>JAAIGF010020034.1_pt1 | contig 73596 bp, 61 predicted proteins | sample 6487441 | NCBI WGS metagenome assembly JAAIGF01 (sample SAMN13974129, study PRJNA590717) | phyllosphere metagenome | biome: pepper field; feature: multiple bacterial spot infested pepper fields; material: pepper leaves; isolation source: leaves from pepper fields | host: Capsicum annuum ...
CGAGCTGTTTGGCCACGAAAAAGGCGCGTTCACAGGCGCCAGCGCCGGCCGCGCCGGCCTGGTAGAGGCAGCCGACGGCGGTACACTGTTCCTCGACGAAATCGGCGAGCTGCCACTGGAAGCCCAGGCGCGCTTGCTGCGCGTTTTGCAGGAAGGCGAGATTCGCCGGGTGGGTTCGGTGCAGTCGCAAAAGGTCGATGTACGCCTGATCGCGGCAACCCACCGTGACCTGAAGAACCTGGCCAAGGCCGGCCAGTTCCGTGAAGACCTCTATTACCGCCTGCACGTGATCGCCCTGAAGCTGCCTGCCCTGCGCGAACGTGGCAGCGACGTCAACGAAATCGCCAGCGCCTTCCTGGCCCGCCAGAGCGCACGCATCGGCCGCGACGACCTGCATTTCTCGGCCGAAGCCGAGCAAGCCATTCGTCACTACAGCTGGCCAGGTAACGTGCGTGAGCTGGAAAACGCCGTGGAGCGTGCAGTGATCCTCAGCGAGAGCGCAGAAATTTCTGCCGACCTGCTGGGCATCGACATCGAGCTGAGCGACCTGGAAGAAGACGACATCCTCGACAACGCCCTGGTGGTGGCCAGTGCGGCCAATGCCAGCCATGAGCCGACCGAGGACCTGTCGCTGGAAGACTACTTCCAGCATTTCGTGCTCGAGCACCAGGACCACATGACCGAGACCGAACTGGCACGCAAGCTCGGCGTCAGCCGCAAGTGCCTGTGGGAACGTCGCCAGCGTCTCGGGATACCTCGGCGAAAGCTAAAAGAAAATTAAGAATGAGAGGGTTGATGTTGCTATATCTTCAGACAGGGACTTTATTACTGATTGGCTTCCTTCGAACGAATCTAATTCCAGTGGCCAGGGATAGACAGGTTAAAATTCTTGGATATCAAGCGAAGATTCTGCAGCAGTTCTTCATGTCTGGATGCTTGTAGATCAGTCCATGTCAATCTGTGCTTGAGCAACGATTCCAGCTCTCTGAGGCCATACAGGTTTATTCGATAAAAATTGCCCCAGCTGGGAGTACCGAATACGTTATAAATTGTGGTTGTGCCATCGCGCTCACTGGCAACTCTTTTCTGCCCGGTTAGCGCAGTGTATGCCATTTCAGCCTCGTCGCGTGTTTCATAACAATTAAGTAATTTCATGATGTCTTTAGCACTTAAATGAGATCGTCATGCGCTGCGGGTAGGGCGGCTTGGGAAAGGCATTAAAAAGCCGGCTTGTGGCCGGCTTCTCGGGGACGCTTCCGACTAATTTATGGTAAGCCGCAACCGCCTTAACTGTGTGGCCATCAAGGGCCTGAAAGAGATGGCAAATACCCGTGTGGGATATCGCCGAGCCCTCTGGACTGCGGCTTGCGCCGGTCGGGGCTGAATGTGCCGCGTAGCATACAAGGGCTCGCGCAGGATGCCCAGCAAAAAATGGCACAGGGTGTTTCAACCGGGTCGATGCTGACGGAAATGCGACCAGTGGAACACCCAGCCCAGCACTTCCAGGCCCTGCGCCTGGCGCTGCGCAAGGGTGTAGCGTTCGACCGCGTAGTTGCGTCGGTCATGGCTGTGCAGGTACAGCGTGCCGTGCTGGCCAAGGCTGAGGTTGTTGACCCGGAGCGTGCCGTTGTGCAGCAAGGCATAGGTTTCACCCTCGACCACTTGGGTCATGCCCAGGTCGATGACCAGGGTGGCATCCAGCGGTATCAGCGGGAGCATGTTGTTGTCCGGCATCGCCACGCTGATCGCGTTGGCGGCCTGTACACCCAACCCCTTCAAGGCTTTTGCCGGTAGGCGCAGGTGCCTGCTGGCCACTGGTGACAGCAGGCCGTTATGCAGTTCGTAGTACGGCACGTTCACCAGCCGACCGTGGTTCACCGATAGTGGCGTAGGCGGGTTGGCGGGCACTGGCCGTGGCAGGCCCTGGCGCAGGATCGGGCTGGGGTGCTTGGGCCCTTCGCCGGTTCGCAGCCAGCGACGGTGCACACAAAACAGGTCGGCCAGTTCGTCCAGTCGGGCCAGGGGTACACCACGCTTGAACCAATTGTTGACGTGCTGCGGTGTAACGCTGCGTTGGGCGGCGAAATCGGAAGGGGTCAGGCCACATTCGTGAAGCAGGGCCTTGAGGCGGTCACCGGAAGTGTTCATGCCGGCGAGTGTAGCGGCGGGGTACTCTCAGGGATATGAACCGAGTGTTGACGGAGTTTGTGGGAAAGCAGGCTGTTTGTAGGAAGCTGCTGTAGGGATGCGTAGGATTTTTTACCGGCAATCACGGCGTCACTCATGCGCGCATAAAAAACCCCGCCAAGGCGGGGTTCTTTATGCAACCGGTATCAGCCTTTGTAGGCAGCAACCGATTTGGTGATCGCGGCACGGGCGGCGTCAGCGCCTTCCCAGCCTTCGATCTTGACCCACTTGCCCTTCTCGAGGTCTTTGTAGTTGGCAAAGAAGTGCTCGATCTGCTGGATCAGCAGTGCTGGCAGGTCGGTGTATTCCTTCACGTCGACGTACAGCTGCGACAGCTTGTCGTGAGGAACAGCGATGACTTTGGCATCGCCGCCGCCGTCGTCGGTCATGTTCAGCACGCCAACCGGACGGGCGCGGATAACCGAGCCAGGGGCTACCGGGTAAGGGGTAACTACCAGCACGTCCAGCGGGTCACCGTCGTCAGCCAGGGTGTTCGGGATGAAGCCGTAGTTGGCTGGGTAGAACATTGGGGTAGCCATGAAACGGTCGACGAACAGGGTGTCGCTGTCCTTGTCGATCTCGTATTTGATCGGCGCGTGGTTGGCCGGGATCTCGATGGCGACGTAGATGTCGTTCGGCAGGTCTTTGCCCGCCGGAATCTTGCTGTAGCTCATTGGGCAGTGCCCCCGTGTTTGACCAAAAAAGTGGCGGCGATTATAGGCACATTCTGCCGGGGCATGCCACGCCTGGCCTGATGTGCGGGCCCGTCAGGCGTGGCTTTCGCGGTAATCGGGGTGCTCGGCCTGCAGCCGGCACAGGCGCGACAGCGGGTCTTGCCGGTAGAACAGCGACAACTGGCGGTAGACCAACGGATAAGCCTGTTGCAAAAGGTCGGGGGCACTAAAGAAGTATTCGCTGGTAACCGCAAAGAACTCCGCCGGGTTTTCTGCAGCATAGGGGTCGATGGCGGTTTCGGCGTCGGGGTTGGCGTCCAGCTGGCGGTTGAGGTCGTCGTAGGCCTGCTGCATGGCCGTTGCCCACTCGTCCACCGGCATGCCGCTGTGCAGCGGAGGCAGGCCGTTGGCATCGCCATTGAGCATGTCGAGCTTGTGTGCCAGCTCATGGATGACCAGGTTGTAGGCTTCCCAGCCGCCACTGGCCAGCACCCCGCTCCAGGCCAGGATGATCGGCCCCTGCTGCCAGGCTTCACCGCTGTGCTCACCGTCCCAGACGTGCTCCACGCCACTGGCATCGCGGTGGCGCTGCGGGCTCTTGAAGTCGTCGGGGTAGAGGATGATTTCGTGGAAACCCTGGTACCAGTTCAGCTCACCCAGGTGCAGCAGCGGTAGTTGTGCCTGGGCGGCGAGCAACAGGCGCTGCTCGTCGTCTGGTTCGACGCCGGGCAGGCAGGTGAGGTGTTTGTCGAGCAGGAACAGGATGCAGGCCTCGCGCAGCCAGTGATCCTCATCGTCACTGATGCCGTCCAGCATCGGCAGGCGCTCGCGTACGGCCTGCCATTGCTGTGGCGTGATCGGGTAACGCGCCAGGGTGCGCTTGCGCCGCCAGGCGCTGAACGACCACATGGGTGCCGGTCAGTGGGCCTTGGCCGTACGGCCCAGGCGGGTGCGCAGCAGGCCGAGGATCATCGGTACCAGCGACAGGATGATGATACCCACCACCATCAGCGACAGGTGCTGCTTGATGAACGGTACGTTGCCGAAGAAGTAGCCCAGGGTGACCAGGCCACCGACCCACAGCAGCGAACCGGCGATGCTGAAGCCGAGGAAGCGTGGGTAATGCATGTGGGCAATACCGGCGACGAACGGCGCAAAGGTGCGCAGGATCGGCAGGAAGCGCGCCATGGTTACGGTCTTGCCACCGTGGCGCTCATAGAAGTCGTGGGTGCGCTGCAGGTAATCGCGGCGGAAGATCTTCGAGTTGGGGTTGCTGAACAGCCGTTCGCCGGCCGTTCGCCCGATCACGTAATTGGTGCTGTCGCCCAGTATCGCGGCAGCCATCAGCAGGCCGGCCAGCAGCACCGGGTCCATACCGCCGCCTGCGGCCACGGCGCCGGCAATGAACAGCAGCGAATCACCTGGCAGGAAGGGCATGACCACCAGCCCGGTTTCACAGAAGATCACGGTGAACAGGATGGCGTAGATCCAGGGGCCGTAATTGGTGACCAGCAAATCGAGGTAGGCATCGAGATGCAGGATAAGGTCGAGCGGGTTGAAATCCATGTACAGCACCTGTGTTCTTGGGCGTAGGCTCGGTTACCTGGGAATGGGTAAGTTTTCACACATAACAGGTGGGCCATTATACGGCTAAGTGAAGATCATGCCCGGGGAGTTTGTAGCGGGGGGTTACGACAAAGGCGCATGCCTGTGCTGGTCTCTTCGCGGGCAAGCCCGCTCCTACAGGTACAGCACCGACCTTGAATACGCCGCTATGCCTGTGGGAGCGGTTTTCGCGCGAAGAAGCCTGTTCTGGTCAATCCTGGCTGATTGGCAGGATGTAGCTTTTGAACTCGGTATCCTCACGAAACCCGATGGACTCGTAGGTCTTGTGCGCGACCTCGTTGTTGGCACTGGTCGACACCCGCATGCGTACGGCATTGGTCTCTTTGGCCATTTTCTTCGCTTCGCGCATCAAGTGGTCGGCCACCAGCATGCGCCGAGAGTCTTCGGCCACGTAGATATCGTTGAGAATCCATACCCGCTTCAGCGACAGCGACGAATAGCTAGGGTACAACTGGCAGAAGCCCAGCAGTTTGCTGTCGTCATCATCCGGCAGGGCCAGGTAGATCACCGATTCATCCCGCTTCAGGCGCTTTTCCAGAAAACTGCGCGAGCTGTCGGGGTAGGGCAACTGCCCATAGAACTCACGGTATTTGACGAACAGCGGCGTGAGCAGGTCGAGGTGTTCCAGGGTTGCCTTGATGATGCGCATGTGCGGCCCTCAGAGTCCATTTGGGGAAACAGCGGAATGCCAGCAGCTTTCAAGGGCATGCTGCCCTAACGCGCGGGGGTTGTGCAATCCGCCTTCCGTGACAGGTTTCTTACCCTTTGCCGAGCAGAAAGTTACCTTTCTGGCTGGCGCCGTCTTCACTGTCCAGGCTGTGGACCTCGGCTTCGTCCTTCAGATTCACCCCGGAAAGCTGGCGCCGGCAGGCTTCGCGCATCAGGTACAGCAGACGGTGCGCCGCCATGCCATAGCTCAAACCCTCGAGGCGAATGTTGGAAATGCAGTTGCGGTAGGCATCGGTCAGGCCGACCTTGGGCGCGTAGGTGAAGTACAGGCCCAGGCTGTCTGGCGAACTGAGCCCGGGGCGTTCACCGATCAGCATCACCGTCATGCGGGCACCCAGCAGCTCACCAACCTCGTCGGCCACGGCAACGCGGCCCTGCTGTACCAGTACCACCGGGGCGCTGGTCCAGCCGTCGGCGGCAGCCTGCTCCTCGAAACGGCTCAGGAATGGCAGGGTATGGCGATGTACGGCCAACGCCGACAGGCCGTCGGCAACCACAATGGCCAGGTCCACGCCACCAGGGTTGGCCTGGGCGTGCTGGCGCAGTGTGGCAATTGAATCTTCGTTCAGGCGCCGGCCCAGGTCGGGCCGTTGCAGGTACTGGTGACGGTCAGTGGCGGCGCTGTGCAGCACCAGGCTTTCGCGCCCGCGGTCACCCAGCTGGGTCGCCAGGCCGGCGTGGTCGAAGGCCAGGTGTACGGCATCACGGGCCTGGGCATGGGCGAACTGGAAGTCCAGTTGCGCCCCGGTCGGCAGGCTGGTGCCGGTGCGGCCCAGGGCGATACGCGCCGGGGTCAGGTTGCGCAAGGCCAGCCAAGGGTTGTCGGGGGTAGGCGTGCGATGGTCCATGGTCATCCCTATGCAAGCTGTGCCAATGCCTGGCGGAAGGCAGGCGGCAGGTTGTCACCGAAGCGCACCCGGCCATCGGCCTGGGTGAAGATGCCGGTACGGGCCAGCCAGGCCTCGAATTCCGGGCCGGGCTTCAGGCCCAGGGTCTGGCGCGCGTACAGCGCGTCATGGAACGAGGTGGTCTGGTAGTTGAGCATGATGTCGTCGGAGCCGGGGATGCCCATGATGAAGTTGATCCCGGCCACACCCAACAGGGTCAGCAAGGTGTCCATGTCGTCCTGGTCGGCTTCGGCGTGGTTGGTGTAGCAGATGTCGCAGCCCATCGGCACGCCCAGCAACTTGCCGCAGAAGTGGTCTTCGAGGCCGGCACGGATGATCTGCTTGCCGTTGTACAGGTACTCCGGGCCAATGAAGCCGACCACGGTGTTGACCAGGAACGGCTTGAAATGGCGGGCTACGGCATAGGCGCGGGTTTCGCAGGTCTGTTGGTCGACGCCATGGTGGGCGTTGGCCGACAGCGCGCTGCCTTGGCCTGTCTCGAAATACATCAGGTTCTGCCCGAGGGTGCCGCGCTTGAGCGAAAGCCCCGCTTCGTAGCCTTCCTGCAACACGTTCAGGTTGATGCCGAAGCCGGCGTTGGCTGCCTCGGTGCCGGCGATGGACTGGAACACGAGGTCCAGCGGTACACCACGGTTGATTGCTTCGATCGAGGTGGTGACGTGGGTCAGCACGCAGGACTGGGTGGGGATGTCGTAGCGCTGGATGATCGCGTCGAGCATTTCCAGCAAGGCACAGATCGAGGCGATGCTGTCGGTGGCCGGGTTGATGCCGATCATGGCATCGCCGTTGCCATACAACAGGCCGTCAAGAATGCTGGCAGCAATGCCAGCCGGTTCATCGGTCGGGTGGTTGGGCTGCAACCGGGTCGACAGGCGCCCGCGCAGGCCCATTGTGCCGCGAAAACGGGTGACCACGCGGATTTTCTGCGCCACCAGCACCAGGTCTTGCACGCGCATGATCTTCGACACCGCCGCCGCCATTTCCGGCGTCAGCCCCGGCGCCAAGGCGCGCAGGCTGTCCTCGTTGGCCTCCTCGCTGAGCAGCCAGTCACGCAGGCCACCGACGGTCAGGTGGCTGACCGGGGCGAAGGCCTGGGCATCGTGGCTGTCGATGATCAGCCGGGTCACTTCATCGGCTTCGTAAGGGATCAGGGCTTCGTTGAGGAAGTGCGTCAACGGAATATTGGCCAATGCCATCTGCGCGGCGACGCGCTCGCCGTCGTTGCTGGCTGCAACACCTGCCAGGTAGTCACCCGAGCGCGCCGGGCTGGCCTTGGCCATCACTTCCTTGAGGCTGTCGAAGCGGTAGACCAGGTGGCCGACCGTGTGTACGAAACTTGCCATACAGAATCTCCAGAGCCGCGGGTTGCCCCGCGGCGGGTGGCGGCGATCAGTGCAGGGCCTCTTCGGCCTTCTGGATCGCGGCGAATTCCTCTTCCGGCGTGCCCGCAACCAAGTGGTGGCGGCTGTAGAAAGCAAAGTAGGCAATTAATACCGCATAGATCACTGCGGCGCCAATTACCACGCGCGGGTCGACCAGGAAACCGGCAACCACGGCAATGCACGCCAGCACCAGGGCCAGCCCGGAAGTGAAGATACCGCCTGGGGTGCGATAGGGGCGCTCCATCTTCGGCCGGCGGATGCGCAGGGTGATGTGCGCGGCCATCATCAGTACGTACGACAGGGTGGCGCCGAACACCGCTACCAGGATCAGCAGGTCGCCCTGGCCGGTCAGCGACAGGGCAAAACCGATGATGCCGGGGATGACCAGGGCCATTACCGGCGCTTTGCTCTTGTTGGTTTCGGACAGCTTGCGTGGCAGATAGCCGGCGCGGGACAGGGCGAAGATCTGCCGTGAATAGGCGTAGATGATCGAGAAGAAACTGGCGATCAGCCCGGCCAGGCCAACCAGGTTGACGAAGCTGCCCATCCAGGTGGAGCCACCGTAGGCCTTGGCCAGTGCTTCGACCAACGGGTTGCCGGAGGCTTTCAGCCCCTCGGAACCGGCACCGCCAGGGCCTACCACCAGGATCAGCAGGGCAAAGGCCAGCAGCACCAGCATGGCGCCGATCAGGCCGCGCGGCAGGTCACGCTTGGGGTTCTTGGTTTCTTCGGCGGCCAGCGGTACGCCTTCGACCGCCAGGAAGAACCAGATGGCATAGGGGATTGCTGCCCACACGCCAACGTAACCGAATGGCAGGAAGCTGCTGGCGCCGACCGCGTCCGTTTTGGCGATATCGAACAGGTTGGCTGCATCAAAATGGGGCACCATGGCTACCAGGAACACCGCCAGGGCGATGGCTGCGATGGCGGTGATGATGAACATCAGCTTCAGCGCTTCACCCACCCCGAAGATGTGGATACCGATGAACACCACGTAGAACGCCAGGTAGATCATCCAGCCGCCGATGCCGAACAACGACTGGCAATAGGCGCCGATGAACGTGGCGATGGCAGCCGGGGCGATGGCGTATTCGATGAGTATCGCCGTGCCGGTAAGGAAGCCGCCCCACGGGCCGAAAGCACTGCGGGCAAAGCCGTAGCCGCCGCCAGCGGTAGGGATCATCGACGACAGTTCGGCCAGCGAGAAGCACATGCACAGGTACATGGTGGCCATCAGCAAAGTGGCGAGGAACATGCCGCCCCAGCCGCCCTGGGCCAGGCCGAAGTTCCAGCCGGCGTAGTCGCCGGAGATGACGTAGGCCACGCCCAGGCCGACCAGCAGTACCCAACCGGCGGCGCCTTTTTTCAGTTCACGTTGCTGGAAGTAATCCGAGCCGACCTTTTCGAAGTCGACGGAAGAGCCTGCCGGCGAGCCGGCGGAATGATCGCTTGGCATAGTTTCACCTGTTGTTTTTCTTGGTGGCCGGAAGGGTTCCGCGCCGTTGGTGATGGGTACTGCAGGAAGCGAGCCAGAGCGGTTCGTGCACGCGAACCGCTCTGCTGATGGGCTTAGAAGAAGCCCAGCGGGTTGATGTCGTAGCTCACCAGCAGGTTCTTGGTCTGCTGATAGTGGTCAAGCATCATCTTGTGGGTTTCACGGCCAACCCCGGACTTCTTGTAGCCACCGAACGCGGCATGCGCCGGGTACAGGTGGTAGCAGTTGGTCCACACGCGGCCGGCCTTGATCCCGCGGCCCATGCGGTAGGCCCGGTTGATGTCGCGGGTCCATACGCCGGCACCCAGGCCGAACTCGGTGTCGTTGGCAATCGCCAGGGCCTCGGCTTCGTCCTTGAAGGTGGTCACGCTGACCACCGGGCCGAAGATTTCTTCCTGGAACACGCGCATGCGGTTGTTGCCTTTGAGCAGGGTCGGCTGAATGTAGTAGCCGGTGGCCAGCGAGCCTTCCAGTTTCTCCACCTTGCCGCCGGTCAGCAACTCGGCACCTTCCTTCTGGGCGATGTCGAGGTACGACAGGATCTTCTCGAACTGCTGCTGCGAGGCTTGGGCGCCGACCATGGTGTCGGTGTCCAGCGGGTCGCCACGCTTGATCTGCAGCACCTTCTTCATGACCACTTCCATGAACTGCGGGTAGATCGACTCCTGTACCAGCGCTCGCGACGGGCACGTGCACACTTCGCCCTGGTTGAAGAACGCCAGCACCATGCCTTCGGCCGCCTTCTCGATGAAACTCGGCTCGGCCTGCATGATGTCTTCGAAGTACACGTTCGGCGATTTGCCACCCAGTTCGACGGTGGACGGGATGATGTTCTCGGCCGCGCACTTCATGATGTGCGAGCCAACCGGGGTCGAGCCGGTGAAGGCAATCTTGGCGATACGTTTGCTGGTGGCCAGCGCTTCACCGGCCTCGCGGCCAAAGCCTTGCACCACGTTCAGCACGCCCTTCGGCAGCAGGTCACCGATCACTTCCAGCAGTACGGTAATGCCCAGCGGGGTCTGTTCGGCCGGTTTGAGCACCACGCAGTTGCCGGCTGCCAGGGCTGGGGCGAGCTTCCAGGCGGCCATCAGGATCGGGAAGTTCCATGGGATGATCTGCCCGACCACGCCCAGCGGCTCGTGGATGTGATAAGCCACGGTGCCTTCGTTGATTTCGGCCGCGCCGCCCTCCTGGGCGCGGATGCAGCCGGCAAAGTAGCGGAAATGGTCCACCGCCAGCGGGATGTCGGCATTCAGGGTTTCACGGATCGGCTTGCCGTTGTCCCATGTCTCGGTAATGGCCAGCAGTTCGAGGTTCTGCTCGATGCGGTCGGCGATCTTCAGCAGGACGTTGGAGCGGTCCTGAACCGAGGTGCGGCCCCAGGCGTCGGCTGCGGCGTGGGCGGCATCCAGGGCTTTGTCGATGTCTTCGGCAGTGGAGCGAGGGAATTCGGCGATCGGCTGGCCGTTCACCGGGGAGGTGTTGGTGAAGTACTCACCCTTTACCGGAGGAACGAACTCACCACCGATGTAGTTGCCGTAGCGGGTCTTGAAAGAAACCTTCGCGCCTTCGGTACCGGGATGTGCATAACGCATGGTGTGTCTCCTGGCTATTGTGTTTGTTAGGGAGTTGAAAAGCGTAGAGCAAAGGTTGGGCCAGCGTTGGCAGCACAAGGCAAATCAATGACTTGGGGCGGCCGCGGAGGCTTGGGCAAGCGCTGCTGTGCCAGCGTCGGTACGCGCGGGGTGACACTTTGTGCCATTTGCGACACGTCACCGGCGCGTGCATTGCAAAGCCTTCGCGGGTGGAGGATGCTGGCGGAACGCTCTATCTGCGGAGAACTACAACAATGCAGAGCAATCACTTGAGTCGCCATGCCCGGCAAGTCCACAGCGTTGCCCATGGCGGCCCGGGGGAGGGCGGCAGTGACCCGTCCATCGCCCGCTCCTGGCTGCGCTGCCTGGAGGACTACCACCTCGACCCCGCCGTGGTCGAAGCCCCGGTGGTGCTCGAGCACGGGCGCCTGCTGGAAAGCCGCGAGCGCCTGCGCCAGGTGCTGCAGATTGCCGATCATGAAATGAACAGCCTGCACCAGCAGCTTTCCGGCGCGGGTCATGCGGTATTGCTGACCGACGCCCGCGGGGTGATCCTCAACTGCGTCAGCGCCCCCGGCGAGCGGCGCAGCTTCGAGCATGCCGGCTTGTGGCTGGGCGCCGACTGGAGCGAAGCGCGTGAGGGCACCAATGGCATTGGCACCTGCCTGGTCGAGCGCCAGGCGCTGACCATTCACCAGAACGAGCACTTCCGTGGCCGCCACACCGGCCTGACCTGCTCGGCCAGCCCGGTGTTCGACCCGCATGGCGAGTTGCTGGCGGTGCTCGATGTGTCCTCGGCACGGCCTGATGTTTCCCGGCAAAGCCAGTTCCACACCATGGCTTTGGTCAACCTGTCGGCGAAGATGATTGAAAGCTGCTACTTCCTGCGCCATTTCGAGCAGCAGTGGCTGCTGCGTTTTCACTTGCAGGCCGAGTCGGTCGGCCTGTTCAGCGAAGGCCTGCTGGCGTTCGATGGTGACGGGCGTATCTGTGCCGCGAACCAGAGCGCGCTGAACCTGCTGGGCACCGTGCGTGGTGGCGTGCTGGGCAAGCCGCTGGAGCGCTTCTTTGCCTGTAGCCACGACGAACTGTTCAGCCGTGCCACGCCTGGCGGCAGCACGGCCTGGCCGCTGCGCACCCTGGATGGTCGCCAGGTGTTCGCCAGCCTGCGCGGGCAGGCGCGGGCGCCGGTGTGGTCGGTGCCTGCTGCACAGGCGCGGCCCGTGCGTGAAGTGGAGCCGCTGGTGTGCCTGCTCGACCCGGCCCTGCAGAACGATTTCCGGCGCAGTGTGCGGGTGTTCGAGCGCAATGTGCCATTGCTGCTGCGCGGCGAGACCGGCTGCGGCAAGGAGGCCTTTGCCCAGGCTGTGCATCAGGCCAGTGAGCGTCGCGCCAAACCCTTTGTCGCCATCAACTGTGCCTCGATCCCGGAAAGCCTGATCGAGAGCGAGCTGTTCGGATACCGCGGCGGCAGCTTCACCGGGGCACGCAAGGAAGGCATGCGTGGCAAGCTGCTGCAGGCCGACGGCGGCACCTTGCTGCTGGACGAGATCGGCGACATGCCGCTGGCCCTGCAAACCCGCTTGCTGCGGGTGCTGGAAGAGCGCCAGGTGGTGCCGATCGGTGGCGAGCCGCAGGCAGTGGACGTACGCATTGTCAGCGCCACCCACCGCGACCTGCTGGAGCGGGTGGAGCAGGGCAGTTTCCGCGAGGACCTGTATTACCGCCTCAATGGCCTTGAAGTGGCATTGCCGGCGGTACGCGAGCGTAGTGACAAGGCACAGTTGCTGGACTTCCTGCTGCGCCAGGAGGCACAGGGTCAACTGATTGATATCGAACCCAAGGCGCGGCAGGCGCTGCTCGACTTTGCCTGGCCGGGGAACGTGCGGCAGATGCGCAATGTGCTGCGCACCCTGGTGGCCCTTTGTGACGACTCCCGAATCGAATTCCCGGATCTCCCCGCCATTGTCCGCAACAGCCCCGTCCCTGCAGGAGCGACCTTGTGTCGCGAAAGGGCCGCAGAGCGGCCCCAGGGTTTGAGCGTAGGTTCGAATGCTGCTGGGGCTGCTTTACTGCCCGATCGCGACACAAGGCCGCCCCTGCAGGATGCGGAACGGCAGGCTCTCACGGCGATTCTGGAGGCAAAACACTGGCACCTCACCCGCGTGGCCGAGCACTTGGGCATCAGCCGCAATACCTTGTATCGAAAACTGCGCAAACACGGCATCACCAGGGCCGACTGAGCGAAACAGCGGGTGCGATTTGTCGCGCCCTGGGCTACCCTGCCTCGATGTTTTGCGAGGTCGACCATGCATATTCACATTCTCGGTATTTGCGGCACTTTCATGGGTTCGCTGGCGGTGCTGGCCAAGGAACTTGGCCATCGCGTCACGGGCTCCGACGCCAACGTTTATCCGCCGATGAGCACCCAGCTCGAAGCCCAGGGCATCGAGCTGACCCAAGGCTACGACCCGGCTCAGCTGGAGCCAGCGCCTGACCTTGTGGTGATCGGCAACGCCATGTCACGCGGTAACCCGGCGGTTGAGTACGTGTTGAACAAGGGCCTGCCCTATGTCTCCGGCCCGCAATGGCTGGCCGACCACGTGTTGCAAGGCCGCTGGGTGCTGGCGGTTGCCGGCACCCACGGCAAGACCACCACCAGCAGCATGCTGGCCTGGGTGCTGGAACACGCCGGCATGAGCCCCGGCTTCCTGATCGGTGGTGTACCGCAAAACTTTTCGGTGTCGGCCCGTCTGGGTGACACACCGTTCTTCGTGGTGGAAGCCGACGAGTACGATAGCGCTTTCTTCGACAAGCGCTCGAAGTTCGTCCACTACCACCCTCGCACGGCGATTCTCAACAACCTTGAGTTCGATCACGCAGACATCTTCCCGGACCTGGCCTCGATCGAGCGGCAGTTCCACCACCTGGTGCGTACCATCCCCAGTGAAGGCCTGGTCATCCACCCGACCACAGAGCAAGCGCTGGAGCGGGTGATCGGCATGGGTTGCTGGACCCCGGTACAGACCACCGGTGAGGGTGGCCAGTGGCAAGCCCGCCTGCTCAGCCCTGATGGCTCGCGCTTTGAAGTCGTGTTCGAGGGCGAAGCCCAAGGCGTCGTGGACTGGGCTTTGACCGGCCAGCACAACGTCGCCAACGCCCTGGCTACCCTGGCGGCGGCCCGCCATGTAGGCGTGGTGCCAGCCATGGGCATCGAGGGCCTGAGCGCCTTCAAGAGCGTCAAGCGGCGCATGGAGAAGGTCGCTGAGGTGCAGGGCGTGACCATCTACGATGACTTCGCCCATCACCCGACCGCCATCGCCACTACCCTTGACGGCCTGCGCAAGCGCGTTGGCGAGGCCCCGGTGATTGCAGTGATCGAGCCACGCTCCAACTCGATGAAGCTCGGTGCCCACCGCGATGGCCTGCCGGAAAGCGTCAACGACGCCGACCAAGTGATCTGGTACGCCCCGGCCAATCTGGGCTGGGACTTGGCCGCCACTGCCGCGCAATGCAAGGTGCCCAGCGTGGTGGCCGACAGCCTCGAAGCAATCATTGAGCGGGTCAAGGGCCAGGCCCGCCCAGGTACCCACGTGGTGATCATGAGCAATGGCGGCTTCGGCGGGCTGCACGGCAAGCTGGCCGAGGCACTCAAGTGAGCGGGCCGGAACGCATCACCCTGGCCATGACGGGCGCGTCAGGCGCCCAGTATGGCCTGCGCCTGCTCGATTGCCTGGTGCGCGAAGACCGTGAGGTGCATTTCCTGATCTCCAAGGCCGCGCAACTGGTGATGGCCACCGAGACCGACGTGGTGCTGCCGGCCAAGCCCCAGGCGATGCAGGCCTTTCTAACCGAGTACACCGGCGCTGCCGACGGGCAGATCCGCGTGTATGGCAAGGAAGACTGGATGTCGCCGGTAGCCTCGGGCTCAGGCGCCCCGGCAGCGATGGTGGTGGTGCCCTGTTCCACCGGCACCTTGTCGGCAATTGCCACGGGTGCCTGCAACAACCTTATCGAGCGCGCGGCTGATGTCACCCTCAAGGAGCGTCGCCAGTTGATCCTGGTGCCACGCGAAGCACCGTTCTCCACCATTCACCTGGAGAACATGCTCAAGCTGTCACAGATGGGCGCGGTGATTCTGCCGGCGGCACCGGGGTTTTATCACCAGCCACAAACCATCGATGACCTGGTCGACTTTGTCGTGGCGCGCATTCTCAACTTGCTGAACATTCCCCAGGACATGTTGCCGCGTTGGGGTGAGCATCACTTCGGGGTGGATGATTGAAGCCAGCGCTGGCCGGTTTGATGGCCCTGTCGCTGCTCGGTGGCTGTGCCACGGTGCACACGCTGGATGCCAACAAACCCGGGGCACCGGTGGTGTACGCCGGTACCCGGCTGGATTTGTATGTGATCAATGGCGGGTGCTGCCCGCGTGATAGGTACGGTGCAGAGGCCCCGGCCTATCCTGGGCTGGACCTGCCTGGCAGTATGCTGCTCGATACCCTGTTGTTGCCGTTGTCGTTGCTTACGGCAGCCGGTATAGGCTTCCAGGCAACGGGTGGCTTGTGACGGCCCTTTCGCGGGCAAGCCCGCTCCTAGATTGATCGGTGGCGTACACACATCAGTGGTTCGGCACAGCCCGATGTAGGAGCGGGTTTACCCGCGAAGAGGCCATTACAGGTAACACCTATTTCTTGCCCAACCTGCGCAACTCATCCGACTCCACAATCCGCACGCCGTCTTCTTCCTCCAGTGCCAGGCGCCACAGCGCCCGGGCCAGGGTGCAAGCCTCTATGCCCCGGTACTTCCCTGGTATCAACCTGGAAAACGGCGAAACCAGTTGTTCCGCAAGCCGTGGCTCGATCCGTTCGCCCAACAGCAATGAAGGCCGCACGATGGTCAACTGCGGCCAGTCCTGCGCCTTGAGCGCTTCTTCCATCTCGCCCTTGACCCGGTTGTAGAAAATCGATGACTTCGGGTCGGCACCCAGCGCACTGACCACCAGCAGATGCCGCGCGCCCATCTCCCGGGCACGTTTGCTGAAAGCGACCACCATGTCCAGGTCCACCGCGCGGAAGGCCGATTCGGAGCCGGCCTGCTTCAACGTGGTGCCCAGGCAGCAGTAGGCGATATCGACTCGCCCGGCCAGCTGCGGCAAGAACACAGCCGGGTCACCCACCGGGTTTTCCAGGTGGGGGTGCTCCGCCAGCGGCCGGCGGGTAGGTGCCAGCACGCGGGTAATGGTGGGCTCGTTGAGCAGGCGGTCGAGCAGGTGTTCACCCGTGAGGCCGGTAGCACCGGCAAGCAGGACATGCTGAGGCGTCAAATACATGATGTCTCTCCCTTGTTACACACAAGTTTAGTGGCTGCCTGGCGTTTCTGCCTCTGCCCCCACCTTGGCCTGCGTGGCGTTACGCAACGCTTCTTCAGCCTGTTGCCGGCGCAGTTGCTGCCAGTGCTCAAGTACGGCAGGTGGCGCCCACAGCTGCGGTTCCGAGGCCTCGAAACCTTCCCTTTGTTCTCTTTCGGCAACGCTGGTGCGTGCCAGTTCAAACGCCTGTTTCAAGTCGTCGGTCTGGTTCAGGGCTTCGGCGAACAGGGCGTCGCCAAAGTAGGTGAAGTCGGCTTCTTCCGAGCAACCGAAGGAGACACGGTCGGCTCGGGCGGCGGTCATGATCAGCGTGCGCTCATCTTTGAGCGGGGCGATATAGCCCCCTGAGTAGCAGGCGGAGATGACAATTACTTTGTCACGGTCTTTCAACGGCGCCAGGGCGGTGGCCAGCTCGTCGGCAGACAGGTCAGCCAGTTGCAGGCGCGGCTGATCGAGCACCAACTGGTGGTCCTCGCTGCCATGGCTGGTGAGGTAGATGAACACCAGATCCTCCGGCCCACTGCGCTCGGCCAGGGTACGGGCAGCGCGGGTGAGGTTCTCACGCGTCGCCATCGGGCGGCTGGTCATGTGGTCCCGGTGGTTGACCAGGGTCACTTGGCCGCGGGCACCAAAGCGCACCTTGAGCATGTTGCTGACATAGTCGGCTTCGCGCAGGAACACGCTTTGTTGGCCATCGCCGGCCACTACCAGGCTGTACAGCTGAATCGGTGGCGCCGAGCGCGGCACCCGGGCCAGAGCTTCTTCCAGCAGCCGGCCCTGGTTTAGCAGGGCCAGGTCCAGTGGGTCGGGCAGCAGCTTGCCATTCTGGTCGCGCACGCGCACGCCGTTGGCCCACACGCCGCTTTCGACCTTGCCGCTGGCCAGAATCAGGCGGCCCTTGCCGTGGTAGGCATCGTTGAGGAAGCCCCCGATGTACTTGCTGCCGTCGGCCAGTTGCAAACTGCCCTGACCCGACAGGCGCCAGTCGGCGAAGGTGCCTTTGTAGTGGCTGCCATCGCTGCCCAGCAGTTCACCTTCGCCATTGAGCGAGCCGTCCTTGAATTCGCCGATCCACACATCGCCATCGGCGTTTTCGTAGCGGCCACGGCCCTCCAGGCGGTTGTCCTTGAACTCGCCGATATACTGCTCGCCATCGACACTGTCGTAGGTGCCGCTGCCCTGTAACTGGCCATTGAGGAAGTGGCCGCTGAACTGGTTACCGCTGGCATCGCTGCGCACCCCGGCACCGTTGGGCTTGCCTTTGGCGAAGAGGCCTTGGTAGCGGCTGCCGTCGGCAAGCTCCAGCTCGCCGGCGCCGTCGTAGAGGTCATCCTTGAACTGGCCGCGGTAAGTCTGGTCGGCTTGCTTGAGAGTACCTTCACCGTCACGGCGACCCTGCTTGAAGGTGCCGCCATAGTGGCTGCCTGGGGTGGTCAGGTCGCCCAGCCCTTGGAACAGCCCCTCGGCGAACTGGCCACGGTACACCTCGCCGTTCTGGCCATGCCATTCGCCCTGGCCATGCCACTGGCCGTCCTTGAAGCTGCCGGCGTACCAGCTGCCGTTGGGATAGTCGATCCGGCCCTCGCCCTGCAGCAGGCCATCGACCACCTGGCCCCGGTAACGCCCCCCGTCAGGCAGGCGGGCATCCGGCGCAAGCAACGATTCGCCATCGCCACAGGCGGCGAGCAGCAGGACCAAGGTAATGGGGAGCAGTGGACGCATGGCGAGGACCGGGCAATAGGTCTGCCGAGTATGACGCAGAATGGGATCCTGAAACAGCGAGGGCATGGGCTGCTCCCGCAGGATTTACCATGGCTGGGGGGCGTACGCGGTCTCTGTGGGAGCGGCTTTAGCCGCGAACACCGGCGAAGCCGGTGCCATATACCGCGTTGCATTCTTCGCGGGTAAACCCGCTCCCACAGGGATTGGCGGCAAAGGGATTTCAGCGAGCGCCCGGCGAAACGATGATCTTCACGTTCTCCTCCTTGTTGTTCACCAATTCCTCGAAGCCCAGCTCGACAATCTGTTCCAGCCCGATCCGCCCGGTCACCAGCGGGCGAATGTCCAGCCGCCCATCAGCAATGAAGGCAATCACATCGGCAAACTCGCCGTTGTAGGCCAACGCCCCCAGCACCTGCTTCTCGGTGGACACCAGTTCAAAGAAGTTGAATTCGCTAGGTTCTTCGAAAATGCCCACCAGCACACACTTGCCTGCCTTGCGGATAGTGTCGATGGCCAGCTTGGCGGTGTGCTTGTTGCCGATGCATTCAAAGCTCACATCCGCCCCCAGCCCGGCAGTGAGTGCGCGGATTTCGGCCAGAGCATCGCACTGGCTGGGGTCCAGCACTACGTTCGCGCCGACTTCCCTGGCTTTGGCCTTGCGCGCCGAGGACATCTCAAGGGCAATGACCTGTGCTGCACCCGCAGCCTTGGCGCACATGATGGTGCACAGGCCAATGGTGCCCGCACCCACCACGACCACGGTCTGGCCCAGCAGGCTGCCCGCCTTTTTCACTGCATGCATGCCCACAGCCAGCGGCTCGATCAGAGCCCCGGCTTCTGCAGGGAAACCCTGCGGCAGCCGGTAGAGTAAGTTGGCAGGCACGTTGACCAACTCGGCAAAGGCGCCATTGTTCATCAAACCGGTAAAGGCCAGGCGTTCGCAGATGTTGTACAGGCCGTGGGTGCAGTAATAGCAGGTACCGCAATGCTGACAGGCGTCTGCGGCCACCGGGTCACCGATGGCAAAGCCTTCCACGCCTTCTCCCAGCTTGGCGATCTGGCCACAGAACTCGTGGCCGAGGATGCACTGGCCCTGGATGCCGGTCAGCGGGTGTGGGGCTTCTACCGGGATGAATACCGGGCCGGCGACGTATTCGTGAAGGTCGGAGCCGCAGATGCCGCACCAGTCCACCTTGATCTGCACCCAGCCCGGCGCAGGGTCGGCTGGCAGGGGTACCTGTTCGACGCGAATATCGTTGCGGCCGTGCCAGACGGCAGCGCGCATGTGTGTGTGGCTCAGGTCATTCATTGTTGTTCTCCAGGCTCACGGTAAGGGTTCAGTGCTTGCGCAGGAACGCGAGTAATTGCTGGTTGACCTGTTCGGCCGCCTCCATCTGCACCATGTGCCCGGCTTCGGGCAGTACCAGCACTTCAGCGTCCAGCCCTTCGGCATGGCTGGCTGGGATGATCGCGTCCTTGCCGCCCCACACCACCAGGGCCGGGTGCTGACCCAGCACTGCACGCAAGTCGTGGCGCTGTCGGTCGCCGTCAGCGAGTGCCACTGCCAGCTGTTGCAGGGCCTGGTCGACGCCCTCCAGGCGCTTGAACTTGAGCATGTCTTCAAGCATTTGCCGGGTCACCAGCGCGGGGTCGGCAAACAGCTGCACCATTTGCGGCTTCAGGGCATTGCGGTTGGCGGCGTTGACGAAGCCCTGTAGGTACTGCCCGTTGATCGCCTCGCCCAACCCGGCACTGGCCACCAGGCTCAGGCTGGCTACCCGCTGCGGTGCCAGGCGCGCCACGTTCAGGCTGACCGCGCCGCCCATGGAGTGGCCGGCCAGGTGCACTTTGGTAATGCCCAGGTGGTCGAGCAGGGCCAGCACCGTTTCACTCAGTTCATCCAGGTCGCCGCGTTGCAGAGCCTTGAGCGACTCGCCATGGCCCGGCAGGTCGAGCGCGATCACTCGGCGTTCGGTCGCCAGCGCCGGGTGGTTGAACAGCCAGTTGTTCAGGTCGCCACCAAAACCGTGCACCAGTACCAGTGGCGTGCCGCCTTCGCCCAGCTCGAACCAGCGCAACAGGCGGCCGCCCACTTCCGCCTTCTGCGGGGCAGGCCCCTGGGCCTGGTCGATGCCACCTTCGGCGACGAACTCGGCCTGGAAGCGCTGTACCACGGCATCGATCTCGGACTCTTCGGCTTCGCCTTCAACCACTACCGCCAGCAGCGCGCCAACCGGCAGGGTTTCATCCGGCCTGGCCACCTGGCGGCGCAGCACGCCACTGAACGGCGCCTCGACGCTACTACTGATCTTGTCGGTCTCGACGTCCAGCACCTCGTCGCCCTTGTTGATCTCGTCACCTTCCTGCTTCAGCCAGGCGTCCACCCGGCCCTCGGTCATCGAAAGGCCCCACTTGGGCATGGTCAGTGTATGGATCTGGCTCATGCGGCACTCCTTGCAGCTTCGATCACCTTGCGCACGGCGGCTTCGATCTTCGCCGCGTCAGGGATGTACAGGTCTTCCAGTGCGTCGGAGAAGGGCACCGGGGTGTGCGGGGCGGTGACCATTTCGATCGGGCCCTTGAGCGCACCAAAGGCTTTTTGCGCCACCAGCGCACTGATGTCGGTGGCCATCGAGCAGCGCGGGTTGGCTTCGTCGATCACCACCAGACGGCCGGTCTTTTCCACGCTTTCGAGGATGCTGTCCTCGTCCAGCGGGCTGGTGGTACGCAGGTCCAGCACTTCGCAATCGATACCTTGGCGCGCCAGGTTGTTGGCGGCTTCCAGCGCCACATGCACCATGCGCCCGTAGGTAACCAGGGTTACGTCGTCGCCATCGCGCAAGAAGTTGGCTTCGCCGAATGGCACGGTGTACACCTCTTCTGGTACCTCACCCTGCATGCTGTACAGCAGCTTGTGCTCGCAGAAGATCACCGGGTCGTTGTCGCGGATCGCCTGGATCAACAGGCCCTTGGCATCGTACGGCGAGGAGGGGCAGACCACCTTCAGGCCGGGAATGTGCGTCCACAGCGAGGTGAGCATCTGCGAATGCTGGGCCGCCGCGCGCAGACCGGCACCGTACATGGTGCGCATTACCAGCGGGGTGACAGCCTTGCCGCCGAACATGTAGCGGAACTTGGCGGCCTGGTTGAGGATCTGGTCCAGGCAGCAGCCGGCAAAGTCGACGAACATCAGCTCGCACACCGGGCGCAGGCCTTGGGTGGCGGCACCGACCGCTGCGCCGACATAGCCGATTTCCGACAGCGGCGCATCGAGCACCCGCCCCGGGAACTGGTGATACAGGCCCTTGGTGACACCAAGCACGCCACCCCAGGCGTCATCTTCGCCAGGGGCACCGGCACCGCCAGCGACGTCTTCGCCAATGATGAACACGGTGTTGTCGCGGCGCATTTCCTGGGCCAGGGCTTCGTTGATGGCCTGCTGGTAGCTGATCTTTCTTGCCATGGTGGTTCTCCTGTTGTTCTTGTAATCCGCAGCTCAGGGGTAGGCGACGTAGACGTCGGTGAGCAGGTCGGCGGGCTGTGGCTTGGGATCGGACTTGGCGCGGCGCACGGCGTCTTCGATCAGGTCCTCGACACGGGCGTCGATAGCGTCCAGTTGCTCGGCCGTGAGCAGGCCGGCGCGGGTGGTCTTGTTGCGGAACTGCATCAGGCAGTCACGCGACTCGCGCAGGTTCTTCACTTCATCGGGGGCGCGGTAGGTTTGTGCATCGCCTTCGAAGTGGCCGTAGTAGCGACTGAGCTTTACCTCGACCAGCGACGGCCCTTGGCCTGAGCGGGCCCGCTCGATGGCTGCGCCGGCCGCCTCGTACACGGCAAAGAAGTCGAAGCCGTCGATGGTGACCCCAGGCATGCCGAAGCCGGCAGCACGGTCGGCAATGTGATCGCAAGCGACCGACCAGTTCGAGGCGGTGGCCTCGGCGTAGCCGTTGTTCTCGGCGACGAAGATGCATGGCAGGTTCATGATCGACGCCATGTTCATGGCCTCGAACACGGCACCTTCGTTGGAGGCGCCGTCGCCGAAGAACGCCACCGACACATCGTCACGGCCCTTGAGCTTGGCTGCCAGTGCTGCCCCGGCCACCAAGGGGGCGCCGGCGCCGACGATGCCGTTGGCGCCGAGCATGCCTTTTTCCAGGTCGGCAATGTGCATCGAGCCGCCCTTGCCGCCGCACACGCCGGTCTTCTTGCCGTAGATCTCGGCCATCATGCCGTACACGTCCACGCCCTTGGCGATGCAGTGGCCATGGCCGCGGTGGGTCGAGGCGATGCAGTCGCTGTCGCGCAAGTGGGCCATGACCCCGGCAGCTGAAGCTTCTTCGCCGGCATACAGGTGGACGAAGCCAGGGATTTCGCCGGTGGCAAACTCCACGTGCAGGCGTTCTTCGAAGGCGCGGATGGTGCGCATCACTTCATAGGCATGCAGCAGTTGTTCGGTGCTGAGCTGATTGGACATCTTGTTGTTCTCCAGGGTTGTCTCAACATGGGGTCGCAGGGTGCAGCCGGTGGTCCCGGGGGACGGCCAGCAGGTGGTGACGGGCGGCGTGTGCCAATACGGCCTCGACATCCACGCTGAGCGGGCCTTTGTGGTCGAGGGTGATGGTGGGGGTGTCGCGTTCGGCGAATTCGATTTCGCGTTCGCCGTCCAGGGCCAGGGTGCCGCTGGCAAGGCTCAGGCGATGGGCGACACCGGGCGTGATCGTGCCGCTGGCAGTGATGCCGCAGGCTTGCAGCAGGCCGGGGGCCAGCGGTGCGAGCAACGCCTGTTCGGCGCCGGGGTTCAGGCGTATCCAGGCGCCGTGCGGGTCTTGGCGCGACACCGGGCACCACAGCCCGCACAGGGCCGACAGGCCGATGGCATGGGGCTCGGCGAAGCAGGCGAAGACTTCGTAAAGGTCCTCGCTGCGGCTGAGTGCACGGGCCCCGATGAAGCGTTGCGGCGACACAGCCACTTCGACCAGGGCCCATTCGGCCAGCCGCTGTTCGGGTACGTTCACCAGCAGGCGCTTGTTGCGGCGCAGGCCTATGCTGGCCGGTACCTGGCCGCTGGCCAGCAATCCGCCGGCCAGGCCGGCGCTGGTGGCTTCGCGCAGTTCGGGGAAGGCATTGTTGGTGCCCGTGGACAGGGTCAGCAGCGGTACGTCACCTGCCTCGGCGGCGACCGCCTTGTGGGTGCCATCACCGCCGAGTACGGCGATCATCGCCACACCGCGTTCGACCATGCGCCGGGTGGCCTGGCGGGTATCGGCCACGGTCTGGGTCAGCGGCAGGTCGAGTATCTCGATGGCTGGCCAGTGCTGGTCTCGGGCGCCCGGACCTTGGCTGGCCTTGAGTACTGCTGCGGCGATACCGGTCATGTCGCTGGGCAGCAGCACCTGGCCGATGCCGGTGGCACCGAAGGCTGCCAGCAGGCGCTGGATCGCCGAGGCCTTGTCAGTGCTCGAATAGAGCCCGGCGTTGGCGGTCAAGCGGCGCAGGTCGCGGCCGGAGGCAGGGTTGGCAATGATCCCGACAATCGGGGCGGGTAGCGGCATGGCGCACCTCGTATTTTTGTTTGCCAAGGCAGGAGCAAGTGCGGTGCCAGCTTTCTTTGCTTTGGCTGAAGTGGCTGTGCCAGAGCGTTTCCCATGTATTCGGGCGTATGTGCACGGCAGTACCGACGAGACGCGGGGTGCCAGCACGCTGCGGCGTTGACCGAGACGCTGAGACGCTGCGTCTCAAGCCAGCCGGTAATCACACAGTACTTGTCGGGGCATGCCGGGAAGCGCTTAATGGCCGGACAACGATAAAAACAGCAACGAGAACCGGAGGGCCTGAATGCTTGCCGCGAACTCCCGAGCCCATGTCGATTGCGTCAGCAGGGTGCTGAAGAATGCCGATCGCCTGCCGCAGGCACCGGTGCCACCGCTGATCCTCGATTCATGGCGCCGTTCCATGGAGCTGTACCGCCTCGACCCCGGGTCCCAGCAGGGGCCGCGCATCCTTTCCCAAAGCCTGCTGAATGAATGCCGCGAACGCGCCGAATTGTTCCTGCGCATTGCCAGCGATGCTGTTGCCCGCCTGCATGAGCGCGTGCGTGGCGCCGACTATTGCGTGCTGCTGACCGACGCCCAGGGGCGTACCATCGATTACCGGGTCGAGTCGGCCATCCGCAACGACTGCCGCAAGGCGGGGCTGTACCTGGGCACTTGCTGGTCGGAGGGCGAGGAGGGCACCTGTGGCGTGGCAGCGGTGCTGACCAGCAAGGCCCCGGTCACGGTGCACAAGCGCGACCACTTCCGCGCCGCGTTTATCGGCTTGACCTGTACGGCGGCGCCGGTGTTCGACCCGTTGGGCGAGTTGCTGGGCGTGGTGGACGTATCGGCCTTGCAGTCCCCGGACGACCGCCGCAGCCAGCACCTTATCCGTCAGTTGGTCGAGCAGACAGCCCGCGAAATCGAGAATGCCTTCTTCATGCACAGCGCTCAGGGCCATTGGGTGATGCGTGCCCATGGCACTCCGGGTTATGTGGAAAGCCAGCCCGATTACCTGCTGGCCTGGGATGCCGATGGCCGCTTGCAGGCCATCAACAGCCTGGCGCGGCAACGGCTGGTGCAGCACCTGGGGCGCTTGCCCGAGCACATTGGCGAACTGTTCGACATGGGCCAGCTAAGGCGCGTCAACACGTCGTCCGCCCAGCGTCTGCCGGGGCTGGGCGGGCTGTATGGCCGGGTCAGCGCGCCGCAGCAGCGCCAGCGCGCGCAGCCCTTGCACCAGGCGCAGGACGCCCGCATCGAGCAGCATCTGCGGCTGGCCACGCGGGTCAAGGACTGCAACCTGGCGGTGTTGGTACAAGGCGAAACCGGGGCCGGCAAAGAAGTGTTCGCCCGCCAGTTGCACCAGCAAAGCCAGCGGCGCGGCGGCCCATTTGTCACGCTGAACTGCGCGGCCATCCCGGAAAACCTGATCGAGAGCGAGCTGTTCGGCTATGTTGCCGGGGCCTTTACCGGGGCTTCGAGCAAAGGCATGCAGGGGCTGTTGCAGCAGGCCGACGGCGGTACGCTCTTCCTTGACGAGATTGGCGACATGCCGCTGAACCTGCAAACCCGCCTGCTGCGTGTGCTGGCCGAAGGCGAAGTGGCGCCGCTGGGTGCGGCACGGCGCGAGCGGGTGGACATTCAGGTGATCTGCGCGACTCACCGTGACCTGGCAACGATGGTGAAGGATGGGCGTTTCCGTGAGGACCTGTACTTCCGCCTGGCCAATGCCAGGTTCGAGCTGCCGCCGCTGCGTGAGCGCGAGGACCGGCTAGGGTTGATTCACCAGTTGCTGGCCGAGGAAGCCGAAGCGTGTGCGGTCGAGGTCGTGCTGGCGGATGCTGCGTTGCAGGCGCTGCTGGTCTATCGCTGGCCGGGGAACCTGCGCCAACTGCGGCAGGTGTTGCGTTATGCCTGTGCGGTGAGTGAAGGCGGGCAGCTACAGTTGCAGGACTTGCCTGAAGACGTACGCGGCGATGCGGTCGTTTCGGCTGAAAGCGGTGTGTCTTGCCCGGCCCGGCAGGTGTTGCTGGATGCACTGATCCGCCATCGTTGGAAACCGGCCGATGCGGCGAGGGCCTTGGGGATATCGCGGGCGACGTTGTATCGACGTGTTCATGAACACCACATCGAGATGCCGCGCATGAAGGGGTAGCCCTTTCGCGACACAAGGCCGCTGCTACAAGGATTTGTGAAACGCTGATAGGTAATAAAAAACCCCGGCACTGGGCCGGGGTTCTGGTACATCACACTATTCGATCACTCCTGGCTGGCCAGTTTGTGCTCGAGGTAGTGAATGTTGACGCCGCCTTTGCAGAAACCTTCATCACGCACCAGGTCGCGGTGCAGCGGGATGTTGGTCTTGATGCCATCGACGACGATCTCGTCCAGGGCATTGCGCATGCGCGCCATGGCTTCGTCGCGGTCCTTGCCGTAGGTGATCAGCTTGCCGATCAGCGAGTCGTAGTTCGGTGGAACCGAATAACCACTGTACAGGTGCGAATCGACGCGAACGCCGTTGCCGCCTGGGGCATGGAAGTGCTTGACCTTGCCTGGGCTAGGGATGAACTTCTTCGGGTCTTCGGCGTTGATCCGGCACTCCAGCGAGTGACCACGGATCACCACGTCTTCCTGGCGGAACGACAGCTTGTTGCCAGCGGCGATGCTCAGCATCTCTTTGACGATGTCGATGCCAGTGACCATCTCCGAAACCGGGTGCTCAACCTGCACGCGGGTGTTCATCTCGATGAAGTAGAAGCGGCCGTTTTCGTACAGGAACTCGAAAGTACCGGCACCACGGTAGCCGATCTCGATGCACGCGTCGACGCAGCGCTTGAACACTTCCTGACGGGCTTTTTCATCAATGCCCGGGGCTGGTGCTTCTTCCAGTACCTTCTGGTGGCGACGCTGCAGCGAGCAGTCACGGTCACCCAGGTGAATGGCGTTGCCCTGGCCGTCGGACAGTACCTGCACTTCCACGTGACGTGGGTTGGTCAGGAACTTCTCCAGGTAGACCATCGGGTTGCCGAAGGCAGCACCGGCTTCGGTGCGGGTGAGTTTGGCCGAGGCAATCAGGTCCTCTTCCTTGTGCACCACGCGCATGCCGCGACCACCACCGCCACCGGCGGCCTTGATGATCACCGGGTAGCCGACGTCACGGGCAATCGCCAGGGCGACCTCTTCGTCTTCCGGCAGCGGGCCATCGGAACCCGGCACGGTCGGTACGCCCGACTTGATCATCGCATCCTTGGCCGAAACCTTGTCGCCCATCAGGCGAATGGTGTCGGCTTTTGGGCCGATGAAGGCGAAACCGGATTTTTCCACCTGCTCGGCGAAGTCGGCGTTTTCAGCCAGGAAGCCGTAACCCGGGTGAATCGCGGTGGCGCCAGTCACTTCGGCGGCAGCGATGATCGCCGGGATGTGCAGGTAGGAATCCTTCGACGATGCAGGGCCGATGCAGACCGACTCGTCTGCCAGGCCCAGGTGCATCAGTTCACGGTCGGCAGTGGAGTGCACGGCGACGGTCTTGATGCCCAGCTCTTTGCAGGCACGCAGGATCCGCAGGGCAATTTCCCCGCGGTTGGCGATCAGGACTTTTTCGAGCTTCCCAGACATCGTTGGCTCTCCGCGATTCAAACGATGGTGAACAGCGGCTGGTCGAACTCAACCGGCTGGCCGTCTTCTACCAGGATGGCGTCGATGACACCGGCAACATCGGCTTCGATGTGGTTCATCATCTTCATGGCTTCGACGATGCACAGGGTGTCGCCTTTCTTCACGGTCTGGCCAACTTCAGCGAAGTTCGGCGAGGTCGGCGAAGGCTTGCGGTAGAAGGTACCGACCATGGGCGAGCGGATCACGGTGCCTTTCAGGGCCGGGGCAGCAGCAGCGGCTTCGGCGGCTGGAGCAGCAGCGGCAACCGGGGCAGCGGCAGGGGCAGCGGCCATCGGGGCCGGTGCGTAGAACTGCTGGGCAGCTGGGGTCTTGCTGTGACGGCTGATACGGACCGACTCTTCGCCTTCCTTGATCTCCAGTTCGTCGATGCCAGACTCTTCCAGCAGCTCGATCAGTTTCTTGACTTTACGGATATCCATTAATCATCAACTCCCAAAGGTTCGGTCAGGGGGCGAAATACAAAAAAACGTATCTGAAACGTTTCTCTCGAACCCCGGCCCACTGAGGCCAGGGTTTTCATCATTTGGGCTGTGCGTTGGCAGCCAGTTGTTCCAGCGCGGACTCCAGGGCCAGGCGATAACCGCTGGCGCCCAGGCCGCAGATCACTCCTACGGCAACATCGGAAAAGTAGGAGTGGTGACGGAACGGTTCGCGTTTGTGCACGTTGGACAGGTGCACTTCGATGAATGGGATGCTCACCGCAAGCAATGCGTCACGTAATGCGACGCTTGTGTGGGTGAAAGCAGCCGGATTGATCAGGATGAAGTCCACACCCTCGTTGCGTGCCGCGTGAATGCGGTCGATCAGTTCGTACTCGGCATTGCTCTGCAGGTACTGCAGATGGTGGCCTGCGGCGCGGGCACGTTGCTCCAGGTCCTGGTTGATCTGGGCCAGGGTCACGGCGCCGTAGTGGCCTGGCTCGCGAGTACCGAGCAGGTTGAGGTTGGGGCCGTGGAGCACCAGTAGCGTTGCCATCTGCGGATTCCTTGGATTTGTAGGGCAATTCGACACAGCGCGGCGAGTGTGCCGTAAAGCGACGGCAAGTGTCCAGTTCCCGGCAATAGCCAGCACGATGTCCGAGATTCGCGAGAAGTATGTGACCAAATAATTAAATCTGGTCACCGATTTGAGGATTTTTCCCGGCACGCCGGAAGTTATAGACCGACTTTGTCGCGCACGCGTGTCAGAATTTGCGCAAATTCACCGGCGTTTATCTCGCCAATCACCCGATCAGCGGTAATTTCGCTGCCGTTCGCGGCAAAGAACAGCAGGGCGGGAGGGCCGAACAACTGGTAGCGGTCAAGCAGCTTGCGCTGTTCGGCGGTGCTTTCGGTGATGTCGAAACGCAGTAGCTTGAAGGCCTCCAGTTGCGGTTGTACTTGCGGTGCGTTGAGCACCTCGTGCTCGATCACCTTGCAGCTGATGCACCAGTCGGCGTACCAGTCCAGCAATACCGGCTGGCCGACTGCCCTGGCCTGGGCCAGGGCCGCGTCCAGAGCCGTCGGCGTGGTGATGGTCTGCCAGGCGTCCGCCTTTGCCGTCGCGTTGCTGCCGCTGGCCGTGACTGTTGCCACCGGCAATGGCCGCAGCGGGTCGCCCTGGCCACTGAGGGCGCCATACCAGCAGGCCAGTGCGTACACCAGCAAGGCCAGGCCGAGCAGTTGTGCCAGGCGCTGGCGCGCAGTCTTGACGACGAACTCCAGGGCTCCGAGGAACAGCGCCACGCCGGCGGCGAGAAAACCGACCAGCAACAAGGTCACCTGGCCTGGCAGCACACGGCTGAGCAAGCCAATGGCCAGCCCCAGCAGCAGTACGCCGATGGCGTTCTTGACCGTGTTCAGCCAAGGGCCGCTTTTCGGCAGCCAGGCCGCGCCACCGGTGGCCACCAGCAGCAAGGGTGCGCCCATGCCCAGGCCCAGGGCGAACAGCTTGAGTGCACCACCCAGGGCATCGCCGCTGGCGCTGATGTAGAGCAGGGCACCGGCCAGGGGCGCTGACACACAGGGCGAAACCAGCAGGCTGGAGAGCACGCCGAGTACCGCGGCACCCAGCAGCGAGCCGCCCCGGGTGTGATTGGCGACGTTGTTCAGGCGGTTGCTCAGGCCTTGTGGCAACTTCAGTTCGAACAGGCCGAACATGGCCAGGGCGAACACCACGAAGAACAGTGCGAAGGGCACCAGCACCCAGGCCGACTGCAGGCGTGCCTGCAGGTTCAGGCCAGCGCCGAACAGGCCCATCAGCGCGCCGAGTACGGCGAAACTGGCCGCCATCGGCAGCACATAGGCCAGCGACAGCGCCAGCCCGCGCAGGCCACCGACCTGGCCGCGCAGTACCACGCCGGAAAGGATCGGCAGCATTGGCAGCACGCAGGGGGTGAACGTCAGGCCGACCCCTGCGAGGAAGAACAGCAGCAGCGATTTCCAGTTCCAGGCGTGCTCGGCTGTACCGGGCGTATTGGCGCCACCTTCACCATCGATGCTCAGGCGTGCGGTTTCCGGTGGGTAGCACAGCCCCTTGTCGGCGCAGCCCTGGTAACCCACCAGCAAGGTGAAGGCGCGCGGGTCGTTGCGTGGCAGCTCGATGTCGAGCACGCCGTGGTACACCTCGACATCCCCGAAGAACTCATCGTGCTTGGCCTCGCCCTTTGGGATGTTCGGCGTGCCCAGGGCGATGTCGGATGGTTCCGTGCGGAACTGAAACCGGTGGCGGTAGAGGTAATAGCCATCGGTGGCGATGAAGCGCAGCTTGATGCTTTGCGCATCGGCCTGAATCAGGTTGAGCTTGAAGGCCTCGTGCACCGGCAGGAAGTCGGCATTGTTGGCCAGCGAAGCGGCGCCAAGGGTGGCGCTGGGGCGGTTGTCGAGCAGGCCCGCGGCGAAGGCAGGGCTGGCCAGCAGCAAGAACAGCAAGAAAAACAGGCGGCGCATGGCGGACTCGCGAGGTGGAACGTGCCGGCCATAATAGCGGAACTGCAGGCATAATTGGCCCGAAACAAACGTAGGAGCGGGCTTGCCCGCGAAGCGCCGCGCGGGCGGCGCTCGATCTCCCAGGCGCTGCACCTGTTACCGCGAACACCCCCTGGCGCCGCGCATGCCACGGCGAACCCCCACCGGCTCAGACCCTGAACGCCCGCACCGCCCGGTTCAGTTCACCCCCCAAGCTCAGCAACTGCTCCCCTTGCTCACGCCCCTCGCCAATGCGCTGAAGGTTGTACTCACCCAGCTCATGAATCCGCTCGCTGTGATCGCGGATCTCACTCACCGCGCCGCTCTGCTGCGCCGTGACATCGGCAATCCGAACTGCAGTATCCGAAATGGTGCGAATGGCACAGACAATCTCGTCCAGCGCCCCGTCAGCCGCCTGGGCCTGGTTGGCGGTGGCCTCGGCATGCTCGAGCTGTGTGCGCATCCCGGCCACCGAGCCTCTGGCCGCCTGCTGCAAGCGGTCGATCAGCGCCTGAATCTCGCCGGTAGCCCCCGTGGTGCGCTGTGCCAGCGAGCGCACCTCATCGGCTACCACAGCAAAGCCACGGCCCATTTCGCCGGCCCGGGCCGCTTCGATTGCGGCGTTCAACGCCAACAGGTTGGTCTGTTCGGCAATCGAGCGGATCACCGTCAGCACGCCGCCGATGGTCGCTGACTCTTCCGCCAACTGTTCGATCATGCGTGCGTTGCCCTGCACCTCATCGACCAGCTCACGCAAACCCGACAGGCTCTGGCCAATCACCGCCTGACCCTGTTCCACCGCGCGCCCGGCATCGCGGCTGGCATCGGCTGCGGCGCTGGCGTCGCCAGCCACTTGCTGGATGGTCGCCTCCAGCTCGCCCAGTGCATCACGGATCTGCCCGGTGTCACCTGCCTGGCGCTCGGCGCCGTCGTGCAGCGCGGCGCTCATACCGGCCAAGGCGTAGCTGCTGCCGGCCACCTGCTCGGCGTTGTGGCGGATGGTGCCAACCAGGTCCACCAGGTACTGGCGCAGGCGGTTGAGCGACTCTTGAATGTCGTGCAGTTCGCGGTTGGTCCTGCCCAAGGCGATGGCCTGGGCGAAATCACCCTCGGCCCAGCGTGACAGCCCCGGCGCCAGGCCGGTCAGGGTACGCGCCAGGCGTCGCTGGAGGGTGTCGATCAGCAGGGCAATCAGCAGGATCAGGCCGATCATCAGGCCTTGGATGATACGCACTTCGGCGGCAATCTTTGCATGCTGCCCACGTACCTCGGGCTCCAGCGCCGCTATGGCCTGCTGTACCGCCTCCAGACGTTGGCCGGTGCTGGCGGCCAGTGCCGCGCGGCGTTCGATCTGTTCGCGGGTGCGTTGCAGTTCGGCCGGGTAGCGGCCGAGCAGGCTTTGCAGCTCACGTTTCAGGCCTACGGCAATGTCTTCCTGTTGGCTGCTGGCCTGGGTTTCCAGGCCCATCATGGCGGCGAAGTCGTCGGCACCGGATTCTGCAGCACGGGTTACACCCAGCAGAGGCAGAGCGTCGATGGCCTGTGCCTGGCTGCGGATCAGTTGCAACTCGCGCTCCACTTCGTCAGCCAGCTCCGGTCGGCCGCTGCTGACCAGCTTGTCTCGGGCCAGCGACAAGCGGCCCAGGTGCACGGTGGCGTCGAGCAGGGGCAGCAAATAGCGGTGGCCTTCGGCGCTGCCACCGTCGCGGGCGTAGCTGGCCAGTTGTTCGAAGTTGGCGCCCAGCTCCCGTTCTGCCTGCTGCAAAAGGGCTTGCGGGTCGCCGGCCAGTTTGCCGGCGGCCAGCAGTTCGTTGGCGGTGAAGGCCTGCAAGCTGTCCAGGCTGGGCCGCAGCTTGTCAGCCAGCTCGACGGGCCAGTCGGCTAGCGCGGCCTGCAGGTGCTGGTTGGCTTCCATGGCGGCGGCATGGCGCAGGGCATCGCCACTGCCAAGGTACGCCTGGATGTTGCGCGCTGCCTGGTTCTGGAACTGCTGGGAGAGGCCCAGGTAGCGTTCCATCATCTGGTAGGGGCGCTCCAGAGCCCGCTGCGACCACCACAACGTGGCGCCCAGGGCAAGGTATACGGTTACCAGCAACAGGGTGTTGAAATTGGTCAGCCACTTCAGGCGCATAGCCGCGAACTTCCTGCGGAGGGGAGTGGGGGTAGGCGCCTGAAGTTATTGCGATTTTGTGACCGGGTGATGACGCCGAAGGGTTGGCGTCAGAAAAAGTGGCACTGTGATAGCACCGGCAGCGTGAACTTCAGGGCTCCACACGCACGACACAATTACGCCCGGCATGCTTGGCCCGGTACAGCGCCTCATCCGCCGCACTGGCCATGGTCAGCGCATCCAGCCCTTCATCCAGTTGCACCACCCCGGCACTGAAGGTGCATTGCAAATCCCGTGGCTGCGCCGGGTAGAGGATTTCGGCAAAGCGCCGACGGATCTCGTCCAGCACCTTGTGTGCAGCATCCAGTGCGGTATTGGGCATGACAATGGCGAACTCCTCGCCACCATAACGGCCAATGAAGTCGGTCTTGCGCAAGCGTTGCTTGAGGAATAACGCCAGGCTCTTGATCACTCGGTCGCCCATGGGGTGGCCGTGGCGGTCGTTGATTTTCTTGAAATGATCGATGTCGAGCATGGCAAAGCTCAACGGCTGCTGCTCACGGCGGGCGCGGAAGCTGCAGTCTTCGAGCAGTTGCAGGATGTGGGTATGGTTGTACAGCCCGGTCAGGCTGTCGCGCACCATGCGTGCCTTCAGGTGGCGGGCGCGGGCGGCGCGGTTGCGTACAGTCGTGACCAGCTGGCGTGAGCGAAACGGCTTGGTCAGGAAGTCGTCACCGCCTTCACTCATGGCGTCCAGCTGCTTGTCCAGGTCGTCTTCGGCAGACAGGTAGATGATAGGCACGCTCACATAGCGGTCGCTGTGGCGGATCACCTTGGCCAGCTCCGGGCCGGTGCAGGCCGGCATGTACAGGTCGAGGATGATCAGGTCGGGCTGGAAGTCGGCCAGCTCGGTCATGGTACGGATCGGGTCGGTCAGGCTGCGGGTCACCATGCCGGCGCTGGCCAGTACACGCTCGGTGTACAGCGCCTGGGTTTTCGAGTCGTCGATGATCAGTACGCGCAGCGGGTCGTGAGGGCTGGCGTTGGTCAGCAGCTCGACCTTTTCCAGCAGGCTGGAAGCCTCCAGGCTGCCGGTTAGAAAATCCTGCCCGCCGGCGCGGACGGCGGCCAGGCGGGTCGGTGTGTCGGCTTCGTGGTGGCTGAAGAACAGCAGCGGAATGAACTGCGCCATGGCCTGCTGCATCCTGGCGGCCAGCAACAGGCCCTGGCCGGGGCCGGTGAAGTCGACATCCATGATGATTGCCGAGGGTGGGTACTCGCAGATCGAAGCATGAAACGCGGCAGCGCTGGGCAACGCCTGTACCACCAGGCCAAAGAACTCCAGTTGCTGGGCCAGGCGCTGGGCACGCTCGTGGTCCTGCAGAAGGATGTACACCGGCTTGCGCAGGGGGGGCTGTAGCTCCTGTCCGAGCGGGTCGTCCTTGCGCAGGCCGCTACGCTTCAGCTGTTGGGCGGGGCACTGCGGGCGCGGCTCGACTGCTTTGCTCATGTCCTGGCTACTTGTAGGTTGGGATGTGCAGGGGCAATGATGGCTCTATGCTAGCAGCTCTTTGAAAGCGCGCGAGTGCCCTGCATCAACAAAGCAGCCAGAACGAATATTCAGTTACTGACTTAATGGTCGCTTATGCGTACGGTGGTGTCTGCTTTATAGTGCTGGCACGTGGGCTTGCCGTGGCACCCTGGCCCAGGCCTGTGGTCAAAGCCCCTGAACCGTCGTGACTGATTAAGGACAAAGCCATGCTGGACTGGAAAAACCGCGAGGCCAAAGCCGAGCCCCGTGAACGTGTCGATGGCCGCGGTGCCGCCGCCCGCAGCTACCTTGGCGGCCTGTGGAGCCGTGCCCTGGGGACTCTGATCGGGTTGTACCTGCTGGTGTGTATCGGCCTCGGCTGGTACTGGAGCCAGGAGCCTGCGTTGTTCCCGGTGCAGCAGAATGCCCAGGCCGCAGCCGAGCGCAATGGCCAGCAGATGGTGGTGGGCTACACCACTATCGAAACCCTAAAGACTGTTGCCGGCACCCTGCTGAACAAGCCAGGGGGCTACATCTCAAACGACCGCTTCCCGCCCGGCCTGTGGATGGACAACATGCCAAGCTGGGAATACGGCGTGCTCGTACAGGTGCGCGACCTGTCCCGAGCCCTGCGCAAGGACTTCGCCCGCTCGCAGTCGCAGTCTACCGAAGACGCCGACCTGGCCAAGGCCGAGCCGCGCTTCAACTTCGATAACAAGAGCTGGATCCTGCCCTCGAGCGAGTCGGAGTTCGAAGAGGGTATCAAGTCGCTGTCCCGCTACCAGACCCGTCTTGCTGCCGGCGACAAAGGCGCGATCTTCTACACCCGTGCCGACAACCTGAACAACTGGCTGGGTGACGTTGCCACCCGCCTGGGTTCGCTGTCGCAGCGCCTGTCGGCCAGCGTTGGCCGGGTCAAGCTCAACACCACGCTGAAAACCGAGTCGGTAGTTGCCGGCCAGGCGCCACAGGTGGACGAAGAACTCGTGGAAACCCCATGGCTGCAGATCGACAACGTGTTCTATGAAGCCCGTGGCCAGGCCTGGGCGCTGTCGCACCTGCTGCGCGCCATCGAGGTGGACTTTGCCGACGTGTTGGCGAAGAAGAACGCCACGGTCAGCGTGCGCCAGATCATTCGTGAGCTGGAGGCTTCGCAAGAGCCGCTGTGGAGCCCGATGGTGCTCAACGGCAGTGGCTTCGGTATGTGGGCCAACCACTCGCTGGTCATGGCCAACTACATCTCCCGGGCCAACGCTGCGGTCATCGACCTGCGTCAGTTGCTGTCGCAGGGTTGATCGTGGCTATCAGCCCAAACGAGGCCGCCCACCGGGCGGCCTCCGACCGTGAGTTGGTCACCTGGGTGGACGAAGCGGACCAGGTGCTGGGCGCCCTGCCCAGGGCCGAACTGCGTGAGCGCGGTTTGATTGGGCGCTGCACGTTCATCCTGCTGTTCAATAGCGCCGGTGAGTTGTGTGTGCACCGGCGCACCTTGAGCAAAGCGCTGTACCCGGGGTACTGGGACGTGGCAGCAGGTGGCATGGTCGCGGCCGGGGAGGGGTATGCCGAGTCGGCGGCGCGTGAACTGGCCGAAGAACTGGGCATCGAGGGCGTGGAACTGCGGTTTCATGAGCGGTTCTATTTCGACCAGCCTGACAACCGGTTGTGGTGTGCGGTGTATTCGGCGGTGTCGGATGCGCCGTTGCGTTTGCAGCCGGAAGAGGTCATCGAGGCGCGTTTCATTAGTCTGGAACAGGCTGAGCAAGAGCGTCTGAGCAAACCGTATTGCCCTGACTCATTGGCGGCGTTGCAGCGCTACAAGGCCATTTTGTAGGAGCGGGCTTGCCCGCGAAAGGCCGGCCCAGACAGCCGCGTCGCATGGCAAGGGCTTCGCCCTTGTTCGCGGGTAAACCCGCTCCTACACAACTGCCCCATTTATCGTTAAACTGCGCGCCCTTTTCGGGCTGCCGCATTTCTTGCAGCAGTAGCGCCGCCCCTGCCAGAGTGGGGCTTCGCGGTCGGCCTCAACCCCAAGGCACGACCAGTTTTTGTCCTCAGCACCGAGGAACAAAAGTGGCCAAGAAAGCTTCTTCCTTCGCCGCCCTTGGCGGTCTCGTTTACTCCACCGACGCCGGTCGGCACTGCCCCGACTGTGGCCAGCCGGTGGATAGCTGTACCTGCAAGCAGCAGGTCATCCCCGAAGGCGATGGCGTTGCCCGTGTGCGCCGTGAAAGCAAAGGCCGGGGCGGCAAGACCGTGACGACTGTCACCGGTGTGCCGCTGCCGCTCGACCAGCTCAAGGAGCTGGCCACCACGCTCAAGCGCCGCTGCGGTACCGGTGGTGCGTTGAAGGATGGGGTCATCGAGATCCAGGGCGACCATGTCGAGCTGCTGATCGCCGAGTTGATCAAACAGGGCTTCAAGGCGAAAAAGTCCGGCGGTTGATCCACCCGCGCGCTTTTTCGCCCAGTGCTTTCTAAACTCGTTGCCGTGGCCAAGGTCTACCTCTGGGCACGGACGAATCGTCATTTTTGGCTTTTACACTGCGCCCGGCTCCTTGCGGGGCAGTGTCTTCGACTTATCTATAGGGGACTTGAATGTCCGTACGACGCACACGCAAAGACGATGGTAGCCAATGGACCGTGGCCGACAGCCGCAGTGTTTATGGCATCCGCCATTGGGGCGCGGGTTATTTCGCCATCAATGAAGCCGGGCGCGTCGAAGTGCGCCCCAACGGCCCCCAAAGCGCGCCGATCGACCTGTTCGAGCAAGTCGACGAACTGCGCCAGAGCGGCTTGTCGCTGCCCTTGCTGGTGCGCTTCCCTGACATTCTGCAGGACCGCGTACGCCAGCTGACCGGCGCCTTCGACGCCAACATCGCGCGCCTGGAATACCAAAGCCAGTACACCGCGCTTTACCCGATCAAGGTCAACCAGCAGGAAGCGGTGGTGGAAAACATCATCGCCACGCAAAACGTGTCGATCGGCCTGGAAGCCGGTTCCAAGCCCGAACTGCTGGCTGTGTTGGCGCTGGCACCAAAAGGCGGCACCATCGTCTGCAACGGCTACAAGGACCGTGAGTTCATCCGCCTGGCGCTGATGGGCCAGAAGCTCGGCCACAACGTGTTCATCGTCATCGAGAAAGAGTCGGAAGTGGCCCTGGTGATCGAAGAGGCCGCCGAGCTGAAGGTGAAACCGCAGGTTGGCCTGCGCGTGCGCCTGTCGTCGCTGGCTTCGAGCAAGTGGGCCGATACCGGTGGCGAGAAATCCAAGTTCGGCTTGTCTGCAGCCCAGCTGATCTCGGTGGTGCAGCGCTTCCGCGATGCGGGCCTTGACCAGGGCATCCGCCTGCTGCACTTCCACATGGGTTCGCAGATCGCCAACCTGGCTGATTACCAGCACGGTTTCAAGGAAGCTATCCGTTACTACGGTGAGTTGCGTGCATTGGGCCTGCCGGTCGACCACATCGACGTGGGCGGTGGCCTGGGCGTGGACTACGACGGTACCCACTCGCGCAACGCCAGCTCCATCAACTACGACATGGACGACTATGCCGGCGTGGTGGTGGGCATGCTCAAGGAGTTCTGCGACGCGCAAGGCCTGCCGCACCCGCACATCTTCTCCGAAAGTGGCCGCTCGCTGACGGCGCACCACGCCATGCTGGTGATCCAGGTGACCGACGTCGAGAAACACAATGACGACGTGCCGACCATCGAGAACAAGGAAGCCTTGCCAGAGACCGTGCAATGGCTGGTTGATCTGCTCGGCCCGACCGATATCGAGATGGTCACCGAGACATACTGGCGCGCCACCCACTACATGGGTGACGTGGCCGCGCAGTATGCCGACGGCAAGCTGACCCTGGCCGAGAAAGCCCTGGCCGAGCAGTGCTACTTCGCCGTGTGCCGTCGCTTGCATAACTCGCTGAAGGCCCGCCAGCGTTCGCACCGCCAAGTGCTGGACGAACTGAACGACAAGCTGGCCGACAAGTACATCTGCAACTTCTCGGTGTTCCAGAGCCTGCCGGACACCTGGGCCATCGGCCAGGTGTTGCCGATCATCCCGCTGCACCGCCTGGACGAAGAGCCGATGCGCCGTGCCGTGCTGCAGGACCTGACCTGCGATTCCGACGGCAAGATCAACCAGTACGTCGACGAGCAGAGCATCGAGACCAGCATGCCGGTGCATGCGGTGAAGGAAGGTGAGGACTACCTGTTGGGCGTGTTCCTGGTGGGTGCTTATCAGGAAATTCTCGGTGACATGCACAACCTGTTCGGTGACACCGACTCGGTGAACATCTACCAGAACGCCGACGGCAGCGTGTACCACGCCGGCATCGAGACCCACGACACCATCGAAGACATGCTGCGCTACGTGCACCTGTCGCCGGAGGAGTTGATGACCCACTACCGCGACAAGGTGGCCAGCGCCAAGATAACCGCTCGGGAGCGGACGCAGTTCCTGGATGCGTTGCGGCTTGGGTTGACGCGTTCTTCGTACCTGTCTTCGTAATCGCCGGGGCCGCTTTGCGGCCCATCGCGACACAGGCCGCCCCTGCAGGGACCGCGATACGATTTCTTGTAGCGGCCCTGTGTCGCGATCTGAGGGCGCAGCCCTCGCGATACCGAGCCGTTCTGCGATCTTGGCATTACCGGACCCATTCACCCTTCTGCTGCAAGCGCCACCCCACCCAGCCCAATGACACCGCCCGCAAGCCCATGAACCCGAGAAACGCCAACCACAACCCGTGGTTGCCAAACCCGCTCATGGCCACCGCTACCGGCAGTGCGATCAAGACCGACACCAGCATTGCATTACGCATCTCGCGTGCCCGCGTCGCACCGATGAACAGACCATCCAGCAAGTAGCTCCACACGGCAATCAACGGCAGCAACGCCAGATACGGTAAATACGGGTAAGCTGCCGCCCGCACACTGTCGATGTCGGTCTGCAAATCGATGAACAGGTGCCCGCCCAGCAGGAACAATCCGGCAAAGCCCACGCTGGTAATCAGCGACCAGCCACACGCCACCACCAGCGAGCGGCGCAGGGTGTCGCGGTCGCGAGCACCAATGGCATGGCCGCACAGGGCCTCCACTGCATGCGCCAAACCGTCAAGCGCGTAGGCCGTCAGTAGCAGGCCATTGAGCAACAGGGCGTTGGCCGCCACCGTCGCTTCACCCAGGCGTGCGCCCTGCACGGTAATCAGCATGAACACCAGTTGCAGCGCCAGGCTGCGCAGGAAGATATCGCGGTTCACCGCCAGCAGCGGTCGCCAGGCTTGCCAGCGCTTCAGCGCCGCCCACGCGATCTGCCCCGGGTAGGCGCGCAGGGCCGGGCGGGTCAGGGCCAGGCCGAGCAGGGCGGCACTCCATTCGGCAATGACCGACGCCCGCGCCGAGCCCAGTACACCCCATTCCAGGCCCAGTACGAACCACAGGTTCAAGACGATGTTCAGCAGATTGGTGGTCAGCAGGATCGCCAAGGGCGCGCGGGCGTTTTGGGTGCCGAGGAACCAGCCGACCAGGGCGTAGCTGGCCAGTGCCGCTGGCAGGCCAAGCAGGCGGGTATGGAAGAAGTCTTCGGTGGATTGCAGCAGGGCGGCACTGGGTTGCATCGCGTGCAGCGCCAGCTGGCTGAAGGGAATGGCCAGCAGGCCGATCAGCAGGGCGAAGCCGACTGCCAGCAGCAACCCTTGTACCAGCACCTGGCGTAACGCCGCGCCGTCGCCGCGGCCAGCCGCCTGGGCGGCGAAACCGGTGGAGCCCATGCGCAGAAAGCCCATCAGGCCGACCATGAAGGTGAACAGCGTGGCACCCACGACCACAGCCCCCAACTGGTGGGCGTGGGGCAGGTGGCCAATGACGGTGCTGTCGACCAGGGCTACCAGCGGTACGGAGATGTTGGACAGGATCATCGGCGCGGCCAGGGCCCAGACCTTGTGGTGGGTGGGGCGGTGGCGCCAGTCGGTGGTCAATGCAATCATCGGGTGTCCTGGGGGAAGGGGCGCTAGGCACCCCCTGCTTTTTTGAATGGCCACAGTGTAACGGCCAGGCAACCAATTGGCGCGACCATGGTCTGAGCTGGCGCGCCACATTGCGCTATAGTTGCTGCCCTCACGTACACGCTGCCAAAGAGTTCCTACTCCATGTTCAACAAAGGATTGTTGCTGGCCTGCGCGCTGGCTTTGCTCAGTGCCTGTGACTCTTCGACACCGGGCAAGCCGGCGCCGGCCGAGAAGCCGGCGGCCACTGTGCCCGCCGAAGCTGCCGCTGGCAAACGCGAAGACCCTGCCTTGCTCGCCAAGCGCTACGAGGGCCGCGAGCTGACAGTGCTCGACGTATCCGAAGTGCAGCTCGACGGTGCTGCGACGCTGTCGATCAGCTTTTCCGCACCGCTGGATGCCAAGCAGGACTTCGCCACCAAGGTGCACCTGGTCGACACCGTCAAAGGCAAGCTCGACGGCGCATGGGAACTTTCCGACAACCAGATGGAGCTGCGCCTGCGCCATCTGGAGCCGCAGCGCAAGCTGGTGCTGACCGTCGACAAAGGCCTGCTCGCAGTCAACGGCAAGCAACTGGGCAGCGAGTCGGTCACCCGCCTGGAAACCCGCGACATGCAGCCGACCATCGGTTTTGCCAGCCGCGGTTCGCTGCTGCCCACACGTCTTGCCGAAGGCCTGCCGGTGATTGCCCTGAACGTCGACAAGGTCGATGTCGAGTTCTTCCGGGTCAAGCCGGACATGCTCTCGAGCTTCCTGGCCAGTTGGGGGCGCAACAGCAGCCTGTATTACTACCAGTCCAAAGAAACCCTGGACATGGCCGAACTGGTCTACAGCGGCCGCTTCGATCTCAACCCGGCGCGCAACACCCGCGAAACCGTGCTGCTGCCGATCGCCGGCATCAAGCCGCTGCAGGAACCTGGCGTGTACCTGGCGGTGATGCGCGCCTCGGGCACCTACGACTACTCGCAGCCGGCAACCTTGTTCACCCTCAGCGACATTGGTGTTTCCGCGCACCGCTACCGTGACCGCCTCGACGTGTTCGCCCAGGCGCTGGAAGGCGGCAAAGCCATGAATGGCGTCAGTGTGGAAATCCATGACGACAAGGGCAAGCTGCTGGCCCAGGCCAAAACCGATGGCAAGGGCCACGCCCAACTGCCGATCACGCCCAAGGCCGACACCCTGATCGCCACCCAGGGCGTGCACACCACGCTGCTGCGCCTGAACACTGCCGCGCTGGACCTGGCCGAGTTCGACATCACCGGGCCCCAGGCCAACCCGTTGCAGTTCTTCATTTTCGGCCCGCGCGACCTGTATCGCCCGGGTGAGACCGTGCTGCTCAACGGCCTGCTGCGTGACCAGGACGGCAAGCCGGTCAAGGCCCAGCCGGTGAGCGTGGAAGTACGCCGCCCGGATGAGCAGGTCAGTCGCAAGTTTGTCTGGGAAGCCGATGCCAATGGCCTGTACCAGTACCAGTTGCAGCTGGCCACCGAGGCTCCGACGGGGCGCTGGCAGCTGTTGCTCGATCTCGGCGGCGGGCGCAAGCAGGTTTATGAGTTCCTCGTCGAAGACTTCCTGCCCGAGCGCCTGGCGCTGGAGCTGAAGGGCAGCAGCAAGCCGCTGGCACCGGATGAAGATGCACGCATCCAGGTCCATGGCCGCTACCTGTACGGTGCACCGGCTGCCGGCAATCGCCTGAGCGGCCAGGCCTATGTGCGCCCGCTGCGTGAGGCTGTACCGGCGTTGCCGGGCTATCAGTTCGGCTCGGTTACCGAAACCGAACTGAGCCAGGACCTGGAACTGGATGAAGTCACCCTTGACCAGGCCGGCAAGGCCGTGGTCGATATTGAAAGCCGCTGGGCCGAAGCCCGCTCGCCGCTGCAACTGACCGTGCAGGCCAGCCTGCAGGAGTCCGGTGGCCGGCCGATCACCCGGCGCCTGGAGCAGCCGATTTGGCCCGCCGAGCGCCTGCCTGGCCTGAGAGGCCTGTTCGATGGGGAGGAAACCGATAGCGATGGGCCGGTGGAGTTCGAACTCCTGGTGGCAGACCGTGACGGCAACAAGCTGGCTGCCAATGATCTCAAGGTGCGGCTGGTACGCGAGCGCCGTGACTATTACTGGAATTATTCACAGAGTGACGGCTGGAGCTACGCCTACAACGAGAAGTTCCTGACGCAGAGCGAGGAGACTGTCAGCGTCAAGGCCGGGTCCACCGCCAAACTGAGCTTCCAGGTTGAATGGGGCCCATACCGCGTCGAGGTGGAAGACCCGCAGACCGGCCTGGTATCCAGCGAGCGTTTCTGGGCCGGCTACCGTGCCCAGGACAACGCCGAAGGTGGCGCGGTGCGCCCGGACCAGGTCAAGCTGGCGCTGGACAAGCCATCCTACGCCGACGGCGCCACGGCCAAGGTTACCGTTACGCCGCCTGCCGCCGGCAGTGGCTATCTGATGATAGAGTCCAGCGATGGCCCGCTGTGGTGGCAGGAAATCGACGTGCCCGCTGAGGGCAAGAGCTTCGACGTGCAACTGGACAAAGCCTGGGCCCGCCACGACCTGTACATCAGTGCGCTGGTGATCCGCCCCGGTGAGCGCAAGGCCAACGCCACGCCCAAGCGTTCGGTCGGTGTGCTGCACTTGCCGCTGGACCGCGCCGAACGCAGGCTGGCCGTGAGCCTGCAGGCACCGGATAAAATGCGCCCGAAACAGCCGCTGATCGTTAAGGTAAAGGCCGCCAATGCCGATGGCAGCGTGCCCAGGCAAGTACATGTGCTGTTGTCAGCGGTGGACGTGGGCATCCTCAACATCACCGATTTCAAAACCCCCGACCCGTATGCCAGCCTGTTCGGGCGCAAGGCGTACGGTGCCGACCAGTTGGACATTTATGGCCAACTGATCGAAGCCGGGCAGGGCCGTCTGGCCAGCCTGGCATTCGGTGGTGATGCGGCCATGGCCAAGGGCGGCAAACGCCCCAACACCACAGTGACCATCGTCGCCCAGCAAAGCCTGCCGGTGACCCTGGACGACAAGGGCGAGGGCCAGGCGACGGTAGATATCCCGGACTTCAACGGCGAACTGCGGCTGATGGCCCAGGCCTGGACCGAAGAACACTTCGGCATGGCCGAAGGCAAGACCGTGGTTGCCGCGCCGCTGATTGCCGAATTGTCGGCGCCGCGCTTCCTCGCCGGTGGCGACCGTACCAGCCTGGCGCTGGACCTCGCCAACTTGTCGGGGCGTGCCCAGCAACTGAATGTTGAAATCAGCACCCAAGGGCAATTGAGCCTGGCAGCCAGTGCCGCGCAGACTGTTGCCCTGGCTGAGGGCCAGCGCTCGACATTGATGATTCCGGTGCAGGCCCAGGGTGGCCTGGGGCAGGGCAAGGTGCATGTACGGGTTACCGGCCTGCAACTGCCGAACGAGCCGACCACCGCGTTCGAGCGGGAGTGGACGCTGGGCGTGCGCCCAGCCTACCCGGCGATGCTCAAACACTACCGCGTGGCCTTGAAGGACCAACCATGGACCCTGCCCGAAACAGACCTGGCTGCCTTCGAACCCGCTGGCCTGGAAGCCAGCCTGGCCCTGTCGAGCCGGCCACCACTGAACCTGGCCGAGCAGATCCGTGCCCTTGAAGCCTACCCCTACGGTTGCCTGGAGCAGACCACCAGTGGTCTCTACCCATCGCTGTATGCCGATGCCGACAGCCTCAAGCGCCTGGGTATCAAGGGCGAACCGGCGGACGTGCGCAAGCGCAAGATCGAGATGGGCATTGAGCACCTGCTGGGTATGCAGCGCTACAACGGCAGTTTTGGCCTGTGGAGTTCGGACAGCGAAGAAGAGTATTGGTTGACCGCCTACGTTACTGACTTCCTGCTGCGTGCCCGCGATCAGGGTTATGGCGTGCCGGCCGAAGCGCTGAAGAAGGCCAACGAGCGACTGCTGCGCTACTTGCAGGAGCGCAACCTGATCGAAGTGGACTACAGCGAAAACGCCGACCATACGCGTTTTGCCGTGCAGGCCTATGCGGCGTTGGTGCTGTCGCGCAGCCAGCAGGCCCCGCTGGGGGCCCTGCGTGGCCTGTTTGAGCGCCGCGCCGATGCACGCTCCGGATTGCCGTTGGTGCAACTGGCGGTGGCGCTGGACAAGATGGGCGACAAACCGCGTGCCGAACAAGCCCTGCAGGCGGGCCTGGGTATCAACCGTGGCAAAGGTTGGATGGCCGACTACGGCAGTGCCCTGCGTGACCAGGCATTGATCCTGGCGCTGCTGCAGGAAAGCAACCTGGCCAGCAGCCAGGTTGACCAGCGTCTGTTTGCCTTGTCGGATGAACTGGCGGCCAACCGCTGGCTGTCGACCCAGGAGCGCAATGCATTGTTCCTTGCCGGCCGTGGCCTGCTGGGCAAGCCGGAAGGCAAGTGGCAAGCGCGCCTGGACAGCGCGGGCGAAGTGCGGGAGTTCAACAATGCAGAAACCGGCATGAAGCTCGAAGGCCCACTACTGGCATCGCCACTGAGCGTGCATAACGAAGGCAGCGAGACGCTGTACCAGCAGTTGACCTTGTCCGGCTACCCACGTCAGGCCCCCGCGGCTGGCGGCAATGGCATGCAGATCCGCCGCGAATACCTGGGCATGAATGGCCAGCCGCTGGACCTGCATAATCTGCGCAGTGGTGACCTGGTGCTGGTACACCTGGCACTGAAGGCCGAAGACCGCGTGCCGGATGCGCTGGTAGTTGACTTGCTGCCGGCGGGCCTGGAGCTGGAAAACCAGAACCTGGCGCAAAGTGCTGCCAGCCTGGACAACGCCAGCGGTGCGGTTAAGGAGTGGCGCGAATCGATGCAGAACGCCAGCGTGGTGCATCAGGAGTACCGGGATGACCGTTATGTCGCCGCGCTCAAGCTCGACGGTTACGGCACCACCCACCTGCTGTACCTGGCGCGGGCGGTGACCCCGGGCACCTACCGCGTACCTCCACCACAGGTCGAGTCGATGTACCGGCCGAACCTGCAGGCGGTGGGCGATGGGCAAGGCGAAATGACCGTAAAAGCCCGCTGACCTCCTGTGGGTGCGGGTTAACCCGCGAAGAAGGCGACTCGGTGTATGGCACCGGCTCTGCCGGTGTTCGCGGGTAAACCCGCTCCCACAGGGTACTGATTAAACCGACGGTCAGTGAATCACCCAGCTCATCACCCACAACCCCAGCACCAGCCAGATGATCCCGAGGATGATCGAGGCGCGCATGAACGCGCGGATTGCCGAGTACAGCAGCATCAGGCCGATGATCAGGGCCAGGATGCTGAGCAGCGAGGTATCCATGCCCAACGTGCGTGCCAGGCCGTCGATGAAATTGCCACCGGCATTGGCCAACAGGTTGAACAAGCCGCTCAACGCGTCGACGATGAAGCGGATTACAGCCCCCAGTGCCTGGCCCAGCCACTCGAAAAAACCTTCTACATGCATAATTGCTTCCTGATGTACGAATCGGCGAGGTTGCCGTCCCAAAGCCTTTGGTCACTAGCTGGCCAGGTCGGTTCCCGATGCCAAGCTTAGCGCGGCCACGCAGGCATGCGGGCAGGTTGTTGCGCACCGCGCTGATTGGCCTGCTGGTAATGTGCGGGTTGTTGTGGCTGGCGGACCGCATCTGGCCGCTGCCCATGCCGGGCGATGACCTGGCCCGGGTAGTGCTGGCCGAGGACGGCACGCCGCTGTGGCGTTTTGCCGATGCTGATGGCGTGTGGCGCTACCCGGTCAGCCCCGATGAAGTTTCACCGTTATACCTGCAGGCCCTGCTGACTTACGAAGACCGCTGGTTCTACAGTCATCCTGGGATCAACCCGCTGGCCTTGGCCCGTGCTGCCTGGCTGAACCTGCGCGGCGGGCGGGTGGTGTCGGGCGGCAGCACGTTGTCGATGCAGGTGGCACGCTTGCTCGACCCGCATGACCGTACCCTGGCCGGCAAGCTGCGCCAGCTGTGGCGCACACTGCAGCTGGAATGGCATCTGTCCAAACGTGAAATCCTGCAGATCTACCTGGACCGCGCGCCTTTCGGCGGTACCCTGCAGGGTGTGGCCGCCGCCAGCTGGGCGTACCTGGGTAAGTCGCCCCTGCACCTGACCCCCGCCGAAGCGGCGCTGCTGGCCGTGTTGCCCCAGGCACCCAGCCGTCTGCGCCCGGATCGCCACCCCGAGCGTGCCCAGCGCGCACGCGACAAGGTATTGCAGCGCCTGGCCGAGTATCAGGTATGGCCGGCGCAGCAAATTCATGAAGCCGCCGAGGAGCCGCTGGTGCTGGCGCCACGCCAGGAGCCAGCGCTGGCGCCACTGCTGGCCCGGCGGCTGAACAGCGCTGACAGCCCGCCGCTGATCCGCACCACACTCGATGCCGCCCTGCAGCGGCGTCTCGAAGACTTGCTGCTGGGCTGGCGCGCCCGCCTGCCGGAGCGTACCTCGGCAGCCATTCTGGTGGTCGAGGCGCAAACCATGGCAGTACGTGCCTACCTGGGTTCGATCGACCTGGCCGATGCGCGCCGCTTTGGGCATGTCGACATGGTGCGTTCGCTACGCTCGCCCGGTTCCACCCTCAAGCCGTTCCTGTACGGCATGGCGCTGGATGATGGCCTGATCCATTCCGAATCGCTCCTGCAGGATGTGCCGCGTCGCTATGGCGACTACCGTCCCGGCAACTTCTCCATGGGTTTCAGCGGGCCGGTGTCGGCCAGCGCGGCGCTGGCGTTGTCGCTCAACCTGCCGGCGGTGCAGTTGCTGGAAGCCTATGGCCCGAAACGCTTTGCCGCGCAACTACGCATGGCGGGTGTGCCGTTGATGTTGCCGCCACTGGCCGAGCCCAACCTGTCGTTGATTCTGGGTGGGACCGGTAGCCGCCTGGAAGACCTGGTTGGCGGCTACGCGGCATTTGCGCGGGGAGGTAACAGTGCCCGGGTGCGCTTGCAGCCGCAGGAACCGCTGGTAGAACGGCGGCTGCTGTCGCCGGGCGCGGCGTGGATCATACGGCGCATTCTCAGTGGCCAGGCGCGCCCCGATCGCGACCCGCATGCCGAGCTGGTACAGCGCCCGCAGTTGGCCTGGAAGACCGGCACCAGCTATGGCTTTCGCGACGCTTGGTCGATTGGCGTGGGCCCGCGCTACCTGATCGGCGTATGGATCGGCCGCCCCGATGGTACGCCGGTACCGGGTCAGTTCGGCCTTGCTTCGGCGGCACCGCTGATGCTGCAGGTGCACGACCTGCTCAGCAACCGCGACAGCCAGCGGGGTATCAGTGTGCCGGTGGAGCGGGTGCCGGCGAACGTCGGGGTGGCAGCGATCTGTTGGCCGCTGGGTCAACCCATGAACAAGCAGGACCCCAACTGCCGGCGCCAGCGCTTTGCCTGGACGCTGGATGGCACCACACCACCCACCTTGCAGGCTGCCGACCAGCCGCTGGGCCTGGGCTTGCGCGAACATGTGTGGGTAAACGGGCAGGGGCTGCGCGTGGAGGGTAGCTGCCCAGGCGCGACGGCCCGTGAAATTGCCTTGTGGCCCGCACCGCTGGAGCCCTGGCTGCCTCGCGTCGAGCGACGTGCAGCGCGCTTGCCGGCCATCGACCCGGCCTGCCCACCGCAGGTACCGGCCAGTGCGCCACCGCTGTCCATCGTTGGCGTGCGCCCAGGCGATAATCTGCGCCGCCCGGCCACCAGCAGCGAGCCTTTGCAATTGCAAGTCTCGGCCCTGGGTGGTGGTGGCCGACGCTGGTGGTTCCTCAATGGTCAGCCGTTGGGCGAAACCCAAGGGCAGGACAGCTTGCTGCTGCGGTTACCGCAAGTCGGGCAGGCTGAGCTCAGCGCGCTGGACGAGAGCGGCGAAACGGCGCGGGTGGCATTCCAGGTCAGCGAGTAGCCGTTCGACGGCAGCCGGGCCAACACCTACGCTTGCCAGTAACGGGTGTGGCCGGTCGGTACCCCGCACCCCATGGGAACATGGAGCGCCCTATGCGTCCACTGGCCGTGCCCCTGTTTTTGCTGCCCTGGGCGTTGGCGACCCAGGCCGAGCCGTTGCCGGGCTACCTCGACAGCCACGAATACGAGCGGCGCCTGCCCGGCGCCAACTTGCCGCCAGACGCCTACCGTCCTGTCAGGCCCACCCTGCGGTTGAGTGGGGCGAGTGCCGACGCTTCTGGCTGGCTGCCCGCTGAGACCCGGCTGGTTCTGCACAAGATACGCTTCCAGGGTGGAACGGTGTTCCCTCTCAGTGACCTGCGTGAACACTACCAGCCACTGATCGGGCGTGAAACCACGCTGGGCGAACTGCAGCAGTACACCGACCGACTGAGCCACCGCTACCGGCAGGAAGGTTACCTGCTGTCGTACGCCTACCTGCCGGTTCAGGACGTGGCAGACGGCACGGTGAATGTGGTGCTGGTTGAAGGGTATGTTCGTGACTCCCGTGTAGACGGCGATATCGGCCCGGCCAGCGAGTACCTCCAGCAACTGCTGGCGCGCCTTGAGGGCGAGCGGCCACTGACCCGGGAAACGCTGGAGCATTATCTGGGCCTGGCAGCACGCATGCCTGGTTTGGCGATAGAGGCCGAACTGGCTACGGCACAGGCTGCCGATGGTGCTGCCCGACTGGTCATTCATGCACGGCGCAAGCCGTTCAGCGCGGCTGTTACCGTGGCCGACTCCAACCGGGACGATGTACAGGCGATTTTTACGGCTGGCAGCAATGCCCAGACTCGCTACGGTGAACAGCTCACCGCCAGCTGGCTGCTGCCACCTGGTGATGACCAGGTGAAATACCAGCGCCTGGACTATAGCCAGTACCTGGACGCCGCCGGTAGCCAACTGTTGCTGTCTGCCTCGCGCTACCGCAGTGAACACGGCACGCGTATACGCCTTGACGATGGCCGTTACATCACCCGCAAGCGCGACAGCGAGCGCTACGCGATTGGCCTGCGCCAGCCAGTGGTCGTCAGGCCGGATGAGTGGTTGTCGGTGCAGGGGCACTTGTACTCGGTCAGCGAGCACGATGAAGACCAACCCTCGCATCGGGATTACGACACCTATGTCCGCGCGCTTTCATTCGAAGGTGACTGGCGCAAGCTTGAGCCAGGGCGTTTGCGTATCGTCAGTGCCGGGGTCTATCAGGGGCTGGATTACCTGAGGGCGCGCAGCGATGCCGACTACGATCTGGATTTCTTGCGGCTGCGGCTTTCGGGATTACAGAGCGACAGGCTGGCGGAAGACTGGCAAGGGGTGTTGTCCGGGGCGTTGTACTGGAGTGATGACCGCTTGCCTGACAGCGAGCGGGCAGGGTTTGGCGGGCAGAATTTCGGACGGGGTTATCCGCGTGATCAGGCAGAGGGTGACAAGGGCTGGGGTGTCGCTTACGAAGTGAACTACAGCGCGCCCGGTAGCTGGCTGGTGCAGCCCTATGCTGTGGTGGATACAGCGCAGGCCTGGCATAACCGTGGGCCGGTGCAGGATGCCCACCTGGCTTCGGTGGCGCTGGGTGTGCGGCTGGAGGATAGGCGTTTGCTCAATGTCGCACTGGAACTCGCCAAACCGTTGGCGGATATGGCGTCGGACAGCCTGGACCGTGGGCCACGGGTTACCTTGAGTATTGGCATTCAACTGTAAGGGGCTGCAGAGCAGCCCCGGCAGGATCAAATGCTCAATGCGTGGTGAAGCGCTGATGCACCGGTGACGAGCTGGGCGTCAGAGCCAGCGCCAGCTGCGTCCGGTTGTGCATATGCGTCAGCCGCAGCACCTGCGACACATACAGTTTCACGGTATTTTCAGTAATCCCCAGTTCACAGGCGATCTGGTAGTTGGTCTTGCCCTTGCTCACCAGGCGTGCGACCTCCAACTGTCGCGGCGACAGCTTCTCGAACGCCGCCGGTAGCTCGCTTTCGCTTTCTTCCACATCGGTGGAACGCCGATGGGTGCCTTGGCCTCGGGCCTTTTCCAGGTCCTGATAAAGTTCGTCTACCGATTCGGCAAGGTCTTGCAAGCGCTGATTCAAACCACCCAGGTCACGCATATTGCGCAGGCGTTCATTAATGGCTTGCTCCTGGCGATGCACACCTTCCAGAAGTTCGTCGAGGTTCATGGGTTTCTGGTAATAGTCGGCAAAGCCCTCGCGCAACGCGCGGATTACATCCTGTTTCTCTGCGCGGCCTGTCAGCATGATGGCTTCGAACACACGTTGCCCGGTGATTTGCTTCAGTGCGCGGACCAACTCAATACCATCGCGGTCGGGCATGTGCAGGTCGCAAATGATCAGGCTGATGGTGGAGTCTTCCAGGTAGCGCTCAATCGCTTCATCAGTAGAGTGGGCAGGTACGCACTCATAGCCCTTGGTTTTAAGGAACTCACATAACTGCTCGACGATGACCGCTTGGTCATCGACCACCAGCACCTTCACTTCACTCATTGGTTTGGACACGATCAACTCCCTGTTCGTATACGGCCCTGCTCCCGGGCCAGACGCTCCGGCAGTTTAAAAATAGTCGCACTCTGCGATTATGTACAAGGTATGTACAAGGAATCGGACCGCAGAAAAGGTCATTGGATCCATACGGCAGCCAGAAGAAAGCCCGCGAGCACATAAGGCACGAACGCCTGTTTGTCGCCCATTTCCTCGGTCAGGGCCTGCAAGCGCTTCTTTATCTTGGGGTTGAGCAGCAGCCACAGCCGCCGACGGGTGAGCAGCCACAGCAGCACGCTGACGCCGGCACCGATGAACGTGCCGAGCACATATTGCGGGCTCGTGGCCAAGGCCAAGGCGCCCATCAGCTTGACGTCATCGGCGCCGAAGCGGCCAAGCATGTAGCCGGGCAGGGTCAGTAGCATGACAATGGCCAGTGCCCAACCGGCATCACTGGCATCGGCGCCGATCCAGCTGTGGCCAGTGGCAAACAGCCAGAGCAAGGCACAGGAGGCCACACCCAGGGTGAGCACGTTGGAGATCTGGCGTTGACGTACATCCTGTTCGGAGCACAAGGCAAGCCACAGCAGGAGAACAATGCTTTGCATTGGCAGGTCGCCCTTCCCAAAAGTTGAACACTTCTACCCGGTCAGTCAGGTTTCCTTAACAGAAGATAGACGCGAACGTGCGGGGGAGTGGGGCTTGCAACGGAAAAAGGCGTGCTCGGAATGGATATTGTCGTAGCTGACACAAGTCTGGAAGGTCATGCAATGGTTGCCAGTGCGGGAGCGGGTTCATCGAGGCGTCGAACCCGCTTCCACAGGGGCAGCGGTGGCTGCAAAAAAAGTGTAACAACGTTATTTCTTGCTGCCCGGCGGGTAGTTGCCCAATACCTTGGCCACGGTGTTCTGAATGGCGCTGTTGCGCTCCTCAGGGCTTGGCGGATAGTTGTTCATGATCTGCTCGGCGCTGCCGCGCCACACCAGTTTGCCGTCGCGCCCATCGAACATGTCTACCTGAATGGTGGCAACCTTGTAGTCGACACTGCGGGTTTCGTTGTACATCGGGCCTCCCCAGTAACCGCCCCAGTAGCCACCCCAGCCGCCGCCGTAGTTGGTGGTGATCTGCTGCTGGCGCTGTTCGACGATCAGGTAGGTGCGCACGGTCACGTCAGGCCGCGCGCCGCCCTGCACCGGGCGCAGGCCGCGTTGGTCGAGCTGGTCGGCGACCGCCTGGCGAATGCGCTGTTCGGTGAGGTCGCTCTTGATCCGCGGGTCATCCGGGCGGTACTGCAGGCCCGGCTCCTGCCATGCCCAGCTGCGGTAGGCGGCAAAATCGCGGCTGGCGTCGAAATCCTGCTGGACGTTATTGCTGGAGCAGGCCGAGAGCAATAACGCGAATGACAGTAGAACGAGACGACGCAACATGATGGTTCTCCGTTAGCTATTAACTGGGAGGATAGCCGCTGAGCGCCTTGTGCACAGAATCGCGCAAGGCACTTTCGCGTTCGCGCGGCGAGTCCTTGTCGCTGCCGCTTTCGGCACTGGCGCTCCACACCGGCTGGCCGCTGCGGGCGTCGTAAAGGTCGATGCGCACCACCATGACCTCCACTTCGTAGGTGCGTACGATCGGCACGCTGGCATAGGTGCCGTAGCCATTGCGGTAACCGCCATAGCCAACGCCGCCATAAGGGTAGGGGCCGTAATAGGGGTCGTAGGTGTCGTAGTCACGCACCTGGCGCAAGCGCTTTTCCAGGCGCATGTCGGCGCTCACCAGCAAGTCGCCTGGGCCACCGCGGGCGGGGCGCAGGCCATGCTGGTCGAGTACGCCGCTGACGGCATCGGCCAACTGCGCAGGGTCGGCATTGGCCGACCCGGTGGGCAACTGGTCGTTGCGCCAGCTCCAGCTGCGGTAGTGCCCGTAGTCACGGGCAGGCGCCGGGTAGGCGCTGGCATCGAAGGTAGTGGCTGCCTGGGCAGGGGCCGGTGGCAATGGCCGGCTGCTGGCCACATAGGGGTTGCTGCCCTGGCAGCCAGCCAGGGCGAATGGCAGCAGGGCCAGGCACAACAGACGGTACGGCATGTATTCCTCCCGGCAGGCGGGTCAAAGCGGGCGGCAAACCCAGTGCAGATAACGGCCAAGCCCGGCGAAGCTGGGGTGGCGACGGTGGGCCAGTTCCATTTCCAGCAGGTCGAGCAGTTCGGCCTTGTCCTGGAACTCCTTGGGCATGTAATCGTGAAACACCCGTACGCCGCTTTCGCTTTCAACCTGCCACATAGGTTCAAGTTGCGCCTTGAGCTGGCGCGGATCAAGCGGTTTCTGTGGGGTGAGGCTCTGCTTTTCACCCTCTAGGCGATTGCTGCGCAACTTGCGGAAGTGGCCCTTGAGCAGGTTGCGGTAGACCAGCGCATCGCGGTTGTAAAAAGCCAGCGACAGCCAGCCGCCGGGGGCCGTGAGCTGGTGCAGAACGGGCAGGATGCTCTCGGGTTCGGCCAGCCACTCGAGCACGGCGTGGCACAGTACAAGGTCATAGGGCTCGGTCAGTTGGCCCAGCAGCTCTTGCCAGGGTGCCTGGATGAAGGTGGCCGGTTGGCCGGCTTCGGCAAAACGTGCTCGCGCGCCGTCGAGCATGGGGGCGGCGGGTTCGGCCAGCGTCAGTTGGTGGCCACGTTCGGCCAGCCACAAGGCCATGTGACCCAGCCCGGCACCGATGTCGAGGATGCGCAATGGGCGGTCGGGCAGTGCTTCGGCCAGGTCTGCCTGTAGCACGGCCAGGCGGATCGCCCCCTTGGCGCCGCCGTAGATCTTTTCGGCAAAGCGGGTGGCCAGTTCATCGAAGTGACGGTCGTTCATCGGGCGAATCGCCTCTCGCTGTCAGCCAGCTTGGCCCGCACTACCTGGTCCATGTCCAGGCCCAGTTCGCTACACAGCAGCAACAGATAGAGCACTACATCACCGACCTCCTGGCCGGCGTGGGCCAGTTTGTCGGCGGGCAGTTGCCGCGATTCGTCCTCGCTCAGCCACTGGAAAATTTCGACCAGTTCGGCCATTTCGACGCTGGCGGCCATGGCCAGGTTCTTCGGGCTGTGGAAGCCGCGCCAGTCGTTGTTGTCACGGATCTGATGCAGGCGTTGGGTGAGTTCTTGCAGATTCATCGGGGTCTCCTAATGCTGCATAGCTTCTGCCCAGGCCCGATGCAAAGCAAGGGGGCCTAAAGCTGACCCCACCGCCCGACCATATGCAGCACGCCCCCATGCCCGTCCAGCCGCAGCTGTCCCGCCGGCCCCGCATCACTGGCACTGAGCACCACCTCCGAAGGCAGCCTTACCGGCTTGCGGAAATCCACCTCAAAAACATAACCACTGTGCGGCAGGTGCCCGCGCAACGCCGCCAAAGCCATCGCCTTGGTCCACATGCCATGGGCAATGGCCGTGGGGAAGCCGAATAGCCGCGCACTGACAGCGCTGAGGTGGATAGGGTTGTAGTCCCCGCACACCTTGGCATAACGCCGGCCAATATCACTGTCTGCGTACCAGCGGGTGGTCTCGGTCAAGGTTTCAGGCTCATCGTCAGCACGCTCCATGGCCTCGCCATCCACCTTCAGCCCACGCACCAGCATGCGGCTGGTCTCGCGCCAGAGCAAGCCGATGCCGTCTTCAGCCTCTGTTACCAAATCGAATGTGCCGCCTTTGGCATGCGGCTGCAGATTGTGCGCATACACCGAAAACCGCAGCCCTTCGATAGCGCCAAGTGGGCGCAGCACTTCGATGCGGTTGTGCAGGTGCACAAGGCCGAGCAGCGGGAAGGGGAAATCGGCGGCCGTCATCAGCTGAAGCTGGAGGTTGAACGCCATGACATGTGGATAAGTCCCCGGCAGGCGACCATCGTCGGGAAAGTGGCAAAGCTTCCGATAGGCGTTCAGATTGCCCGGCTGAACCCCTATGAAACAGCGCAGGCCATCGTCCGGTAGCCGCTCGCCGCCGATTTTACGCTTGCTGGCCGCATGCAGGTACAGGCTGGCGCGGGACGTCGGGCTGTGCAGGTCGTGCCATTGTCGGCTCATGCTCAAGCCCCCATCAGTGCCTGGCCGCACACGCGCAGCACCTGGCCGTTGACTGCGCCAGAGCCCGGCTGGCTGAGCCAGGCGATGGCCTCAGCCACATCTTGTGGGCGGCCGCCTTGGCCCTGCGAACTCAAGCGCCGCCCGGCTTCGCGCAGGCCCATGGGCATGGCTGCAGTCATGTGGGTTTCGATAAACCCGGGGGCCACTGCGTTGATACTGCCGCCGCGTTCGGCGAGCCTCGGCGCCCACGCCTGGGCCAGGCCGATAAGCCCGGCTTTGCTGGCGGCATAGTTGGCCTGCCCACGGTTGCCGGCGATGCCGCTGACCGAGGCCAAAAGGGTAATACGCGCGTTTTCGCTCAGTGCGCCGTGGTCATACAGCGCCTGGGTCAGCACCTGTGGCGCCTTGAGGTTGACCGCCAGTACCGCGTCCCAGAATTCCGGGGTCATGTTGGCCAAGGTCTTGTCGCGGGTGATGCCTGCGTTGTGCACGACGATGTCGATGCCGTCCGGCAGCGCGGCGAGCAATTGTGTGGCTGCATCGCTGGCGCAAATGTCCAGCGGCAGTGCCTTGCCGCCAAGCCTGGCCGCGAGAGCGTCGAGGTCCTGGCTGGCCTGTGGCACGTCCAGCAGCAACACGTCGGCGCCATCGCGCGCCAGGGTTTGCGCAATGGCTGCGCCGATACCGCGGGCCGCGCCGGTGACCAGCGCACGGCGCCCACCCAGCGGACGGGTCCAGTCCTCGACCTGGCTGGCGCATGCGTCCAGGCGCAGTACCTGCCCGGAGATGAATGCGCTTTTGGGTGAGAGAAAGAAGCGCAGCGCGCCTTCCAGCTGGTTTTCTGCACTTGTGCCGATGTACAGCAGCTGGGCGGTCGCGCCATTGCGCAATTCCTTGGCCAGCGAGCGGCTGAAGCCTTCAAGGGCGCGCTGAGCAATGCTGGCCAATGGGTTGTCGAGGTTCTCCGGCGCACGGCCCAGCACCACGACATGGGCGCACGTGGCCAGGCTGCGCAGCAATGGCTGGAAAAATTCGCGCAACTGCTTCAGCGCATCGCTGTCGGACAAGTGAGTGGCGTCAAACACCACGGCTTTGATTTTCGGTCCCAGGCCCGCCACCCAGGCTTCGGCCTGAAGGTTGTCGGCATTGAAGCTGTAGACCTCATCAGTCAGGCGCTGGGCAATGGCCTCTACGTGGCTCGCCAATGGTCCGCCGCCCAGTACCAGGGCCCCGTCTACGGGGCGCAGGCGGCCGGCCTGCCAGCGCTCCAGCGGCGCCGGGTGTGGCAGGCCAAGGGCATCCACGAGGCGGCGGCCGAGGTTGGAGTTGGCAAAACCGAGGTAGCGATCGCTCATGAGTGGGTCTCCGGAAAGGCAAGCATGAAAGTGTGGACCAACTTTGTGGCATGGTCGTTCGTACGCAGTTAAAAAGACCTAGGCTGTACGGTTCAAATTGTTTCAGGAGGCACAAGCACATGCGTTCATCTCGCCGGGTCGCGATCCTGGGTGGCAACCGAATTCCCTTCGCCCGCTCCAACGGTGCCTACGCCACGGCCAGCAACCAGGCGATGCTGACCGTGGCCCTTGAAGGGCTGATCGAGCGCTGCCGCTTGCATGGGCAGCGACTGGGTGAGGTGGTGGCTGGTGCAGTGCTCAAGCAGTCGCGCGACATGAACCTGACCCGCGAATGCGTGCTGGGGTCGCGCCTGTCGCCGCAGACTCCGGCGTATGACCTCCAGCAAGCCTGCGGCACCGGCCTGGAGGCGGCGCTACTGGTGGCCAACAAGATTGCCCTTGGGCAGATCGACAGCGGTATTGCCGGCGGTGTGGACACCACCTCTGACGCGCCAATTGCGGTTAACGAAGGCCTGCGCCACATCCTGCTGCAGGCCAACCGTGGCAAAAGCCTGGGCGAGCGGCTCAAACCCTTCTTGCAACTGCGTCCTCACCACTTGAAGCCCGAGTTGCCGCGCAACGGTGAACCGCGTACCGGGCTGTCGATGGGCGAGCACTGCGAGCGCATGGCACAGGCCTGGCGGATAGACCGTGACGAACAAGACAAACTGGCGTTGCTCAGCCACCAGAAGCTGGCTGCGGCGTATGCAGAGGGATGGCAGGATGACCTGCTGACCCCGTTTTTGTCGCTGACGCGTGACAACAACCTGCGCCCAGACCTGACGCCTGAGCAGTTGGCCAAGCTTAGGCCCGCTTTCGATCGAAGCGGCCACGGTACGCTTACTGCGGGCAACTCCACGCCATTGACCGACGGTGCTTCGCTGGTGCTGTTGGGCAGTGAAGCATGGGCAGAGCAGCAAGGGCTGCCGGTACTGGCGTATCTGGTCGATGGTGAGACGGCAGCAGTGGATTTCGTCACGGGTCGCGAAGGGCTGTTAATGGCTCCGGTGTATGCGGTGCCACGGTTGTTGGCGCGCAATGGGCTGACGTTGCAGGACTTCGACTATTACGAGATCCACGAAGCCTTTGCCGCCCAGGTACTGTGCACGCTCAAGGCTTGGGAGGATGCTGAGTATTGTCGGGAGCGCCTGGGGCTGGAGGCACCGCTAGGGGCGATTGACCGCAGCAGGCTCAACGTCAAGGGCAGCTCGCTGGCGGCCGGGCACCCGTTTGCGGCAACCGGTGGACGGATATTGGCCAACCTGGCGAAATTGCTGGCAAAGGCGGGGAAGGGGCGGGGGCTGATTTCGATCTGTGCGGCGGGTGGGCAGGGGGTGACCGTTATTGTCGAACGATGACACAGCGCCCCCATCAACACCGCGCAGCTGTTAGGCTTGTCTGGTCAGAACTACAAGAAACCGCCATGCCGATCATCGGACAGCCTCGTCCCATTCCCGAGCTGGATCATTTGCCCAGGCCCCTGTATGCCCGTGCCGAAAGCCTGGGCGCCGGTTCCTGGACCACCCGCCACCAACACGACTGGGTGCAGTTTTCCTACGCCATCAGTGGGGTGCTCGGTGTGTACACCGATGAAGGTAGTTACTTCGCGCCACCCCAGTGGGGCGTGTGGATCCCGGCTGATGCCGAGCACGAAGTGGTCACCTCGATGCAGGCCGAGATGCGCAGCCTGTATGTGCGCCGAGATGCCTGCCCGTGGGCCGCAGAGCAATGCCGGGTGCTGGAAGTGACCCCGCTGGCGCGTGAGTTGATCAAGCAGTTCTGCCTGTTGCCCCCTGACTACCCGGAGGGCGACAGCGCCGAGGCACGCCTGGTGGCGGTGTTGCTCGACCAGTTACGCACGTTGCCTGAGGTTGGTTTTTCGCTGCCGTTGCCACGCCACCCAGGGCTGCTGGCGCTGTGCAATGGTTTGATCGCTGCACCGGACCAGCCGCAGACCTTGCAGCAGTGGGCTCAGGAGCTGGCGTGTTCGGAGAAGACGCTGATGCGGCTGTTCCAGCGGGAGACGGGGTTAAGCTTTCGCAACTGGCGGCAGCGTATGCGGCTATTGTCGTCACTGGCGTTGCTGGAGGCGGGGGAGAGCGTGACCGAGGCGGCGTTGGGGTGTGGGTATGACTCCACTTCGGCCTACATAGCGGCGTTCAAGCAGTTGTTCGGAGCTACCCCGGGTGAACTCAAACTGTAACCTGTACCGGCCCTTCGCGGGTAAACCCGCTCCTACAAGTATCTGAGTTGCACCCCGGTGTTGGATTGGGGCCAACATCTGGGGTGCAGTTCAATCGCGCTGTCTGTAGGAGCGGTTTTACCCGCGAAGAGGCCGCTACAGGCAGCCCATCAGGTGCGGAACCTGCGCACCAGCGCATCCAGTTCATTGGACAACCCGGCCAGGCTCTCCGAGTCCACACGCGCCGCCTGGGCCAGTTCGGCCACCAACTGCGCATCGCCGTGAATCTGGCTGATGTGGCGGTTGATGTCTTCGGCCACCTGGTGCTGTTCCTCGGCTGCCGTTGCAATCTGGGTGTTCATGTCACGGATTACATCCACCGACTCACGGATCTGCCCGAAGCTGTCGCGGGCCAGGCCGATCCGGCTTACCGACTGCTGCGAAACTTCCAGGCTGGCGTGCATCTGCTCGGCCACTTCGGCGGTGCGGCTGGCCAGGTTGCCCAGCAAGCCGTCGATTTCCGCAGTGGAGTCGGCAGTGCGCTTGGCCAGTGCCCGCACTTCGTCGGCCACCACGGCAAAACCACGGCCCTGTTCGCCGGCACGGGCTGCCTCGATGGCGGCGTTCAGCGCCAGCAGGTTGGTCTGCTCGGCAATCGAGCGGATGGTGCCCAGGATCGACTGGATGGCGTTGCTGTCACGCTCCAGTTGCTGGATCGACTGCGCCGACTGTTCGATTTCATGGCTCAGTCGGTCGACGCTGTGAACCGCCGCATCAATCTGCTGCTGGCCTTCGCGGGCCTGTTGCTGGCCGCTGTCGGCAGACTGTGCCGCCTGGCTGCAGGAGCGCGCTACTTCGTTGGCGGTGGCAACCATTTCGTGGAACGCGGTGGAGACCATGTCTACGGCTTCGCGCTGGCGGCCAGCGGCCTCTGCCATGTCGCTGGAAACGCGGGTGGAACTGGTGGAGGTGCTGAGGATTTTGCCGGCAGCAGCGCCGATGTGCTGGATCAGGCTGCGAATGGCGCCCAGGAACTGGTTGAACCAGCTGGCCAACTGAGCCGTTTCATCGCGGCCACGGATTTCCAGGTTGCGGGTCAGGTCGCCTTCACCTTGGGCAATGTCTTCCAGGCCATTGGTGACGCTGTTGATCGGGCGCACGATCAGCTTGGCAAAGGCGGCGCCGACCACGGCGAACAGTGCGGCCAGTACCAAGGCGATGACGCCGATCAGCCAGGTCAACCGGGTGGTGGTCTGCATCACTTCGCTTTGTTCGATCAGGCCGATGAAGGTCCAGCCCAATTGCTCGTCGGGGTAGACGTTGGCCATGTAGCGCACGCCATTGAGCTCGACTTCGACCAGGCCTTTGCCGGCCTTGGCCAGTTGGGCGTAACCGTCACCAAAGCTGGCCAGTTGCTTGAAGTTGTGGCCAGCGTCACGTGGGTCGACCATCACGTTGCCGTTGTTTTCCACCAGCATCAGGTAGCCGCTTTCGCCCAGCTTGATCTGCTTGACGATCTCGGTCAGGCCCTTGAGCGAGACGTCGATATTGACTACGCCGCCGGGGCTGCCCAGCTGGTTGGCCACGGCGCGCACAGTGCTGACCAACACCGCGTCGTCTGCAGCCCAGTAGTAGGCGCCGGTACGCATGGTCTTGCCTGGGTTGGCCATGGCCAGTTGGTACCAGGGGCGAGTGCGTGGGTCGTAATTGACAAATTTCTGCCCGGCCGGCCACCCGGTGTAACCCCCGTCGCTCACACCGTAGGACAGGTAGGCATAGGTGGGGTGCGAGTTGGCCAGGCGGGTCATGAAATCGAGGAGCTTGCTGGCTTGCTCACCCAGTTCGTAGGACGGGGAAGCGCTCATGTACTTGTTCAGCTCGCTGCCTGTGGCGGCGACCATTGGCTGGGAGGCCATATACTCGACGTTCTGGTTGATGCCCTGGAAGAAGATGTTCATCGCGTTGCTGACCTGGCGGATTTCCCGGCTACTGCTGTCGAGGAATCCGTCGCGGGCTTCACCGCGCAGGTTGAGGACCACCAGGGTGGCCACAAGGACGATGGGCAAGCCGGCGATGACCGCGAATGCCCAGGTCAGTTTCTGTTTGATGCTCATCGACGCTCCCGGAATTTTTGTTGTCGACACACGAGGCAGGTACCCATTGCATCGGCAGCAACCGGGTTTAATGAAGCCGGGACACCTGTATTTATTGGATAAAGTCGTTGTTGGTGACTATTCGGTCGCGTTTGGACGCTTTTGGCATACCAAACGCGGCTGACCGCTTAGTGGCAGCAGCTACCGGCAGCGCCTTTGGCCAGGTCCTTGAGGATCGGGCAATCCGGGCGATCGTCTCCCTGGCAGTGCGAAACCAGTTCGCCCAAGGTATCGCGCAAGCTAACCAGCTCCTCGATGCGCCGGTTCAGTTCGTCGATGTGCTGCATGGCCAGCGCCTTCACATCGGCGCTGGCACGTTGGCGGTCCTGCCACAGGGTCAGCAGCTTGCCGACCTCTTCAAGGGAAAACCCCAGGTCGCGGGAACGCTTGATGAACGCCAGGCTGTGCAGGTCTTCGTCGCGGTACAGGCGGTAACCGCTGTCGCTACGCGTGGCCGGCTTGAGCAGGCCGATGGATTCGTAATAACGGATCATCTTGGTGCTGAGCCCGCTGCGGCGGGCGGCCTGGCCAATGTTCATGGTGCCTCCTGGGGATCACGAGCGGGCTTCCACGTCTTCAGCCACAGCGCGTTGCTGACCACGCTGACACTGGACAGGGCCATGGCGGCACCAGCCAGTACCGGGTTGAGGTAGCCCAGCGCAGCCAGCGGGATACCAATCAGGTTATAGATGAATGCCCAGAACAGGTTCTGGCGGATTTTCGCGTAGGTCTTGCGGCTGATTTCCAGCGCGTCAGGTACCAGGCGTGGGTCGCCCCGCATCAAGGTGATGCCGGCCGCCTGCATGGCCACGTCGGTGCCGCCGCCCATGGCAATGCCGATGTCGGCGGCGGCCAGCGCCGGCGCATCATTGATGCCGTCGCCGACCATGGCGACCACGCCGTTCTGCTTGAGTGCAGCCACCGTCGCGGCTTTGTCGGCTGGCAGCACTTCGGCATGTACATCGTCGATACCCAAGGCGTCGGCCACCACTTTGGCACTGCCACGGTTGTCACCGGTCAGCAGGTGGCTGCTGATGTGCTGTGCGTGCAGGGTGTCGATGGCCTGTGCGGCACCGGGCTTGAGGCTGTCACCAAAGGCAAACAGGCCCAGCACTCGCGGTTGCGTACCGCGTTCTATCAGCCACGACAGGGTGCGCCCCTCGGCTTCCCAGGCTTGGGCATTGGCAGCAAGATCGCCGGGTTGCAGCCCGCTTTCATCGAGCAGGCGGCGGTTGCCCAGTGCCAGCTCGCGGCCTTCGACGCGGCCGGCGATGCCGCGCCCGGTCAGTGATTGGCTGTCGGTAACGCTGGGCACCTCCAGCCCCTGTTCGGCACACGCACCCAGTACAGCCTTGGCCAGTGGGTGTTCACTGCCCCGTTGCAGGGCGCCCGCCAGACGGTGCAGGTCGGCAATGTTGCCAGTCTGTGCCTGGCTGTGGACTACCCGAGGGCTGCCGGAGGTCAGGGTACCGGTCTTGTCGAACACCACGCGATTGACTGCATGGGCGCGCTCCAGCACTTCTGCATCCTTGATCAGAATGCCGTGGCGAGCGGCGACGCCGGTACCGGCCATGATCGCTGCCGGCGTAGCCAGGCCGAGGGCACAGGGGCAAGCGATGACCAGCACTGCCACAGCGTTGATCAGTGCGGTTTCCAGCGGCGCGCCAGCCAGCCACCAACCAACCAGGGTAATCAGCGCCAGTACCAGTACGGCCGGGACGAACACCTGGCTGACCCGGTCGACCAGTTTCTGGATCGGCGCCTTGGCGGCCTGGGCGTCTTCCACCAGGCGGATGATGCGTGCCAGCACGGTCTCGGTGCCCAGTGCTTCGGTACGTACCAGCAGCCGACCTTCGCCATTGATGGCGCCGCCGGTGACGCTGTCTCCGGGTTGCTTGGGCACCGGCAGGCTCTCGCCGCTGATCAGTGCCTCATCGGCATGGCTGCTGCCTTCTTCGACCACGCCATCAACCGGGAAGCGCTCGCCAGGCTTGACCAGCACCAGGTCACCCAGGCGCAACCGGGTAATGGCCACGTCTTCTTCCTGGCCGTCGACCACGCGTACAGCGCGCTCCGGGCGCAGGGCCTCAAGAGCGCGGATGGCACTGGCGGTCTGGCGTTTGGCGCGGCTTTCCAGGTATTTGCCCAGCAGCACGAGGGCGATCACCACGGCCGAGGCTTCAAAATACAAATGCGGGGCCATGCCGGCGGGGGCTTTTGCCCATTGATACAGGCTCAGGCCATAGCCGGCGCTGGTGCCCAGGGCCACCAGCAGGTCCATGTTGCCAGCGCCGGCGCGCACGGCTTTCCAGGCGGCCACGTAGAAGCGTGCACCGAGAATGAATTGCACGGGCGTGGCCAGCAAGAACTGCGCCCAGGCGGGTAGCATCCAGTGCACGCCGAACGGCTGTACCAGCATGGGCAGCACCAGCGGCAGCGCCAGCAGCAATGCAACACCGACTGCCAGGCGCTCATTGCGCAGGCGGCGCTGGGCTGCACCCTGGTCGCCCTTGGCGGCTTGCGGCAGGCTGGCACTGTAGCCGGCTTTTTGCACTGTTTCGATCAGCAGGTTGTCGTCCAAGGCCGCAAGCACTTCAAGGCGAGCACGTTCACTGGCCAGGTTGACGCTGACCTGCTCGACCCCGGGCAACTTGCCGAGGGCGCGCTCTACGCGGCCAACGCAACTGGCGCAAGTCATGCCGCCGATCTGCAGTTCGACCGTGCGGGTGGGCACGCCGTAACCGGCTTCGCGTACTGCGTCGACCAGGGCCGGCAGGCTGTTGGCCGGGGCCTGGACCCGGGCTTTTTCAGTGGTGAGGTTGACGCTGACGTGTTCAGCGCCGGTGACCTTGCGCAGGGCGCGCTCGACCCGGCCAGCACAGCTGGCGCAGGTCATGCCGGAGATCGGCAGGTCGTATGTAGTGGATGCGGGCATGGCTCTCCTCCTTGGACAGGTCTCCAGCATCAACCTTGCCATGCAGGTAAGGTCAATAGCCCAGATCGGCGCGCTTCAACTCGAGCCCATATTGCCCCATGGCGATGCGGTATTTGTTGATCTGGCCCGCCTGCAGATTCAAACGCGTGCTGCGTTGGTCCTCGATGCCCGCAGCGCACCCCGGCATTTGCCCTGGCAGCAGGCGCAGGCGCACGTCTACCGGGCCAGGTGGCAGGTTGAACGAGGTGGACTGCTCCTGGAACACCCGCCCGGAAAGCTGGTCGTTGAGGTACACACCGATTTCGCAGCTGGTGGCCACTTCCAGGCGCTCCCGGGAAATGATCAGTACGCTGTAGGCCGAGTTGCCTTCGGCGCTGGCCGGTGGCACCGCAGCCAGCGCGCTCAAAAGCCCGACGACGCCCAATGCTGCCCTGAACATGAAAAATCTCCTGCTTGCCTGATCGCACAAAGGCGCAGCTTGGCCGACGCGCGCGTGGATTTCCACCCCGGGTGTTGCAGACGGGGCTTGACCTTGCCCTGGTGGCAAGCTTGAAACTCGTGAAAAACCTGAAGGAGAAATCCCCATGCAAGTGTTCAATGTACAAGGCATGACCTGTGGCCACTGTGTAAAAGCTGTGACCCGCGCGGTACAGGAGCAGGATGCGCAGGCCAAGGTCGAGATCGATCTGGCTGCGAAGCAGGTGCGGGTGCAGAGTGAATTGGCGCAGGAGCAGATTCTTACGGCTATTCGCGATGAAGGTTATCAGGCCGAGGTAGCGTGAGGCCCGGGGCTGCTACGCGGTCCTTTTGTTGCAAATGTTTTCACATCGATAGGGTCCACAGCAGGTAGACTTACCTGCTTGCTTAGCCTGCTATGGATTCCTGATGAACCTGCGAATGGTGCTCATCCTGGGCGCGCTCAGTGCGTTCGGGCCCTTGGCGATCGACTTCTACCTGCCCGCCTTTCCGGCCATGGCGCAGGCGTTCGCCACTGATGAAAAACACGTCCAGGCCACCTTGGCCGCCTACTTCCTTGGCCTGTCCATCGGACAGCTGGCCTACGGGCCGGTAGCCGACCGTTTTGGCCGGCGCAAACCGCTGATGTTCGGCGTGACCCTGTTCACTCTGGCCTCTCTGGCTTGTGCCTATGCCCCCAACCTCGACACGCTGGTGCTGGCGCGTTTCGTTCAGGCACTTGGTGGTTGTGCCGGCATGGTTCTGTCACGGGCGATTGTGAGCGACAAGTGCGACCCGGTGGCCTCGGCCAAGGTGTTCTCGCAACTGATGCTGGTCATGGGGCTGGCACCCATCCTTGCACCCATGCTGGGTGGGGTGTTGGTGAACGTGGCCGGCTGGCAGTCAATTTTCCTTGCCTTGAGCCTGTTCAGTGCCGGCTGCCTGCTGGCGGTCAGCCTGGGCCTGCCGGAAAGCCTGCCGGAGCACATACCGCGTCAGCCGCTGTCCGGCGCCTTGCGCCAATACCTGCGCCTGCTCGCTGACCGGGTATTCCTTGGCCATGCCTTGACCGGCGGTATTGCCATTGCCGGCATGTTTGCCTACATCGCTGGCTCGCCTTTCGTGTTCATCAAGCTGTATGGCGTGCCGGCCGAGCACTACGGCTGGCTGTTCGGCACCAACGCGGCGGGCTTTATCCTGGTAGCGCAGGTGAACGCACGCTTGCTGGCCAAGCGCGGGCCGGCCTTCCTGCTGGCGCGTGCGGTGTGGCTGTACCTGGTGGCCGGCCTGCTGCTGTTGGGCGTGGCGGCATTTCGGCCGACACAGCTGTGGCCTCTGCTGGTGCCATTGTTCATCTGCATCGCCAGCCTTGGTTGCATCATCCCCAACGCTTCGGCCTGCGCCATGAGCGGGCAGGGTGCGCGGGCTGGCAGTGCTTCGGCGCTGATGGGCTGCGTACAGTTCAGCGTCGCTGCGGGTGCAGCGGCCTTGGTCGGGCTGCTGCACGATGGCAGTGCGGTGCCCATGGCGCTGGTGATCAGCCTGTGCGGGGCACTGGTGGTCAGTGTCGCGCTGCTGACCCGACGTTTGCAGGCCAAGGTTCCCGCATAAGCGGGTGAGGTGCCTGCAGGCGGGTTTCCAGCGTGGCGACAAAGGCCCGGGCCTCCGCCTCGCTGCGGAAACTGACAACGTGTTGATCGAGCTGGACCTGCCAGGGGCAGGCGGGGTTTCGGCTCGACGCACTGACGATAATTTTCATCGCGGCATACCTCCAGAAAGGGGGAGCGGGTCAAGTGTAGCGCTGGCCCTCCTGTCTGCCAGACCCTGCGTCAGTGTTCTGACTGACGGTTGAGAGAACATGTTTCAGCGCGTTTCCTGTTTGCGGTGCAATGCCGGTAAGAGCGTAGAACCTTCGCTTTGATTTGCGTTACTTCCGGAAAGTGCTTGTCGGCCGCATCTGAAGTTGCAGCAGGCTTTTTCCTGATGAAATCCCTGTGCCGCTGTTCGGGGATGCCGCAGCGCTTGCCAGCGGGCTTTCGGGGAGGGGGCAAGTGCCGTTTCAGTGCTTGTCATGGGTAGGCATACCCAGTGGCTTTTCAGCTTGGGCGCAGCGGCTTGGTGCAGACTGAAAGGCCTTTCTTGCGGCTTATACTCCCCACTCAGGCCAGTGCCAGCGAGAGGCGTTTCCCTGCCAGGGTTGGCCATCGCATCCACACAGTGAACTTGCAGGGAGTTACAGGGACATGAACGCAGCCAGCAGTATCAGCCAGATCGCCAGCCTGATGGCCGACCCCAAGCGCAGTGCCATGTTGTGGGCATTGATCGATGGCACGCCACGCTTGGCCAATGAGCTTGCGATAATGACCGGGCTGACGTCGTCGTCAGCCTGCGCGCACCTGTCGTTGTTGTCATCGGCCGGTCTTCTCAGGCACGAAGCACGTGGCCGCAAACGTTACTTCCGTCTGGCTACCCCTCAGGTCGGCGCGGCGGTCGAGGCCCTGGCCAGTGTGCAGCTGGAAAGTGCCAGGGGGGAGCGGGCCAAGGCGCCGGTATCACCGCTGCCCATGTCGATGCGCCGGGCGCGTCGCTGTGGTGATCACCTTGGGGGGGAACTGGCCAGTGAGTTGTACCACCGCATGGTGGTGGCGGGCTGGCTGGAAGGCACTGGCCGCCAGTTGATGGTCAGTGATGAGGGGAGGGCACAGCTGGCCTTGGTCGGTGTGTACATTGATGCTTTGGCGCCCCACCAGCAGCGGGGCTGCGTGATCTGCCGTTGTACCGAATGGAACGACCAGGCACCGCACCTGGGAGGGGTGTTGGGCCAGGCCTTGTTCAGGCTGTTTCTGCAATCTGGCTGGATGCGCGAGGCCGAGGACACGCGGGCACTGCATATCTCGGCGCTGGGCATCCAGCAGATCAATCGCATAGCCCGCGTGACGACGTTACAGGTCGGTTGAGCGCAACGTCGTCAGGCCGTTCAGACCAGCCGGGCGTCCAGGCTGTTCTGCGCCAGGCGGCGGGCCTGTTCTTCGTTCATGCCCAGGTGGGTGTGCAGAGCGTGGAAGTTTTCAGTGACGTAGCCGCCGAAGTAGGCCGGGTCGTCCGAGTTGACCGTGACTTTTACGCCGCGCTCGAGCATGTCGAGGATGTTGTGCTGGCCCATGTGGTCGAACACGCAGAGCTTGGTGTTGGACAGTGGGCATACCGTCAGCGGGATCTGCTCGTCGATGATGCGCTGCATCAGGCGCTCGTCCTCGATGGCACGCACGCCGTGATCGATGCGTTTGACGTGCAGCAGGTCGAGGGCTTCCCAGATGTACTCGGGCGGCCCTTCTTCGCCTGCGTGGGCAACGGCGACGAAGCCTTCGCTGCGGGCGCGGTCGAACACACGCTGGAATTTGCTGGGCGGGTGGCCCATCTCCGAGCTGTCCAGGCCTACGGCAATGAACGCATCACGGAACGGCAGCGCCTGGTCGAGGGTCTTGTGCGCTTCATCTTCGCTGAGGTGGCGCAGGAAGCTCAGGATCAGGCCACTGCTGATACCCAGTTGCTTGCGGCCATCTACAAGTGCCTGGTTGATCCCGTTGAGTACCACTTCAAAAGGGATGCCGCGGTCGGTGTGGGTCTGCGGGTCGAAGAACGGTTCGGTATGAATCACGTTCTGCGCCTTGCAGCGCTGCAGGTAGGCCCAGGTCAGGTCATAGAAGTCCTGCTCGGTGCGCAGCACATCGGCGCCCTGGTAATACAGGTCGAGAAACTCCTGCAGGTTGTTGAAGGCATAGGCACCGCGCAAGGTTTCCACATCGGCCCAGGGCAGGGCAATCTTGTTGCGCTCGGCCAGGGCGAACAGCAACTCGGGCTCCAGCGAGCCTTCAAGGTGCAGGTGCAGTTCGGCCTTGGGCAGGGCGTTCAACCAGTCATACATAGGGGCTTATCTCAATCAGGTACGGTTGTGGCCATTCTACAGAGGCTGGCCGGGCATTGCGCCCGGCCATGCTGCGACCGGGTGAATCACCAGACCAAGGGTTCGCCCTTGTAGTTGATGAATCGCAGGCCTCCGTTGCCACGTTGTGCGTTGATCTGGTCGAGCATGCCCCGGGTACTGGTAAACACGTCGATCTCGGCGTTTTCGCCACCCATGTCAGTTTTAACCCAGCCCGGGTGCATGGCCAGTACACACAGATCAGGGCGTTGCTGCTCGACAACGAAGCTGTTGATCATCGAGTTCAGTGCTGCCTTGCTGGCCTTGTACAGGCAGATTTCGCCGCCGTCCGGGATAGTCACGCTGCCCAGGATCGAACTCATGAAGGCCAGCACGCCACTGCCCTCGCGGACCTGGCCAACCAGGCGACGGGCCACGCGAATCGGTGCCACGGCGTTGGTCATGAACAGGTCGCCGATGTCCTTGTTCTGTACTGTCTCCAGATCTTGTGGCAGTGGGCCCATGACGCCGGCGTTGACGAATACTAGGTCGAACACCTCGCCCTGCAGGCGTTGCTTCAAGCCATCGAGCTGGGCGGTATCGTTCATTTCCAGTTGTTCTATCTGCACACCGGGCACATCCGCCAGGCCGCCGGGCTGGTGTGGGTTGCGCACGGTGGCGGTGATGTTCCAGCCGTCTTCGTGCAGGCGGTGCACCAGGCCAAGGCCCAGCCCGCGAGAGGCTCCAATGATAAGTGCGGTTTTTGCGTTAGCCATGTGGGCGCGCTCCGTGGTGAGTTCGCAAAGAAAGGTATTGAGGATAATGCACAGAGGCGCGGGCTGCCCTGCCTGTGAGTTGAATAAAAAATGATCAGCCGCATCTGCGCCTCGCGTGGCCGGGCAATTCGCCTGTTGGCGCACGGGTTATCCACAGGCTGTTCCACAGTTATTGTGTGCAAAGTGGGAGTGAGCAGGCTGAAGCTTCTGGCCTGGTGTTGGGGATAACTGTCGGCCTTTCAGCAGTTTGCGACGGTCATAAAACAGTGATCAAAATATGATCAAAGCTCTGCAGGCCTTGAAAACAGAAGCCTGCAAGCAAATGCCCAAAGCTTATCCACAGGCCGGCCCACAGTTGTTGTGGGCAATGTTCAGCGCGCTTCCAGCAGAATGCGTCCACGGCTAAGGTCGGCCAGTTGCTGCTGTAATGGCGCCAGGTGGGCATCACCTAGCGCTATCAACAGGTCCACGCCATTGGCAGTGAACTGTTCATCAAGAACCAGGCCGTCGACTTCGGCCAGGCGCAGTTTCACCAGCGCCAGTTCGCTGAAACTGCAGCTACAGGAAAACTCACTCCGTTGTACCAGCAGTCGCTTGGGTGCCTGTTGCAGGCATTTGTTGGCGCCGCCGCCATAAGCCCTGGCCAGGCCGCCGGTACCGAGCTGGATGCCGCCGTACCAACGGATTACCAGCACCACTACCTGGTCGCAGTCCTGCGCCTCGATGGCGGCCAGGATCGGCCGCCCGGCAGTGCCGCCAGGTTCGCCGTCGTCGCTGCTGCGGTACTGGGCGCCGAGCTTCCAGGCCCAGCAGTTATGGGTAGCGGCCAGGTCGCTATGGCGCTCGATGAAACTCATCGCTTCGGCGGCGCTGCTGATTGGCCCGGCCAGGGTGATGAAGCGGCTTTTACGGATTTCCTCGCGGTATTCGCAGAGGTCGAGCAGGGTAGAAGGCATAAATGACGGTCAGGCAGCGGGCTTGATGCCGCAGCCCTTGAGGATAATGTGGATAAGGTTGTTGCTCGCGTCTTCCATGTCCTGCTTGGTCAGGCGGCTGCGGCCGGTGACCTGGCAGATCTGGGTGGCGAAGTCAGCGTAGTGCTGGGTGCTGCCCCATAGCAGGAAAATCAGGTGCACCGGGTCGACCCGGTCCATCTTGCCAGCGTCCATCCAGGCCTGAAACACCGCTGCACGGCCACGGAACCATTCGCGGTAGTCAGCACTGAAGTATTCGGTCAGGCAGGTGCCGCCGCTGATCACTTCCATAGCGAAAATCCGCGAGGCTTGCGGGTTGCGCCGCGAGAACTCCATCTTGGTGCGGATGTACTGGCTCAACGCTTCACCGGGGTCGTCCTCAACGCTCAAGGCGTTGAAGGTGCTGTCCCACAACTCGATGATGTTGCTGAGCACGGCAATGTACAGGCCCAGTTTATTGGTGAAGTAGTAATGCAGGTTGGCCTTGGGCAACCCCGCCTTGAGGGCGATGGTGTTCATGCTGGTGCCCTTGAAGCCATGGCGGGCAAACTCGTCTTCAGCGGCCTGGATAATGGCCTGTTCGTTCTTCTGGCGGATGCGGCCCGCGGGCTTGCCCGAGGCGGAGAGGCGATGCGCAGGGACTTCTAGGGTCATGGACGATTCCGTACGGGTCAGTGGCTGCGGCTGTCGGACAAGATTACCTGCCTGCGCCGAAGTGACAAGCGTTTGCGGCAGAGACTGGCATCAACGTGTCGCAGCCAGGCTTTCAAGGAAGCTTTCCAGCACCAGGTTGGGCCGCCGACCTTTGCGTGTTACCCAACTCAGGCTCAGGTCATAGAAGCGCTCCTGCGGCTTGAGCGCGCGCAAGCGCCCTTGTTGTACCCAAAAGGTAGCGTAATGGTCGGGCAGGTAGCCGATGTAGCGCCCGGTAAGAATGAGAAAAGCCATGCCCTCGCGGTCCGACGCACTGGCGGTGCAGTTCAGTGCCTGGTAATGCGCCTGGATATCGGCAGGCAGGCGGAAGGTGGGGGTAATGGCTTCCTGGCTGTTGAGGCGTTCGTCGTCGATCTGCTGGTCATCGGCATAGAACAGCGGGTGGCCAACAGCGCAGTACAACAGCGAACGTTCACTGTACAAAGGCTGGTACTCAAGGCCCGATAGCGGGCTGGTCTGGGGTACCACACCCACGTGCAGGCTGCCGTCGAGCACCCCATGCTCGACCTGGCTGGGGGCGATCATGCGGATCTGGATACGCACATCCGGGCCGCGGTCCTTCAGCTCGGCCAAGGCATGGGTGATGCGCATGTGCGGCAAGGTGACCAGGTTGTCGGTCAGGCCAATGTTCAACTCGCCACGCAAGTGCTGGTGCAGGCCATTGACCTCGGTTCGGAAGCTTTCCAGGGCGCTGAGCAGTTGCAGCGCCGAATGGTAGACCTCGCGGCCTTCCTCGGTCAGCGAGAAACCGGCACGACCGCGTTGGCACAAGCGCAGGCCCAGGCGTTGCTCAAGGTCGTTCATTTGCTGGCTGATGGCCGAGCGGCCAATGCCCAATACGTTCTCGGCGGCCGAGAAGCCACCGCACTCAACGACGCTGCGGTAAATCTTCAGCAGGCGAATGTCGAAGTCGCTGACTTGGGCGAGTGGATCGGGGCGTCGGCTCATTAGTTTAGTCGTGGCCTGTCTGAAGATTAGAAATGTGGTCTTTTTCAGACTTTATCCGCGTGCCACCTTAGCTGCAACAACATCCATCGTTGCCTAATCGTCTTCCGAGGAACCGCCGATGAACATGCCCGAAACCGCTACCGCCGGTATCGCCAGCCAGCTCAAGCTGGATGCCCACTGGATGCCCTACACCGCCAACCGTAACTTCCAGCGCGACCCACGCCTGATCGTGGCGGCCGAAGGCAACTACCTGGTCGATGACCAAGGGCGCAAGATTTTCGATGCCCTTTCCGGCCTATGGACCTGCGGCGCCGGGCACACCCGCAAGGAAATCACCGACGCGGTGACCCGCCAGCTGGGTACCCTGGACTATTCCCCGGCGTTCCAGTTCGGCCACCCGTTGTCGTTCCAGCTGGCAGAAAAGATTGCCGAGCTGGTGCCAGGCAATCTGAACCACGTTTTCTATACCAACTCCGGTTCCGAGTGCGCCGACACTGCACTGAAGATGGTGCGTGCCTACTGGCGCCTGAAAGGCCAGGCGACCAAGACCAAGATTATCGGCCGTGCCCGCGGCTATCACGGCGTGAACATCGCCGGCACAAGCCTGGGTGGCGTCAATGGCAACCGTAAGATGTTCGGCCAGTTGCTGGACGTCGACCACCTGCCTCATACCGTACTGCCGGTGAACGCTTTCTCCAAAGGCATGCCGGAAGAGGGTGGTATCGCCCTGGCTGACGAAATGCTCAAGCTGATTGAGCTGCACGATGCCTCCAACATCGCCGCGGTGATCGTCGAGCCGCTGGCCGGTTCGGCCGGCGTCCTGCCGCCGCCGAAGGGTTACCTGAAGCGCCTGCGTGAAATCTGCACCCAGCACAACATCCTGCTGATCTTCGACGAAGTGATCACTGGCTTCGGCCGCATGGGTGCGATGACTGGCTCTGAAGCCTTTGGCGTTACTCCGGACCTGATGTGTATTGCCAAGCAGGTGACCAACGGCGCGATCCCGATGGGCGCGGTCATCGCCAGCAGCGAGATCTACCAGACCTTCATGAACCAGCCGACCCCGGAATACGCCGTGGAATTCCCGCATGGCTACACCTACTCGGCCCACCCGGTAGCCTGTGCCGCCGGTATTGCTGCGCTGGACCTGCTGCAAAAGGAAAACCTGGTGCAGTCAGCCGCCGAGCTGGCGCCGCACTTCGAGAAACTGCTGCACGGCGTGAAGGGCACCAAGAACATCGTCGACATCCGTAACTACGGCCTGGCCGGTGCAATCCAGATCGCTGCCCGTGATGGTGATGCCATCGTTCGCCCGTATGAAGCGGCGATGAAACTGTGGAAGGCGGGCTTCTATGTCCGGTTCGGTGGCGACACCCTGCAGTTCGGCCCAACCTTCAATACCACGCCGCAAGAACTGGACCGTCTGTTTGATGCGGTCGGCGAGACCCTGAACCTGATCGACTGATCGTTCCGATTTTGATGCGCGGCGCGTGAGCACATCGCGCGTCGGCCTCTACCTTCTTTATCTGGAGTTATGCATGAGCATTGTTCAGCACCTGATTCACGGCGAGCTGGTTACCAAGGGTGAGCGCACCGCCGATGTTTTCAACCCGTCCACTGGCCAGGCCGTGCGCAAGGTCGAGCTGGCCAGCCGCGCGACCGTGCAGGAAGCGATCGATTCGGCCAAGGCCGCCTTCCCGGCCTGGCGCAACACCCCACCGGCCAAGCGCGCCCAGGTGATGTTCCGTTTCAAGCAACTGCTGGAGCAGAACGAAGCCCGTATCTCGCAGATGATCAGTGAAGAGCACGGCAAGACCCTGGAAGACGCCGCGGGCGAGCTGAAGCGTGGTATCGAGAACGTCGAGTTCGCCTGTGCCGCGCCAGAAGTGCTGAAAGGTGAGTACAGCCGCAACGTCGGCCCTAATATTGATGCCTGGTCTGACTTCCAGCCGTTGGGCGTGGTTGCCGGTATCACCCCGTTCAACTTCCCGGCAATGGTGCCGCTGTGGATGTACCCGCTGGCCATCGCTTGCGGTAACGCCTTCATCCTCAAACCATCCGAGCGTGACCCGAGCTCGACCCTGTTCATCGCCCAGTTGCTGCTGGAAGCCGGGCTGCCGAAGGGCATCCTCAACGTGGTGCACGGTGACAAGGAAGCGGTGGATGCGCTGATCGAGGCGCCGGAAGTGAAAGCACTGAGCTTCGTGGGTTCGACCCCGATCGCTGAGTACATCTATGCCGAAGGCACCAAGCGTGGCAAGCGCGTGCAGGCCCTGGGTGGCGCGAAGAACCACGCGGTACTGATGCCGGACGCCGACCTGGACAACGCGGTCAGCGCACTGATGGGCGCGGCCTACGGTTCGTGCGGGGAGCGTTGCATGGCCATTTCGGTGGCGGTGTGCGTGGGCGACCAGGTGGCCGATGCCCTGATTGCCAAGCTGGAACCACAGATCAAGGCACTGAAGATTGGTGCTGGCACCTCGTGTGGCCTGGACATGGGCCCACTGGTAACTGCCGCTGCGCGCGACAAGGTTGTGGGCTACATTGATGACGGTGTTGCTGCTGGCGCCAAGCTGGTAGTGGATGGCCGCGGTTTCCGTGTGGCCGGTAATGAAGATGGCTACTTCGTCGGTGGCACCCTGTTCGACAAGGTGACCCCTGAGATGCGTATCTATAAAGAAGAGATCTTCGGCCCGGTGCTGTGTGTGGTGCGGGTGAACAGCCTGGAGCAGGCCATGCAGCTGATCAACGATCACGAGTATGGCAACGGTACTTGCATCTTTACCCGTGACGGTGAGGCGGCGCGCCTGTTCTGTGACGAGATCGAAGTGGGCATGGTGGGTGTGAACGTGCCGTTGCCAGTGCCGGTGGCGTACCACAGCTTTGGTGGCTGGAAACGCTCGCTGTTTGGTGACCTGCATGCGTATGGGCCGGATGGGGTGCGTTTCTACACCCGCCGCAAGGCGATTACCCAGCGCTGGCCGCAGCGGGCTAGCCATGAAGCGTCGCAGTTTGCCTTCCCCAGTTTGTAAGGGATGAAGAAGAAGCGGGGAGGCCGGTAGGCCTCCCCGCTTTGTTTTTCTCGCGATGTTAAGGTTTCTTGAAATTAAAGGTTGACGCGCTTTCGAATCCCCTTATAATGCGCCCCACTTCCAGCGACAACGGAACGACAAACTCCTTGAA
>JAAIGF010309996.1_pt1 | contig 73336 bp, 75 predicted proteins | sample 6487441 | NCBI WGS metagenome assembly JAAIGF01 (sample SAMN13974129, study PRJNA590717) | phyllosphere metagenome | biome: pepper field; feature: multiple bacterial spot infested pepper fields; material: pepper leaves; isolation source: leaves from pepper fields | host: Capsicum annuum ...
AGGGCCAGGCCTACAGCCACCAGTCCGGGAGCTGGGACAGCACCGTGACTACCCAGAACCTCGCAATCATCTCTGTGGAGCAGTAAACATGCCCCCGATTCTTTCGACGTCACCCAGCAACACCGTAGAGGCGCTGGCCACACGCATTGAGGTGCAGTGGGATTTCCGCACCAACGACGGCCCCGTGCTGTTCTTTTTCGACCGCGTCGACTGGGATCCAGCAACCAACCACGTATTCAGCCGCGAATACGACCGCACGCTGCGTCTGCAGATCGCGGACCTGCTGGACGGCGAGTACGCAATCACCGACCCGGTGACGGGCGAAGAGCTGCTGGAGCCGGGCTGGAAGCTGATGGCACTGATCAAGGCCGCCACGGACCGCACCTGGCTGAACGCCTCGGTGCCGGCCATGCCCATCGCAGTGCCGGAGCAGCCCAGTGTCGGGGCAGGACCAGTGGGCGAACCTGTGACCCTGCCGTAGGTCTCCGAAGCGCTACGCTACTGGGTTGAGCAGCTCAGGCCGGTTGTTCCGCGGCGTATTGACCGAACGGCTGACCCGGTAGGCCTCCATCTGCGGAGGCTCGCTGGCCAGCAGCATGGCCATGGCCTGATCCGGCTCGGCGGTGAGCCAGTCCTCAATCTGATCCGGGTGGAGCCATACGGGCATGCGGTCGTGGATATCCGCCGACACCCCGCTGCTGTCGCCGGTGATGACGGTGAAGGTTCCTTGGTTACCGTCGGGCAGTAGCGGGCTTGCGTCTTCCCACAAGCCCGCCGCCCACAAGTCGTCGGCCGCGTGGATGAACCAAGGGTCCTTCTTCCCGTCCTCCGGGCTGACAGACCACTCGTAGTACCCGGCCATGGGCACCACACAGCGGCGCTTCTTGAACGCGGAGCGGAAAGCAGGCTTCGTGGCCACGGTTTCGATCCGGGCATTGATCGTTGAGCCCTGCAGCCCCTTGGCCTTGGCCCAGAATGGCAGGAGCCCCCACGCCATCCGGGTGACCTGCCGCCCGGTGCCGCGGTCAAGGATGACTGAGGCGCGCTGAGTGGGCGCCAGGTTGGAGCTTTCCGGCAGCTCGGCCAGCGCCGGCGCAAGGTCGGGCAGGCCGAGGCTGTCAGCCTTGAACACGGGGCGCTGGACGAATCGACCGCACATGGTCGGACCTTAGCCGCGGCGGCATGCCGGCGGGGTGAACGCTTCACCTATGTATCGGCTCGTGAGACTGCGCGGGCCTATGCTCCGCCCATGACCGAATACCGCCGCCACCCTGACCTCGCCGACGACTTCATATGGGTCCGCCGCAGCCAGTATGAGAAGCCCGACACCGCGCTGACCCTGTACAACGTCGTGCTGGTCCAGATGCTGGACCGGATCGACGGGGGCTGGGTGGCGCGGCTGCATATGGGTGACGGGATGGATGCGCCGCTGATCCTGCGGCAGTGCACCGACTTCAACAGCGGCCGCCACGGGGCAGAGCGTTGGGTCCTGCGGCACGAGGCCGAGCTGCGCGCCATCGTGGGCAAGAAGGTAGCGTGGGTAAGGAAACACGTGGCACAAGGTGACCGCAGCCTGCGCCCGTCCTAGACTACTGCGAGGCAGTTCCTGCCTGCCCGATCGGTCCAAGCGGCGTACCTATGGCTCCAGTCGCATTTGGATCTACGGCCATTTCTGAAGCGCTCACACGGCGCGGAGAGCTTCATTGAACGCAAGAACAGATGATGAAAAAACGGCTGATGCTGTAGTCAGCTTCATGAACGTCGCGGGCGCTGATCGAGGTTATCGGTCGCTGGACGGATTTGGCAATTGGTGCGCTGCAGGTACAGCGGCCGCGTTGGGCTTGGGAATTGCAAACCTCGACAAGCTGCGCGGACTGGTCGAAGTTTCGGACGTGCGGCATGGGCTCCCTTGGCTTGGCTCTGCCTTCATTCTGTTACTGGTAGCGAAGCTCTTTGGCAGCCTCCTTGCGACGATGGCTGGCTCTTTAGAGACTGCATTTTCGGTAAAAAATCAGATGGAGAAGGACGGTAGTATGCCGTCCCAAGCGGATTTTCACGCTGCCGTCCAAAGGGGCAAGCCATGGCCAATGCGTTTTCTTCCCAACGCAGACATGCGCGACCCGTCCAGACTGGGCCGGAGAGCTCTTTGGTTCCTGATGATCAGCAGTAGCTGCACCTTTTCAGCTATCGCAATAATCATCGCTTTCTGGTTCCGCTTACTCGGCAATGTTTGAGCGAGGTAAGGCTCCGCGTGAAGCAACCTGGGCATTGCGGAGTGCGAAAGACGAAGAGGCATGCGGACTTAGCGGCCAAATGCACTGACCCCAAAGTGACCCCTCCGTTCTGATAAGTCATTGATCGGCCTGGGGCGTCTATGATCGCGGGAGATCACCTTAGTTGTTGATTTCGCTGATCTTCCCTTACCTTGACATGGTAGGGGTCACAGGTTCGAACCCTGTACCGCCCACCACTTCACAACGAAGTGGAAACAGAAAAAAGCCAGCCATCGCGCTGGCTTTTTTGTTGGTCGGCTACCTGTGTCGGTGACCAGCTGCCAACACGTGCGCGATACGCTCGGACGTTTTCCCGGTAGGTGACGACCGTTGGTCGTCACGCGGTTGCTTCAGCGCCTTGCCGGGCAGAGCCCGGCACTACGGGCAGGTGACGACCGTTGGTCGTCACGCGGTTGCTTCAGCGCCTTGCCGGGCAGAGCCCGGCATTACGGGTAGGTCAGAACATCCTCATCCGGCCGCGAACGCCTGTCGCAGTCCCTGCAGGCTGTCATGACGGCACTGCGCCGCGCAGGCATCGCCCATCCTGAACTCCTGCAGCCGCATGCCCACCAGTGTCAGTGTCAGGGCATAGCGTGCTCCGGGTCCTTGCCGCGCCAGCGCGGCGGCTTGCCGGGCCAGCGCATCGACATGGGCGCGGTCAGGCAGCAGCCCGAGGTAAGCGCGCTCGGCAGTGGCGAGATCCGGCGCCCGCAATACGGCGTCCAGCTCGTTGGCCGCGATCGGCGCAGGGGCGAGGGCAGCGGCCGGGGCAGCGGGGTGATCCATGGCACAGTGGCTCGATGATGAAGCAGTGTGCCCATGCTCGGCGAGCAACATTGTCGGAACATTGCCGGCGCCGCCGCGGCCGTATCATGGAGCGTCTCCTGTCTGTCTCCATTCCCGCATGCGCATCCTGCTGGTCGAAGATGATCCTGAACTGTCCCGCGCGCTGCAGGCCGGCCTCGAACGGCAGGGCGTGGTCGCCGATGTCGTGGACAGTCTGGCCAGTGCCGCCCAGGCCCTGCGTGAGCCGGTGCATCAGCTGCTGCTGCTCGACCGCCAGCTGCCCGACGGCGATGGGCTGGGCTTTGTACCGCTTGCGCGCAGCCTGCGGCCCAACCTGCCCGTGATCCTGCTCACCGCGCAGGGTGGGGTGCAGGACAAAGTGCAGGGGCTCGACGTGGGGGCCGATGACTACCTGGTCAAACCGGTAGCGATTGAAGAGCTGATGGCGCGGATCCGTGCGGTGGCCCGGCGGCCCAGCGAGCTGGTTGCCCCGGAACTGCAGCTGGGCAACCTGCGTTTTGACTTCCAGTCACTGCAGGCGTGGGTGCAGGGCCAGCTGCTCGCACTGCCGCGGCGCCAGCTGCTGGTGCTGGAAGCACTGGCCACACGCCAGGGGCGTACGGTGACCCGCTCCGCGTTGGAAGAGGCGGTCTACGGGTTTGACGACGAGATCCAGTCCAACGCGCTGGATGCGCACATATCCAAGCTGCGCAAGGCTCTGCTGCACGCCGGCGCGGGTGTGGAGATACACGTCATCCGTGGCGTCGGTTACCTGTTGGCGGAGCGCTGAGATGCGTACACACCTGGGGTCGTTGTCGCAGCACCTGGCCTGGCGCGTCTGTCTGGCGCAGGCGTTTACCGTGATGATCGCCGTGCTCGCCCTGCTGTTGACCTGGGACGACCGCGAGACCGTGCACATGGACATGTTCGTGGCCAACAAGGTCGTCGATGCGGTCAAGGGGCCGCACGGCAGCCTGGTGCTGGACCCGGCGCGCTGGCAGCAGCTGAACGAAAAGGCCGGTGGCACGCTGTGGTTCGTCGCCGAGGACGAGCGCGGTCACCGGCTCACGCGTGGACAGATACCGGCCGTGCATCGCGAACTGATCTCGCGCCTGCAGACCGTCGGCTACAGCGAGCTGGGTTCGTTGTCACCGCCGTATCTGGATGCGGCCCGGGTCGTGATCGACAACGACGGCGGGCGGCGTGTGGTGATCGTCGGCGGCCGTCCCAAGAGTGGCCTGTGGGATGGCGTGCTGATGGTCCTGCGGTTGATCGGTCCCTGGTTCTTCCTGCCGCTGATCGTGGTGACCCTGCTGGTGATGCCGGCGGTGATCCATCGCTCCATGCGCGGTGTCCGTCGACTGGCGCAGCAGGCGCGACAGCTGGATATCGGACAGCCGGGCGCGCGCCTGGACACCCAGCTGGTCTCCAGCGAGGTCGTGCCGTTGGTGAGCGCGTTCAACGACGCGATCGGCAAGGTGCAGGAGGGCTACGCCGTACGTGACAAGTTTCTCGCCGATGCGGCGCATGAGCTGCGCGTGCCGATCGCGGTAGTGCAGGCACGCCTGGCGCAGCTGCCGCAGGGTCAGCTCAAGACCCAGCTGCTCAGCGACGTGGCACGGCTGGGCAATGTCGCCGAGAACCTGCTGGACCTGCAGCGCCTGGACCGCAACGTGGATCGTCTGCAGCCCCTGGACCTGGCGGTGCTGGTCCGCGAGGCCGCTGCGGAACTGGCGCCGCTGGTCATCGGTGCCGGCTACGGTTTCGAGGTCGATGCCCCGGCGCGGCCGGTCTGGATCCTCGGTGATGGCCTCGCGCTGGGGCGGGTGTTGGCCAATCTGGTGCACAACGCCATCGTGCACGGTGGCGGGCGGGGCACCATCAGCCTGCGTCTGGACGGCCATGGCGCACTGGAGGTGGCCGACCAGGGCGCCGGGGTGCCGCCGGACGAGCGTGAGGTGATCTTCCAGCCGTTCCATCGCCTGCGTGCGGCAGGCAATGGCAGTGGACTGGGGCTGCATCTGGTCAAGGAAATCGTGCAGCACCATGGCGGCGTTGTGAGCGTGGGTGAAGCGCGCGGCGGTGGTGCGAGCTTCCGCATCAGCTTCAGGCGGCCCGTGCCACGCCACTGAGCGGGCGCTGCGCGCTCCGCGCTGCCACGTGGCCCGTTCGTGGCGCCCTCACCGAAGGCCGAGGAATCTGCTGATGGCAGGTAGCGCGGCTGCGCGCGCACGCTTGGTGGCATGCAGCCTGTGCAGCACCCTGAGCCCGCGCCCGGCCATGCGCCTGCAGAAGCGTCGCCGCTGTTGTCGGCGCATCCGGTCCCCGCGCGGCTGGGACGCTGCAGTGCGCTGGCCATCACCGCCGGTGCGACCGCCTGCGCGCAGGCCCCTGCGTTGCTGCCCACCCCAGGGGCATGGGCCGGGATGCTGCTTGGCGTGGTGCTCTGGTGGCCGCCGTGGCGCGGGCGCTGGCTGGGCATGCTGCTGATCGGCGGTTGCTGGGCCAGCCTGCACGGTCATTGGTCGCTGCAGGCACAGCTGGCGGCCGGGGCAGCGCCGTGGGACGGCGTGCTTGTCGGCCGTGTCGCCGACCTGCCCGAGCACCGTGCGGCCTTCACCCGCTTCCTGCTGCAGGTCGACAACGCACCGGCCATACCGGCGCCGTTGCGTGGCAAGCGCGTGCAGGTGTACTGGAGCGACGTCGCAGCGCGCGGCCATCTCGACAGGGCGCCGCCGGGGAGCGAGCCGCGTCGCAGCCAGGTGCGGGCGGGGGCGCGCTGGGAACTGGCATTGCGGCTGCGTCCGCCACGCGGGGCGGTCAACCCGGGTGGGTTTGATGCGGAGCGGCACGCGCTGTTGCTCGGCATCGCTGCCACCGCAACGGTGCGCGAGCCGGCGCTGGCGCGCGAGATGGAGGCGCCACGCGGCGTGGCCGCGTGGCGCGAGGCCATGGCCGCCCGGATCACGCGCGCGCTGCCCGGGGAGCGGGCACGCTTCATCCAGGCGTTGGCGCTGGGTGACACGCGCGCGCTGGGCGATCCGGACTGGTACGCGCTGCGCGCGCTGGGCCTGACCCATCTGATCGCGATTTCCGGTTTCCACGTTGGCATGGTGGGGGTGGCCCTTGGGGCGCTGGTGTCACTGCTGTGGCGCTGCCACCGGGTTCTGCCGCAGCTGCTGCCGCGCCCGATCGCGGCTGCGCTGGGCGGCGCGCTGGGGGCGGCCGGCTATGCGCTGGTGGCGGGCCTGTCCCTGCCCACCGTGCGGACCGCATTGATGATCGTGGTGGTCGCAACGGCCTGCGCCGGCCGCCGGCGTCCGGGCTGGGGCCAGGCGCTGGCGCTGGCTGCGCTGGCGAGTCTGCTAGTGGCCCCGTTGTCGGTGCTGTCGGCCGGCTTCTGGCTCAGCTTTGGCGGGGTGCTGTGCCTGCTCTGGTGCCTGCCGGGCGGCGCCGGCAGCAATGGGCTGTCGGGCATGCTGCGTGGCTTCGTGGGCGCCCAGGCCGTGGCCAGCGTGGCGCTGCTGCCGCTGGTGATCGCGCTGTTCGGCCAGGCCTCGCGGCTGGGCCCGCTGGTCAATCTGCTGGCGGTGCCCTGCTGGAGTCTGCTGGTCGTGCCACCGGCGTTGCTGGGCACCGCATTGGAGGCGGTGCATCCCGGGCTGGGTGACTGGGCATGGCGTCTGGCCGCAGCGGTGTTCGACGCCAGCTGGCGCTGGCTGCAACCGCTGTCCGGCGGGCCTGCGGCGATATGGTGGTTGCCCGAGGCGCCGCGCTGGGCGGTGCCGCTGGCGGTGTCCGGCATTTTCTGGCTGCTGCTGCCGCGCCCGCATGGCGGCGTGCTCGCGGCAGCGCTGCTATGCGCGCCGCTGCTTTGGCCCGCAGCGAGGCGGCCTGCGCAGGGCGCGGTGGAACTGCTGGTACTGGATGTGGGGCAGGGTACGGCGGTGCTGGCGCGCACCGCCCATCACAGCCTGTTGTATGACACCGGGCCGCCGGGCAGCAGCGAGCGCGCGGTGCTGCCGGCCCTGCATGCGCTTGGCGAGGGGCCGCCGACCCGGGTGATGCTCAGCCACACCGATACCGACCATGCAGGAGGCCTTCCGGCGCTGCGCCAGGCGATGCCGGAACTGGTGGTGCAGGCGCCCGCCGGAGCGCGCATCCACGGTACGCGGATATGCCAGGGCGGACAGCGCTGGCAGTGGGATGCGGTGGTGTTCGAGGTGCTGCACCCACCGGCCGGTGCTGCCGGGCAAGGCAACGAGGCCAGCTGTGTGCTGCGCATCGTCAGCCCGCATGGCAGCGTGCTGCTGCCCGGCGACATCGGCCAACGCGCGGAGGCGGCGCTGCTGCAGGCCGATGCAGGGGCGTTGGCTGCGCAGGTGGTGCTGGTGCCGCATCATGGAAGTGGCGGGTCGTCCAGCGCGCCTTGGGTGGCGGCGGTGTCGCCGCGGCTTGCGCTGGTCTCGGCCGGGCACGGCAACCGCTTTGGACACCCGCGCGCGCCGGTGGTCCAGCGCTGGCGTGATGTCGGTGCTGAAGTGCTTGGCACCGCAGGCTCCGGCGCGCTGCGGGTGTGGCTGGACGGGCAGGGGCTGCACGTGCGTGAGCAACGCGTGCATGCAGCGCACTGGTGGGATGCCGCTGAGCGGAGCCGGGCGGCTGCTATCCTATCGGCGGACAAACAGGCGGCCGATGGGCCGGAGGGTTGAAACGTGTGGGAACTCGTCAAGGCCGGTGGCTGGCCGATGGTGCCGCTGCTGCTGTTGGGTGTCCTGGCTTTGGCGATCGTCCTGGAGCGTTTCTGGTCCCTGCGTCGTAACGAGGTCCTGCCGCCCGGACTGGGCCAGGAAGTGCGCAACTGGGCCGCGCGCGGCAAGCTCGACCCTGCTCACCTGGCAACGCTGCGCGCCAATTCGCCGTTGGGCGCGCTGTTGGCCACCGCGCTGGAGGCCCGCAACCGCCCGCGCGAGCAGATCCGCGAGCGCATTGAAGACGCCGGGCGCCACCTCGTGCACCGCATGGAGCGCTTCCTCAACACGCTGGGCACGATCGCCTCGGCCGGTCCGCTGCTGGGCCTGCTGGGTACGGTGGTGGGCATGATCCAGATGTTCCTGGGCATCCTCGACCACGGCGTAGGTGACGTGAACCAGCTGGCTGGCGGCATCGGCAAGGCACTGGTGTGCACCGCCACCGGCATGATCGTGGCCATTCCGGCGCTGATGTTCCATCGCTTCTTCAAGGGTCGCATCAACGGCTATGTGATCGAGATGGAGCAGGAAGCCGCCGCGCTGCTGGATGCGCTGGATGGCCGTCCTGCCGTGATGGCGGCTGCACCGGGGCGCAAGGCCGGCGCATCGGCGGCCCCGGCGCCGGCCAGAGGCTGAGCTGCGATGCGCATTCGCAACGACCGTGCCGGCGACGAGCCGCATATCGACCTGGTGCCGCTGATCGACGTCATTCTGGTGCTGATCATCTTCTTCGTGGTCACCACCACCTTCGACGCGCGCTCGACCCTGCAGGTGCAGCTGCCGCAGGCCAGCGCGCAGCAGGACAACGAGCCGCCGCGCGCACTGAGCATCCTGATCAACGCCGACGGGCGCTATTTCGTCAACGAGCAGGAAGTCCTGCGCGGGGACGTCGAGTCGGTCAAGCAGACCATTGCCGCTGTCGCCGGTGCCGACCGCACGCAGAGCGTCCTGCTGCGCGCCGATGCACGTACTCCCTACCAGGCTGTGGTCACCGCGCAGGATGCGCTTGGCCAGCTTGGGTTCCGCCGTATCGCCATTGCCACTGCTCCCGAGGTGCGCCCTTGAGTACTCCCCACGCGCCTGTCTGGCCGATCTACAAACGACTGCTGGGTTATACCCGGGATTACTGGGTCTTCATGGTGGCCGCGGTCTGCGCGATGGTGGTCGAAGCTCTTGCCGGCTACCACTTCACCAAGCTGATGGAGCCGCTGGTCAACGAGGGCTTCGTCGACCCGCAGCCGCGTGCGGCGGTGGTGCTGCCGCTGACGATCCTGGGCCTGTTCGTGATGCGCAGCGTGGCCACCTTCGTCAGCGACTACACGCTGGCGCGGACCGGCCGCAGCGTGGTGCGCGATCTGCGTGAGCAGGTGCTGAGCAAATACCTGCACCTGCCTTCGTCGCACTTCGACACCGAATCGACCCCGGTCATGGTCAGCCGCCTGAACTTTGACACCGAGCAGGTCACCCAGGCCAGTGCCGATGCGCTCAAGACGCTGGTCGCCGACACCCTGACCATCATCGCGATGCTGGTGGTGATGCTGCAGATGAGCGTCAAGGTCACCTTGGCGATGCTGGTGGTGGTGCCGATGATCGGGCTGATCGTCTCCTACGTGGGCAAGCGCTACCGGCGCATCAGCCGCGGCATCCAGGACGGCATGGGCAGCATGGCGGCCACCGCCGAGCAGTCGTTGGCCGCGCAGCAGGAGGTCAAGGTGCACGGCACCCAGGCCCACGAGATCTCGCGCTACGCACGGCTGGCCAACCGCATGCTGGGTCTGAACATGAAAGTGGAGACCACGCGCGCGCTGGCCTCCAGCACGGTGCAGTTCCTGGCTGCGCTGGCGCTGGCGGTGATCGTCTGGGTCGCCACGCGCGAAGCCCTGGTTGGCAAGCTCAACGCGGGCCAGTTCATGGGCCTGATGACCTCGATGATGGCCATCATTCCCTCGCTGCGACGCCTGACCAGCGTGCAGACCTCGATCTCGCGCGGCGTGGCGGCGGCCGAGCGGCTGTTCTCGATCCTGGACATGCCGGTCGAGCGTGACCACGGCCAGCAGGCGATCGCCCGCGCGCGCGGTGAGCTGGTATTCGACCATGTCACGCTGCGCTACCGCGCAGACAGCGGCAGCGCGCTGGAAGACATCAGCTTCAGTGCCCGCCCGGGCACGGTCACCGCCATCGTGGGCCGCTCCGGCAGCGGCAAGACCAGCCTGATCCGGCTGGTGCCACGGTTCTACGAGCCCAATGGCGGCCAGATCACCCTCGACGGGGTGCCGCTGGATGCGTATCCGTTGGCCGACCTGCGCCGCCAGGTGGCGATGGTCGGACAGAAGGTCATGCTGTTTGATGACAGCATCGGCGCCAACATCGCCTACGGCATGGACGCGACCGACGAGCAGATCCGCGCGGCGGCCGAGGCGGCCAATGCCTGGGAGTTCATCGAGCGGCTGCCGCAGCAGCTGCAGACGCCGGTGGGCGAGAACGGTGCGCTGCTCTCCGGCGGCCAGCGTCAGCGTCTGGCCATCGCCCGCGCGATCCTGCGCGACGCGCCGGTGCTGATCCTGGACGAGGCGACGGCGGCGCTGGACAACGAATCCGAGCGCCTGGTGCAGGACGCCCTGCAGCGGCTGATGCCGGACCGCACGACCCTGGTGATCGCCCACCGCCTGTCCACCATCGAGCATGCCGACCAGGTGCTGGTGATGGACCAGGGGCGCATCGTCGAGCGCGGCACGCACCGCGACCTGTTGGCGATGGGTGGCCTGTACGAGCACCTGTACAACATGCAGTTCCGCGAAAGGCAGTCCTGATGGCCGGCAAGGGGACCCAGACCCCGTCGTACTGGTACGACGGATCGCCGGCGCCGCTGCCGATGCGCCTGCTCAGTCCGTTGTACGGGCTGGTCAGCGGCCTGCGCAGGCGGCTGTACCAGCGCGGCTGGCGCAAGCGCCACAGCCTGCCGGTGCCGGTCATCGTGGTGGGCAACATCACCGCCGGGGGCACCGGCAAGACCCCGTTGACCATCGCGCTGGTGCAGCGCCTGCGCGAGGCCGGCTGGAAACCCGGCGTCGCCAGTCGCGGCTATGGCCGCGAGCAGGCCAGCCAACCGCGTTGGGTGCAGGCCGACACCGCCACCGCACTGGGCGGCGACGAGCCTGTGCTGATCGCCTGGAAGACCGGCGTTCCGGTGCGGGTGGACGCCGACCGCGTGGCCGCTGGCCGCGCACTGGTCGAGGCGGGGTGCGATGTGATCGTCTGCGATGACGGTCTTCAGCACTACCGTCTTGCCCGTGACATCGAGATCGAGGTGATCGACGCCCAGCGTCGCTATGGCAACGGCTTGCTGCTGCCGGCCGGTCCGCTGCGCGAGCCGGTGACACGTGCGGCAGCCTGTGACTTCCGCGTGGTCAACCTCGGCACGGCCAGCCAGGAAGCGGCTGCGGACAACTGTGGTTTTGGGCAATGGGCCATGACCCTGCAGATCAACACCGCCCAGCCGCTGCCGGGCGGGCGCAGCCGCAGCCTGCAGCAGTTTGCCGGCCAGCGCGTGCACGCCGTGGCCGGCATCGCAAACCCGCAGCGCTTCTTCCAGATGCTGCGCAGCCGCGGCATCGGCGTGGTGCCGCATGCCTTCGCCGACCACCATGCCTACCAGCGGCAGGACCTGCAGTTCGGCAGTGAGCTGCCGGTGCTGATGACCGAAAAGGATGCGGTCAAATGCCGCGGCTTTGCCACCGACTGGCATTACGCTGTGCCGCTGCAGGCCGATCTGCCGGCCGCGTTCTGGGTGGCCCTGACCGACCGGCTGGAAAAACTGCGTGCAGGCTGAGCCTGCACTGTCCTGACCCATCGAGAGCTGAGCATGACCGGATTCGTCGTCGCCATTCCCGCCCGCTACGCCTCCTCGCGCCTGCCGGGCAAGCCGCTGTGCCTGCTCGGGGGCGACCCGATGGTGCTGCACGTGGCGCGCCGCGCCCTGCAGGCCGGCGCCCGCCAGGTGTGGGTCGCCACCGACGATCAGCGCATCGCCGACGCGCTGTGCGGGCTGGACGACGTACAGGTGGCGATGACCGCCGCGACCCATGCGTCCGGTACTGATCGACTGGCCGAATGTGCGCGTATTGCGGGCTGGTCCGACGACACCGTGGTGGTCAACCTGCAGGGCGATGAACCGTTCGCTCCCGCCGCCGGCATCCGCGCCGTCGCCGAGGCGTTGGTGCAGGGTCAGGCGCCGATGTCGACCCTGGCCACCCCGGTGGAAGACGCCGAAACGCTGTTTGATCCCAACGTGGTCAAGCTGGTGCGCAATGTGCGCGGTGAGGCGATGTATTTCAGCCGCGCTCCGATTGCCTGGCACCGCGATGGTTTCGCGCGCAGCCGCGAGCAGTTGCCGGGCGGCACGCAATGGCTGCGCCACATCGGTATCTACGGCTACCGCGCAGGTTTCCTGCAGCAGTTTGCCGCGATGCCGGCGGGTGCGCTCGAACAGGTCGAGGCGCTGGAACAACTGCGTGTGCTGGAAGCCGGCTTTGCCATCAGCGTCGCCCTCTCGCCGGCGCCGTTCCCCCCGGGCATCGATACCCCTGAGGATCTGGTCCGGGCCGAGCAGCATCTTGCGACGGTACGCTGAGGACGACGCACGGCCGGGCGTGGGGGAACGGCGGGTGCATCACACCGACTCCGGCATAATCGACCCATGAATGCCCAGCCTGTCCAGGACCTCCCCGAGTTCGCTCACTGGCTCAACGCCGACCCCCAGACCCTGACCGAACTGCGCGGCTGCCCGCTGGCGCTGGTGTTCGTCAATGCGGCCTCGGTGTGGTGCGCGCAGCGCCTTGCCGAGCTGGCGCAGTGGCAGCAGCGCAACCCGGGCCAGTTGCAGGTGCTGGTGCTGCAGGTGCCGCGCTTCGACTTCGAGCGGCAGCCGGAAGCGGCGTTGAAGCTGCTCCGTCGGCAGGGCCTGGCGGCCCCGGCACTGCTGGATGCCGACTGGGATGGCTGGCGGCGTTTCGGGGTCACCGCCTGGCCTACCGTCGTGCTGCTCGATGCCCAAGGCCGCGAACGCGGTCGCATGGTGGGCCTGGGCCAGCCCGGCGAGCTGGAGCGCCTGCTGGGCCAGGTGCTGGCCGCAGGCCCCCGCGCGGCCGTGGTACCGGTGACCGAACGCCAGCCCGAGCCGCGCCAGCTGCTGCGTTTCCCGACGGGCCTGGCCGTTACCGAGGACAGGCTGTACATCGCCGACAGCGGGCACCACCGGATTCTCGAGTGCAGTCACGGCGGGCGTATCCTGCGCCAGTTCGGGCTCGGAACGCCCGACCTGGTGGACGGTGGCAGCGCGGAGGCGGCATTCAACCGGCCCCATGCGCTGGTGGCCGTACGCGAGGCGCTGTACGTGGCCGACACTGGAAACCACGCCCTGCGCCGTATCAATCTGATCACCGGCCAGGTCGATACGCTGTGCGGCAACGGACGTCCCGGCAGGCCCATCGAAGGCCCGGTTGGCCAAGCCCATGCGGTAAGCCTGGATCATCCGATGGGGCTGGCTTTTGCAGACAACCAGCTGCATGTGGCCATGGCCGGTGACAACTGCATCTGGAGTTTCCATCTGGGCCAGCGCGCGCTGCAGTGGCGGGCCGGCAGCGGCACGATCGAGCAGCGTGACGGCAGCGGTCATCTGGCCGCGTTTGCGCAGCCGTGCGCGCTGGCGGTCGTGCAGCAGGTGCTGTACGTGGCTGACGCGCTGGGCGCCTCGGTGCGCTCGCTGCAGCTGCGCGGTGACCTGGTGCAGACGCTGATCGGGCAGGGCATGTGGCAGTACGGCAGCGCCGACGGCCCGCGCAGCCAGGCCAGCCTGCAGTTTCCGCAGGCCCTGGCGCTGAGCCCGGATGCACCGCTGCTGTGGATTGCCGACGCCGGCAATGGCCGCCTGCGCAGCCTGCGGTTGGGCGGCGGCGAAGTCAGTACGGTGGCGCTGCCGCGACGGCTGCGCGGTCCCGCGGGCCTGGCCGCCAGCGCCGGAGCGGTCTGGATCGCCGAGACCGACGCGCACGCGATCCTGCGTTTCGATCCGGCCAGCGGCGTGCTCAGCGAGGTGCCGATCAGCGAATGAACGCGATTCCTGCTTTCGATGGCAAGGCCTTCGCCGCGCGACTGAGCACCGCGCCGGGCGTCTACCGCATGTACGCCGACGACGACACCCTGTTGTACGTCGGCAAGGCACGCGCATTGCGCAACCGTGTGGGCAGCTATTTCAACGGCAGCCCGAAGAATGCACGCATCATGGCCATGCTCGCGCAGGTCGCGCGCATGGACGTGACCGTGACCCGCTCGGAGGCCGAGGCGCTGCTGCTGGAAAACCAGCTGATCAAGTCGCTGTCGCCGCGCTACAACGTCTCCCTGCGCGACGACAAGACCTACCCGCACGTGCTGCTCACGCGCGAGCCATGGCCGCGTATCGCGCTGCACCGCGGCCCGCGCGCGGTGCCCGGGCGCTATTTTGGCCCGTACCCCGGGGTGACCGCGGTACGCGAGACGCTGAACCTGATGCACAAGCTGTTCAAGCTGCGCAGCTGCGAGGACAGCGTGTTCCGCAACCGTTCGCGACCGTGCCTGCAGTACCAGATCGGGCGCTGCAGCGCGCCGTGCGTGGAACTGGTGGCGGCGGACGATTATGCCGAGGCCGTGCGGCGCGCTTCGATGTTCCTGGAAGGCAAGAGTGATGCACTGACGCGCGAACTGGGCGAGCAGATGCAGGCGGCGAGCGAGGCACTGGAGTTCGAGCAGGCCGCGCGTCTGCGTGATCTGGTGACGTCTCTGCGCAGCATGCAGACGCGCCAGTATGTCGACGGCCGCGCTGCAGATCTTGACGTGCTGGCCGTGGCCACCCGGGGCGCGCAGGCCTGTGTGCTGCTGCTGTCCTTCCGTGATGGCCGCAATCTGGGCACGCGGCCATTCTTTCCGCGCACCAATGGCGAGGAGAGTCCTGAAGAGGTGCTTGGCGCCTTCGTCTCGCAGTATTACGTCGAGTTCGAGCCGCCGCGCGAGATCCTGCTTGATCGGCAGATCGACGATGCAGCGCTGCTGGAAGCGGCCCTGTCCGCCTCGGCCGAACGCAAGGTGCAGTTGAAGTGGAACGTGCGCGGCGAGCGTGCTGGTTACCTTGAACTGGCCAGCCGCAACGCCCAGCTGACCCTGGCCACCGAGCTCAACAGCCGCGATTCGCAGCACGCGCGCAGCGAAGCACTGCGGGACATGCTGGGTCTGGCCGAGCCGGTCAAACGTGTGGAGTGTTTCGACATCAGCCACACCATGGGTGAGGCGACGGTGGCCTCCTGCGTGGTGTTCGATGCGGCTGGCCCGGTGCGCGCACAGTACCGGCGCTACAACATCAGCGGCATCGAGCCGGGCGATGACTACGCCGCGATGCGCCAGGCCATCGACCGCCGCTTCCGTCGGGCGGTGGAAGAGCAGGGCGTGCTGCCCGACGTGCTGCTGATCGACGGCGGCGCAGGGCAGCTGGCCCAGGCGACCGCCGCGCTGGCCGACCTCGGCGTGGAGGGCGTGCTGCTGCTGGGCGTGGCCAAGGGCGTGGAGCGCCGGGCGGGTGACGAAACCCTGGTGATGCCCGACGGCCGCGAGCTGCGCCCCGGTGCTGCGTCCCCCGCACTGCAGTTCATCCAGCAGGTGCGCGATGAGGCGCACCGGTTCGCCATCACCGGCCACCGCGGGCGCAGGCAGAAGGCCCGCATGACCAGCAAGCTGGAAGATATTGCCGGCATCGGTCCGCGCCGTCGCGCGAACCTGCTCAAGCATTTTGGCGGCCTGATCGGGCTCAAGGCCGCCGGCGAAGCGGAAATCGCACGGGTGGAAGGCATCAATGACGCCCTCGCTGCGCGCATCTACGCTAACCTTCATGGACTGCCTGGCCCGGACACGGCCGGCGAATAAGGAAACCCCATACGTAATGAAGCTGACGCTCCCCACCTGGCTGACCCTGCTGCGGATCGTGATGATCCCGGTGCTCGTGCTGGTGTTCTATCTTCCGTACACCTGGACGAACTTCGCCACGGCGGCCATTTTCGGTCTGGCGGCGATCACCGACTGGCTCGACGGCTGGATCGCGCGCCGCTACGCGCTGGAATCGGCATTTGGTGCGTTTCTTGATCCGGTGGCCGACAAGCTGATGGTGGCTGTGGCGCTGTTTCTGATCGTGCAGGGTCACCCCACGCCGTGGATGGCGTTCTGGGCAGCGGTCATCGTTGGCCGTGAGATCGCCGTTTCGGCCCTGCGTGAATGGATGGCCGAGATCGGCCAACGGGCCAAGGTGCGGGTAGCGGTCATCGGCAAGGTGAAGACCACCGCGCAGATGGTGGCGCTGCTGTGCCTGCTGTACTCGGTGGCACCGAAGGTGGCGGTGGAGGACATCTGGATGGGGCCGCTGGTCTTCCACATCGGCGACTGGACGCTGGCCATCGCCGCGATCCTGACCCTGTGGTCGGGCCTGCAGTACCTGCACGCGGCCTGGCCGAGCCTGCGCGAGGACGAGCGGGCCGCACGTGAGCGCGCGCGGCTCAAGCGCGGCGGATAACTATTGACAGGGGCGGCAGGACAGGTAGAATGCCGCCTCCCAAGCGGGAATAGCTCAGTTGGTAGAGCGCAACCTTGCCAAGGTTGAGGTCGCGAGTTCGAGTCTCGTTTCCCGCTCCAGATTCCAGAAAAGAAGCCGGAAGGCTTCTTTTTTTTGTGCGTGATGCTGGCCGGCGATGTCAGCATCCGCACCTGCTCGCGGCAGGTGACGACCGTTGGCCGTCACGCTTGCGCGTTGCCGGGGTGCCCGGTAGGTGACGACCGTTGGTCGTCACGCTTCTGGTGCCGACGTCGCCGCGCCACTGCTTGACAGTCTTCACGCCACCGGTAGAATGTCGCCTCCCAAGCGGGAATAGCTCAGTTGGTAGAGCGCAACCTTGCCAAGGTTGAGGTCGCGAGTTCGAGTCTCGTTTCCCGCTCCAGGATCACTTCGACAACCATGAATACGGTTGACGGAATGAAGAAAAAAAGACACAATGGCATCTCTTCGGCGCAGGCTGAAGATACTGCGGGAATAGCTCAGTTGGTAGAGCGCAACCTTGCCAAGGTTGAGGTCGCGAGTTCGAGTCTCGTTTCCCGCTCCAGTTTCTACAAGGCCCCTGATCGGGGCTTTGTTTTTCTCCCGCCCGGGCACGGTGGGGCCGGCAGGCCGGAGACGGCGGCGGGCAGCGGAAACAGCAGTAAATGAGTATTGCGTTGGCAGTGGTTCCGGTCCTCCGGTAATATTGCCAGCTCATGCGGGAATAGCTCAGTTGGTAGAGCGCAACCTTGCCAAGGTTGAGGTCGCGAGTTCGAGTCTCGTTTCCCGCTCCAGATCTGGACTGCCGGTCGTTTCATGGCAGTCAGTCGAAGTGATTCGACAGTAAAACCTGGCCTCGTAGCAGAGTGGTTATGCAGCGGATTGCAAATCCGCGTACGCCGGTTCGATTCCGACCGAGGCCTCCATTCAACAGAAAGCCCGCCTCTGGCGGGCTTTTTGTTGTGCCGGTCCTATGCCGCGACGTGCTGCTGTGCGGCCGCCACCGCAGCGGATATGGCCGCCCGCGCCTGCGGACTGTTCTTCCAGCAGGTTGAACCCAGTGCGGCTGCGGTCTGATCGAGGATGTCGGTCACCTCGCTGCGTGCCAGCTCGCTCAGTGAGTCGATGCCCAGCTGTTCCAGGCGGGTTATCACGGTGGGACCAACGCCCTTGATGTCCAGCAGGACGGCGCGTTCGGCGGGAGAAAACGGCATGGGATGACGCCTTGTCGTGGGCAAGCGGGATGGCCGCCTTATGGTGAATGATTAAGCTGGATGGAGGCGGCGTTGGCGTGACGTCATTGACCTGTCATTTATTTCGTGGCTAATTGGAATGGAAGATGCCTGCAGTATTGGTACCTTCCGACAAGGGGGGCCCTGTCATCGCTGCGCCGCGTCAAGGAGGTCGTATATGGAATACGGCACGCAAGGTCTCGCCGAGCAGGTCCGCACTGAACTCGAAGACAGTTTCCACAAGCACGGATGCGGAGCGGAGTTCTGGAACACCTATCAGCGCGTGTTGAGCCGGCTGGTGCCGGCCGGTGATTCGCGCACCCGGGTGACCAACGAAGTGGCGCTGATGATCCAGGAACTGGGTGTCGTGCAGCGTGCGCAGCTGGTTCCTGGTGCCGACGCCGGCGCCTGAGCGCTCAGCCCAGCAGTCGCCAGACGCCCAGCAGCAGCAGTGTGGCCAGCAGTCCGAGCAGCATCAGCGTGCGCGGACGCAGCAGGCGCCACGGCTGCCCGGCCTGCGCGTGCGGGCTGCGGTAGCGGATCAGCGAAGTGCCGAACCCCGCGTTGCGCTGCACGTTGCCGCAGGCGTCGGCACAGGCGCCACAGGCCAGGCAGTCGGCCTGCGGGCCATCACGCACGTCCAGTGCCAGCGGGCAGGCGGCCACGCAGGCGCCGCAGTCCAGGCAGTCGCCCAGGCGGTCGGCGGCAAACCGCGCGGTGCTGCCACTCAAGGCGGGGTGAGCCGCGCGGAAGACGTAGTCGGCCGCCGTGGTCGCGTCGAGCAGGCCGCGTCCGCGCGCCTGCACACCGCCCAGTCCCGCAGGACGAGGGCCGCGCGGCTCGCCGCGAGGGGCCAGATACAGCATGCGCGGGGTATGCGCGTCCTGCAGCAGTGGCTGGAAGCGGGCGAAGGGGCACAGCGTGCGGCACACCTCGCGGCGCAGGAAGCCGGCATTGCCCCACGTCGCCACCGCGTAGAACAGCAGCCAGAACAGCTCCCAACCCTTCAACGCGCCGTGCATGGCGCGGGCGAGCAGATCGCCGACCGGCGTGAACAGCCCGACGAAGGTCAGGGCTGTCCACAGGGCGATGGCGGCCCACAGCACGTGGCGTACGAGCGGTTCCACCGCGGCCGGCAGCAGGCGCCGCGTGGCGCCCTCGACCCACGCGAACGCGGTTCCCCATAATGTCTGCGGGCAGGCGTGGCCGCACCACAGCCGTCCCAGCAGATGGGTGAACAGCGCAAGGCCGGTGGCGAGCACCGCCAGCAGGCCCAGCAGCACGCCGACATCCTGCGGCCACAGGGTCAGGCCGAACAGGTCAAAGCGGCGCGCACCGAGATCGAGCAGCAGCGCCTGGCGCCCGTCCCACTGCAGCCAGGGCAGCAGATGGAACAGCGTCAGCAGGGCAGCCGGAGCAAGCCAGCGCGGCAGGGGCGGGTGGGTCATCGCAGTGGCAGGTCGTCGTCGTCGGCGTGCACCGGCGGCAGCGGGCGCTGCAGGTACCAGGTCACCGCGCTGGAGAGGGTGGTGACCGCCCAGAACATGAAAAAGCCTACGCTGTAGCCAACCTCACGACTGACCTTGCTGGCCGGAAAGCTGATGCGTCCGAGTTGTTCCGGGTCGACGAAGGCGAAGAAAACAACGCTGGCCAGCCCCGCAGCGACAAAGCTGGGCCACAGGATCACGCCCCACTGGGTGAGGGCAGCGCGGGTTGCGGGTGGGAGCGGTGCTGTCATGGCCGGGTCCGTGCGGAGAGGGCGTCGATGGCGCGCGCGTCCATATGCTTGCCGGAGATCACTCTATGAAGTGTCGGAAACGTCCTCATTGATCTGGATCAAGCGTCACGTTCAGTCGTCAATGAGATAATGCGCGGCACGCGTCCCGGAGCTCCCATGTCCCTTCCGCCCGACCCCTTGCCCGAAGCGTCGCCCGAGCTGTGCAGCGAAGCGGAGGTGACCCGGCTGGTCCACGACTTCTACGCCCGTGTCCGCGATGAGCCGCGGCTCGGGCCGGTGTTCGCCGCGCATGTGCAGGACTGGTCGGCGCACCTGGCGCAGCTGGTGGATTTCTGGTCGGCGCTGCTGCGCGGTACGCGGCGCTTCCAGGGCTCGCCGATGTCCAAACACATGGCAATCGAGGCAATGGACCGCGATCTCTTCGACCGCTGGCTGGGTCTGTTCCGGCAGACCAGCGCCGAAAGTGGAAACCCGGCGATGCAGCGACTGGCCGACGATATTGCCGCGCGCATTGCCGATACCTTCTGGAAGCGCTACCAGATGCTGCGCTGGCCGCAGGTGCCGCTGCCTGTGGTGGGTGCCCGTCGCGCCGATTGATCTGGGTCAAGGCGCGCCGCGGAGGAAGGCCGCAGGCTGTGCCCATGCAAACGCTCTCACCCCTGCCTGCCGACCTGGACTGGTGCTTCGACCCGCTGGTGCTGCAGCGGCATGACCGTGCCGGTCCGCGCTACACGTCCTATCCGACCGCACCGCACTTCCACGAGGGCTTCGGGCGCAGCGAGCTGACCCAGGCCCTGCTCGCCAGCAACGAGACCGGGCGTGCGCTGTCGCTGTACGTGCACGTCCCCTTCTGCAGCAGTCCGTGCTTCTACTGTGGTTGCAACCGGGTGATCACCCGCGACCGCAGCCGTGGTCTGGCCTACGTGGCCCGGGTATTGCGCGAGGCCGACCAGATAGCGGCGGTGCTGACCCCCGGGCGCGAGGTCATCCAGCTGCATCTGGGCGGTGGCACGCCGAACTTCCTCGATGCCGAGGCCATGCGGCTGTTGATCGACGGGCTGCGCATGCGCTTCGCGCTGAGCAGTTCGCCGCAGCGGGATTTCTCCATCGAACTGGATCCCCGTTTCGTCACTCCTGCAGAGGTGATGCAGCTGGCCGCACTGGGCTTCAACCGCGCCAGTCTGGGGGTCCAGGATTTCGACCCGCAGGTACAGGTGGCGATCAACCGCGTGCAGGGCGTGGAGCAGACGCTGGACATCATCCGCGCCTGCCGCGCGGCAGGCATGCGTTCGGTCAACGTGGATCTGATCTATGGTCTGCCGGGACAGACCCGGCAGGGCTTTGGCCGGACCCTGGAGCAGGTACTGGCTGAGCGTCCAGACCGGCTGGCAGTCTATGGGTATGCCCATCTTCCACACCTGTTCCGGGCCCAGCGCCAGATCGACGAACAGCAGCTGCCCGCGCCGGAGCAGAAGCTGGCGCTGCTGGGGCTGGCGGTGCAGCGCCTGTCCGCGGCCGGCTACCAGTATGTGGGCATGGACCACTTCGCCCTGCCCGGAGAGGACCTGTCACGCGCGCAGCGCGCCGGTCAGCTGCACCGTAATTTCATGGGCTATACCACCCACGGTGATACCGATCTGATCGGCCTGGGCGTCAGTGCGATCAGCAGCATCGGGCGCAGCTACAGCCAGAATCCGCGCGACCTGCCGGGCTGGGAGGAGCGGGTCGATGCCGGCCTGCTGCCCATCTGGCGCGGCGTGCGGCTGGACGACGATGATCTGCTGCGCGCCGAGGTCATCCAGCAGCTGATGTGCCAGGGCGAGGTGGACCTTGCACAGCTGGGCCAGCGCCACGGCATCGATTACCGGCACTACTTTGCCGACGCGCTGCAGTCGCTGCAGCAGCTGCAGGACGACGGGCTTGCGCAACAGGCGCAGGGGCGCGTGCGGGTGACGGCGCAGGGACGGCCACTGCTGCGCCTGCTGGCCATGTGCTTTGACCGTTATCTGGAGCAGCCAGGTATCGGGCCGCGCTATTCCCGCGCCATCTAGCGCCATGCCCCGGGCATTCCCAAATGGACGGCAATACGTCACCCTATGCATGCCGGGCCCGAGTGGTGAAACTGGTAGACACAAGGGACTTAAAATCCCTCGCCGCGAGGCGTGCCGGTTCGATTCCGGCCTCGGGTACCATCGCGCGAACGGCGCGTTTTCCGCCCCGGAGGGGGTGATCATGGCATGGCATCGTCGCTGCCGCCGCGCGGTGCGTTGCGTGACAGACGTGACGCGAATGACGCGGCTCTGTCCCGTGCTTGCCAGGTGCGTGCGTCTGTCCCGTTCCCCGCCATGCAGCGCTGGTATCCCAATGCGGAGCAGCGTGGCATAGTCATGATCTTCAGATACCGGACCGCTTCGATGCCACTTCGCGCCATCGCCTACCTCAGCAGCGCTCGCGAAGGCCTGATCATGGCGGACCTGGATGCACTGCTGGCCACCGCAACCGCATTCAACCGGGTGGCCGGTGTCACCGGCGTGCTGATGTTCGATGGCACCCGTTTTCTGCAGTACATCGAAGGGCCCAGTGATGGGGTTGCTTCGGTATTCGCGCGCATCAGCAATGCACGCAGCCATACCGGGCTGCAGGTGCTGGCGCAGGGCGAGGTGGCGATACGCCGGTTTCCGCGCTGGGCGATGGCCTCCCAGCGCATCGATGAGGCGACCGCCGCGCGCATCATCCAGGCCGACTGGCAGCACCGGGTGCCGGAGTCGGTCGGCATGGCAATGCTGGTGTCAGCGTGGACGGGCCGGCATGGCGAGGTGGAACCGGCCGCGGTCTGCCTGGGGTCGTGACATCGGCAGATGACCGCCCGTCGCCCGGGGGGTACTCTTGTCGGTCTCTGGATGTCTTCGGGAAGGTGCAATGGAGCACTCGCTGAGCCCTGCCACGCTGTCTGCACTGCAGCAGCCGCAGCCTGCCATCATCGGCCTGGGGTATGTAGGACTGCCGCTGGCGGTGGCCTTCGGCCAGCTGATGCCGACGGTAGGGTATGACATCGACGCCGCGCGCGTGGATGAGCTGCGCGCCGGCCACGACCACACCTTGGAGATGGAAGCCGACGAACTGGCGCAGGCACATCTGCTGCGCTGCACTTCGGTGCCCGCGCAGCTGCAGGCGTGCAACCTCTACATCATCACCGTGCCCACCCCGATCGATGCGTACGAGCAGCCCGATCTTGGGCCGTTGCGCGCGGCCACGGCTTTGGTTGCCAGCGTGCTGCAACGTGGCGATCTGGTGATCTACGAGTCCACGGTCTATCCCGGCACCACCGAAGAGGTCTGCGTGCCGCTGCTTGAGTCGGGCTCGGGGTTGCGCTTCAACCAGGATTTCTACTGCGGCTACAGCCCGGAGCGGGTCAGCCCCGGCGACCGCCAGCGGCGCCTGCGTGACATCCGGAAAATCACCTCGGGCTCGACGCCGGCGGTGGCCGCGTTCATCGACGCGTTCTACCAGCGCATCATCACCGCCGGCACGTTTGCCGCGCCGTCGATGCGCGTGGCCGAGGCCGCCAAGGTGGTCGAGAACATCCAGCGCGACGTCAACATCGCGCTGGTCAACGAACTGGCGCTGGTGTTCGACCGGCTCGGCATCGACACCCAGGACGTGCTTGACGCGGCGGGCAGCAAATGGAACTTCCTGCCGTTCCGGCCCGGACTGGTGGGCGGGCACTGCATCGGTGTCGATCCGTATTATCTGCTGCACAAGTCCGAGAGCGTGGGCTATCACCCGGATTTGATCCACACCGCCCGCCAGGTCAACAACCGGGTCGGCATGCACGTTGCCCACCGCGTGCAGGCGCTGCTCGCAGAGCGTGGGCGGCCTTTGAGCCAGGCGCGCGTGCTGGTGCTCGGGGTGACCTTCAAGGAAGATTGCCCGGACCTGCGCAACAGCCGCGCGCTGGAGCTGGCCCAGCATCTGCAGGGCGAGGGCGCGCAGGTGGAGGTGCTCGACCCGTGGGTTGGGCCGGCAGCGCTGGCTGACGCGGCCGTACAGTGGGTTGCGACGCCCAGGGCAGAGGGCTACGACGCGGTCGTGCTTGCAGTGGCGCACACACAGTTCCGCGCCTATGACACCGCGCGCATCCAGGCGCTGCGTGCACCGGGCGGCATCATCTACGACGTCAAATCCGCCTGGCCGCGCGAGCAGGTCGACGACCGGTTGTGAGCGCTCCGTACAGGCAGCCACGCTAGACTGGCCCGGTGTTTGCAACGAGGACAGCCATGCACCGGTACCTGGTCTACCTGCTCGCCATCGCCCTTCTTCCCGTCTGTCTCTGGTTGGCCGCACTGTGGCCAGCGTGGTACTGGGGCGTCGGCCTGACCGCAGCGATGGTCGCCGTGGGGACGTGGGACCTGCTGCAGAGGCGCAGCACGCTTCGGCGCAACTATCCGGTGCTGGCCCATTTCCGTTACGGACTGGAATCGATCGGCCCGGAAATCCGCCAGTACTTCGTGCAGAGCGATCTGGAGGACGTGCCGTTCTCGCGCCAGCAGCGTGCGCTGGTCTACCAGCGTTCGAAGAACGAGATGGACACCGTGCCGTTCGGCACCCTGCGCAGCACGTATGCGGTGGACTACGAATGGATCAACCACTCGATGGCGCCCACCACCATCGGCCATCACGATTTCCGCGTGCTGGTCGGTCCTGACTGCGCCAAACCGTACTCGGCCAGCGTGTTCAACATCTCGGCGATGAGCTTTGGCTCGCTGTCGGCCAACGCGGTGCGGGCGCTCAACGAAGGTGCACGTCGCGGCGGCTTCTACCACGACACGGGCGAGGGCTCGATTTCGCCGTACCACAAGGAGAAGGGCGGCGACCTGGTGTGGGAGATCGGCTCGGGTTATTTCGGCTGCCGCGACGAGCAGGGCCGCTTCAGCGAAGAACGTTTCATCGCCAACGCCACGCTCGACCAGGTCAAGATGATCGAGATCAAGCTATCGCAGGGCGCCAAGCCGGGCCATGGCGGCGTGCTGCCGGCGCCCAAGGTCAGTGCCGAGATCGCCGCCACGCGCGGCGTCCCCGAGGGTGTTGACTGCGTATCACCGTCACGGCACTCGGCGTTCTCCACGCCGGTGGAACTGCTGCAGTTCGTCGCCCGACTGCGCGCGCTTTCCGGTGGCAAGCCGGTCGGGTTCAAGCTCGCCATCGGCCATCCCTGGGAGTGGTTCGGCATTGCCAAGGCAATGAGTGAGACCGGCCTGCTGCCGGACTTCATCGTGGTCGACGGCGCCGAAGGCGGCACCGGCGCGGCGCCGGCAGAGTTTGTCGACCACGTCGGCATTCCGATGTATGAAGCATTGCTGCTGGTCCACAACACGCTGGTCGGGCTGGACCTGCGCGAGCGCATCCGCATTGGCGCGGCAGGCAAGATCACCAGCGCCTTCGACATCGCGCGCACCATCGCCTTCGGCGCGGACTGGTGCAACGCCGGGCGCGGCTTCATGTTCGCATTGGGCTGCATCCAGTCGTTGAGCTGCCATACCGACCGCTGCCCGACCGGTATCGCCACCCAGGACGCCAGGCGCTGGAAGCATCTGGACCCGGCCGACAAGGCCAGCCGCGTTCACAACTACCACGACAAGACCCTGCACGCGCTGATGGAACTGCTGTGTGCGGCGGGCCTGAATGATCCGGCCGAGCTGGGGCCGGAGCACATCCTGCGCCGTGTCTCGGCGGTGGAGATCCGCTCGCTGGCCTCGCTGTATCGTTACCTGGAGCCGGGCGAGCTGTTGCGCGGCATCCCGGACCATGCCGTGTTCCATGATTTCTGGAGCGACGCGCGCACCGATTCCTTCCAGCCGCCCGCGCGGCTGCAGGCGCTGCGCGCGAGCAGAGCGCAGTGAGGACGTGCGTGGCAGTGACGGGCCAGCCCGTCGCCGCGCCGGAGGCAGGCTACTGCCTGGCCAACCAGTCGATCACACCGTGCGCGGCCTGCCGTGCACTGGCATAGCAGGCGGTGAGCAGGTAGCCGCCGGTCGGGGCTTCCCAGTCCAGCATCTCCCCGGCCACGAAGGTGCCGGGTCGTTCGCGCAGCATCAGCCCGGCATCGAGCGAGGCGAGCATCACGCCTCCGGCCGTGCTGATCGCCTCGGCAACCGGCCGTGGGCGCTGCAGGATCACGGGCAGGCGCTTGAGCACCTCGACCACCGCTGGCACGTCCTGCCCCGCATCCTTGCCCAGGGTCTCAAACACCAATGCCGCCTTCACTGCATCCAGCCCGGCCTGCCGGCGCAGGTGCTCGCCAAAGCTGCGCCCCTTGCGCGGGCGCGAGAGCTCGGCCAGCAGGCGTGCGGGCTCGCGGCCAGGCACCAGGTTCAGCCACAACGTCGCCTCGCCGTCGCGCCGCAGGCGCTCGCGCAGGTCGGCGGAGAGGGCATACACCAGGCTGCCTTCGATGCCGTAGGCGCTGATCACGCATTCGCCCTGCATCTGCTGCGGCCGTCCGTCCAGGTCAAGCCAATGGCCGACGATCGCCTTCAGCGGAGCGCCGGCATGACGTTGGGCGAACCACGGGGTCCAGTCGACGTCGAAGCCGCAGTTGGCCGCCTGCAGCGGCGCCACCGCAATGCCCTGCTGTTCGAGCAGCGCAACCCAGGCGCCGTCGGAGCCCAGCTGCGGCCAGCTGGCACCGCCCAGCGCCAACACGGTGGCATCGGCCTGGATGTGCTGTTCGCCGGTGTCGGTGGCAAAACGCAGCTGACCGGTAGCGTCCCAGCCCAGCCAGCGGTGATTGACGTGCAGCCGCACGCCCTGTTCCTTCAGCCGCCGCACCCAGCCGCGCAGCAACGGCGCGGCCTTGCGGTCAACCGGAAACACCCGCCCCGAGCTGCCAACATAGGTCTCCACGCCCAGGCCCGCTGCCCATTCGCGCAGCGCCACCGCGTCGAAGCCGTCCAGCCACTGGCCCACGGTGGTGGCCTGGGGGCGGTAGCGGCTGTCGAACAGCGGGCGTGGGTCGGAATGGGTCAGGTTCAGGCCCCCCTTGCCGGCGATCAGAAACTTGCGGCCCGGGGAGCCCTTGGCCTCGTACAGGTCGACCTGCAGGCCGGCTGCACGCAGCGTTTCAGCGGCAAACAGCCCTGCCGGGCCGCCACCGACCACCGCAACGCTGTGGTCGGGCAGGCCATTACTTCGGTTTGACATCAAGCAGCTCTACGTCGAACACCAGTGACGAACCAGCGGGAATCGGGCCCACCCGGCGGTCGCCGTAGCCGTACTGCGGTGGAATCATCAACGTCCGCTTGCCGCCGACCTTCATGCCGGCCACGCCTTCGTCCCAGCCGCGGATGACCTGGCCAGCACCCAGCTTGAAGCTGAAGGGCTCGCCGCGCCCGACGGAGCTGTCGAACGTCTTGCCGTGCCTGGACGCTGCGCGCTCGTCATAGATCCAGCCGGTGTAATGCACGCTCACGGTGTCGCCCGGGCGGGCCTCGGCGCCTTCGCCCACCTGGGCGTCGATGCGCTCGAAGGTGGTCAGGGTGCCGCCGGGCGGCGGGCCATCCGGCGTGCAGCCGGCGGCGAGCAGGGAAAGCAGCAGGGGAGCGAGCAGGCGGCGCATGCGGGCCTCGGACGATTCGGGGCTGCAAGGGTAGCGCATCCCATCGCTGCCCACGGCAACCGCAGATGCGGGGCGGCGGCGTTCATTGCATGGGCCGCAGCGCCTGGCCGCGGCTGCCGGGCAGCACGACGTTGCCTGCCGTGACCAGGAAAAAGCGCTCCATGCCGGGCACCACCACGTTGACCAGGCTGGAGCCGCTGAAGCTCTGGCGCAGCAGCGCATAGCCCGGGTGCAGCCCCTGGTCGTCGAGCGCCGCGGCAATCGTGCGGATCTGACCGCAGAGCTCGCCGCCGGGACGCTCGCGCAGGCCCGTGGCAATGACGCGGCGCCGACGCAGCAATGTTTCGATGTCCATCGCAAGAGCGGCGTGCAGCCGCGGCCACGGCGCAAGATCGTCAAACATCGCCGAGGCGGCCTGCTGTGCCGGTGCGTCGGCGGTTGCGGCACCGCGCTCTGCCTGCACCAGCTCGGTGAGGGCGCGGCGGGCCGCATGGGCCGGGTTCAGCGAGGCGCCGGCACCAAAGGGGCGCGGATAGGGGTAGCCATGCAGGGCAACGGCGAGGCAGGTCGACACCGGACCATGGGCGCTGATGTCCAGCAGCGCGATCGGTGCGTCCACCGCCGCACTGGCACGGTGATACAGGTCGGTCATGTGTGCGGGCATGCACTGCGGGTCCACCCGCTGCAGCGGCTCCTCGCAGCCGTGGAAGAAATGGGTCAGCAGGAACAGTGAAAGCGCGTCGCGCTCGATGCATTCGTTCAGCGCGTGCAGCAGCGCCTCGGCAGGACAGGCACCGATGGCTGTGCCACTGTTGCTGGCATAGCGGCTCAGGCCGGCGTGGTCGAATGTGTCGGCGGGCAGCGGTGCATGCAGATAGTCGGGTGCCGACAGCACCAGCGGATAATCAAACGCGGCCCGGCCGCACAGCGAGGTATAGCGCCGGCATGCGATGGTCTCCTCGACCTGGTCGGCCAGCAGGGTCAGTGGCATCTCGCCGGGCGTTTCGCGCGCCAGCGCCTCCAGTACGGCGTCGACTGGATGGACCTGCGCGCCGGTCAGCAGATGACGTGCGCTCAGCAGGTGTTCCATCGCCTCGTACAGGCTGCCGGTCCGGGCCGTGTCGGGCTCACCCTTGCCCCAGCCGACCGTCAGCAGGCTGCCGCCGGCGTCGTGCAGCGCGGTGCGGGCGATGCACGGGCCCTGACCCTGCACATCGACAGTGGCCTGGAGGCGCAACTGGCGCATCTCGCGCTCGATCCTGCGCGTCGCGTGCTCGAGGCAGAACTGGCGTTCTTCAGGTACGTACATCGCTCGATCTCCGCAGTGTCCTGAGCAGTGCCCGGCGGCTGTGCAGCCGCCGGGCGACACACGTGCCGACTCAGGCCAGCAGCGCCTGCTCGGCTTCACTGAGCTGCAGCTGCTCGGTCTTTTCTGCGGACGACATCAGAATCGGAAGGCCGAAGATACCCATCACACATCTCCTTCAGTGAGCCGCCGGTTGCGGCAGGCACACGTTAGCCGCGACACCAACAGGTCATGGATCAGGCGTTTGCCTGCCCGGGGGTCAGCCCACCCCCGGGTGTGGCTATGATGGGCACCATGTCAAAGCTGCTGCTCAATCTGCGTCACGTCGGTGACGACGAATACCATGACGTCTGCACCCTGCTGGACCAGCACAACATTGCCTGGTACCGCACCGAGCCAAGCCCGTGGGGCATCTCCAACGGTGGGCTGTGGCTGCGCGATGACGCCGAGCTGGCGCGTGCGCGGGCCCTGCTGGGGCAGTACCAGGCGCAGCGCAGCGTGCGCATGCGGGCCCAGCGGGAGCAGGCACTGCGCGACGGCAGCGCCGAAACCTTCGCCAGCCTGTTCAGGCAGCGCCCGGCCTATGTGCTGCTGGTGCTGGCGGCAATGGCCGCCGCAGCGGCGCTGGTCCTGCTGCCCTTCCTGCTGCTGCGTGGGTGAAGCGGGGCGCCAGCGGTTAAAATGCGCGGATGATCGCCAATACCGCTGCCTATCACTTCGTTGATATCGATGCTCCCCAGACCCTGTGCGACCAGCTGCAGGCCCGCGCCGAGGCGGGCGGGCTGCGCGGCACCGTGCTGGTTGCCCCCGAGGGCCTGAACCTTTTCCTGGCCGGAGAGCCCGCGCAGGTGCAGGCCTTCCATGACTGGCTGCGCAGCGACCCGCGCTTTGCCGACATGCGGGTCAAGACCAGTCACAGCGAGCATCAGCCGTTTGCGCGGCTGAAGGCCAAGGTGAAGGACGAGATCATCAGCTTCCGTCGCGCTGACGGACAGCCGCTGGAGTACCCGCGAGCGCCCGCCGTCGACCCGGCCACCGTGCAGCGCTGGCTGCGGCAGGGGCACGACGACGCCGGCAAGCCGGTGGTGATGCTCGACACACGGAATCTGCAGGAGGTGGCGCACGGCACCTTCAAGGATGCGCTGGTGCTGCCGATCGAGAAGTTCACCGACCTGCCGCAGGCGCTGGCACCGCACCGCCAGGCCCTGCAGGACAGCACCGTGGTCAGCTTCTGCACCGGTGGGATCCGCTGTGAGAAGGCCGCGCTGTGGATGCGCAACGACGGCATGGACAACGTGCTGCAGCTCGACGGCGGCATTCTGGGCTACTTCGAGGCGGTGGGGGGCGAGGGCTACGAGGGCCGCTGCTTCGTGTTCGACGAACGCGTGGCGCTCGACGCCGAGCTCAAGCCGCTGGTGGACCAGCCGCTGCCCGAGCCGAACCCGAGCGCCTTCTGAGGTCGTTCCCCGGCGGGGCGCGGTCTGCGCCGCGTCGGCGGGAATCAGCGTCCCGCCAGCCGGACTGGCAGGCGCCCGGGCACGCCCCCATCCAGAGGGCAACCCGTGATGGAAACCGCCTGATGATTCCCTTGTCGATTCTCGACCTCGCCCCGGTCTGCGAGGGCAGCGATACCACCGCTGCGTTCGCCAACATGCTGGAACTGGCCCAGCATGCCGACGCGCTCGGCTACCGCCGCTACTGGCTGGCCGAACACCACAACATGCCCGGGATCGCCAGCGCGGCCACCGCCGTGCTGATCGGCCACGTCGCCGGCGGCACCCAGCGCATCCGCGTGGGTTCGGGCGGCATCATGCTGCCCAACCATGCGCCCCTGCAGGTGGCTGAACAGTTCGGCACGCTTGCCTCGCTGTATCCGGACCGCATCGACCTGGGCCTGGGCCGCGCACCGGGCACCGATCAGCCGACGGCGCGCGCGCTGCGCCGCTACTTCGACAGTGCCGACCAGTTCCCACAGGACGTACGCGAGCTGCTGCATTACTTCGAGCCGGTACAGCCGGGCCAGGCGGTGCAGGCTGTGCCCGGCGGGGGGCTGCGTGTGCCGGTGTGGGTGCTGGGCTCAAGCCTGTTTGGTGCACGTATGGCCGCGTCGATGGGGCTGCCGTACGCCTTCGCGTCGCACTTTGCGCCCGACGCAATGGAGGAAGCCCTGGCGGTGTATCGCCGTGACTTCCGTCCCTCGGCCACGCTGCAACAACCGCACGCGATGCTCGCCCTGAACGTGGTGGCCAGTGACAGCGAAGCCGAATCCCGCCGGCTGTTCACCAGCCAGCAGCAGAGCTTCGTCAACCTGCGCCGTGGCCGCCCGGGCAGGATCCCTGCACCCATCGACGACATCGAGACGTTCTGGACGCCGCAGGAGAAGGCCGGCGTAGAGCGCGCGCTGGCCTGCACGGTGCTAGGCGATGCGACCCAGGTCGCCGAGGGCATCGCCGCCTTCGTCGAGCGTTACCAGCCGGACGAGCTGATGCTGACCGCCAACCTGTACGACCACGCCGCGCGGCTGCGTTCGTTCGAGTTGACGATGCAGGCCTGGCACGCGCACCACGCCAGCTGAACGCGCACGCCGGTTGAACGTCGGCATCACGCCACATTGCGCGGTGCCGACGTTTCATGGAGGTCATCTTCCAACAGGAGCCTGGCATGACCGACACCCGATCCGACCATATCGCCCAGCTCGCCGAGCTCATCAAGGATGTGGAGGTGGCGATGTTCACCACCACGGGCGTGGATGGGCGTCTTTACAGCCGCCCGCTGGGCACCCAGCAGGTCACCTTCGACGGCGATCTGTGGTTCGCCACCGCTGCCGACAGCCCGAAGGTTGCCGAGATCGCGCGCAACCCGAGGGTCAACGTGGCGTACGCGTCGCCGGGCAAGAACACCTACGTGTCGGTGGCCGGCGTCGCGCAGGTGATCGACGACCGCGCCAAGATCGAACAGCTGTGGTCGCCTGCGATGAAGCTGTTCTTCCCCGGCGGCAAGGACGATCCGAATCTGCGCCTGATCCACGTGCGTGCCGAATCGGCCGAATACTGGGACGGCCCGGGCACGCTGCTGGGCAAGGCGCTGGCCTTTGTGCTGTCCGCGGTTGAAGACGAGCCCAAGGCGCTGGGTGACAACGGGTTCGTCGACCTGCGCTGATCGCCGGGTCGGCAGCTGCGGATGCTGTGCGTGTCGATGCCGGCCACTGGCCGGCATTGTCGTTCGAGGGACCGGCGGAAGGGCAGGGGTCTGCCGTCGACGCGCGCTAGAACCAGCGCTGGAACAGGTCCACCGTGTAGGTCACCAACTGCCCCGAGCTGAAGCCGAAGAAGACAACGGCGGCCACCGCCCCTATCCAGTTGACCAGCATCAGCACGCCATCGCGCTCGAGCAGGGCCAGCGCGAACAGCAGCAGCTGGAATCCGAACAGGTAATTGGTGAACGGAATCGGCAGCGACAGCAGGATGCCGAGCAGCACCAGCAGCAGGCCACTGAACGCGTGCGAGGGCAGCGGCACCAGCAGCTGCGGCAGGCGCGGTTTGAGCAGGCGGTCAAGGCGGCGCAGCGGCCGGTCAAGGCGGTCGAGAAAGCGGTGCATGGTGCCGCGCCGTGGACCGCGCCGGGCGATGAAGCCCGGCAGCCACGGGCGCCGCATGCAGCACAGCATCTGCAGGCCGATCAGGATCACCAGCGGACCGCTGACCGCACCGCCCAGGCCGGGGATCGGAATGAAGGAGGGCAGGATCGCCACAAACAGGAACACGCCGAACGCGCTCTGCTGCAGGTCCTGCAGGATGTGCCCCAGCTGCATGTGCTGGCGCGGGTCGCCGAACTGGAACATCGCCAGCAGCGTGCGGATGCCCTCGTTGCGGTAACCGGCCTCCGCCGGTGCCGGCTCCCGGTCAGGCGGTGAGTTCATCGGCCTGGTCATCGGAGAGCGTGCGCAGCAGCAGCTTGTCCACGCGCGCGCCGTCAAGATCGACCACCTCGATGCGCCAGCCGGCCCAGTCGAAGTACTCGCCGGCATGCGGAATGCGGCCAAAATAATGGATGCACATGCCGGCCAGCGTGTAGTAATCGCCTTCCTCGGCATCCGGCAGTTCGCTGCTGCCGAGCAGCTCGCGCAGGTCTTCGATGGGCAGCGAACCGTCCACCAGCAGCGAACCGTCCTCGCGGGTCACCACCAGCGCGTCCTCATCGGCGTTCTCAACCGCCTGCAGGCGGCCGACCACCGCGCCCATCAGGTCGCTGATGGTGACCAGGCCCTGGATTTCACCATATTCATCGACCACCAGCGCCATCGACTGCTGCTCTTCGCGGAAGATCTCCAGCAGCTTCATCGCATGGGTTGATTCGGACACATACAGCGGCTCGCGCAGCGTCTGGAACAGCGCGGTATCGCCGCGCGCCATGCGCGTGGCCAATGTCTTCAGCTCCAGCAGGCCGACCACATCCTGATCGTTGCCACGGTAGACCGGGTAGCGGGAGAACTCGTGCTCGGCCATGATCTCCAGGTTGCGCTCCAGCGAGGCCTGCGTATCCAGCCAGGCCACACGGTTGCGCGGGGTCATCAGGCTGTCGGCGGTGCGGTCGCCCAGGCGCATGACACGGTTCATCATGTCGCGCTCGTGCGAATCGATGACCCCGGCCTCGTGACTCTCGGCCACCAGCATGCGGATCTCTTCTTCGGTGACCGACGCAACTTCATCGTTGCCCAGGCCAAGCAGCTTGAGCACCAGCTGGGTGGTCTTGGACAGCAGCCAGACGAAGGGCAGGGCCAGCTTGGCGAGCCAGCTCATCGGCATGGCCACCAGCCCGGCAATCGTCTCCGAACGGGTCAGTGCCAGCCGCTTGGGTACCAGTTCACCGAAGATGAGCGTGATGAAGGTGATCAGGCTTACCGCCAGCGCGGTGCCGACATTGCCCGCGTAGGCAAAGCCAGGCATCAGCCCGCCGATCCAGGCGCTGATGGCTGCCCCCAGCGCCTCACCGCCGAGGTAGCCGGTCAGCACGCCGATCACCGTAATGCCGATCTGCACCGTGGACAGGAAGCTCTCCGGCTTCTCGGACAGCTCCAACGCCTTGGCAGCGCGCTTGGAGGTGCCGGCCATCTGCTTCAGACGACTCTTGCGCGAGGTCATGACCGACATCTCGGACATGGCGAAGAAGCCGTTCAACAGAACGAGCGCGAAAACGATCAGAAACATTTCAAACACGGGCGGCGTCCCCGGTTGGTGGCAGGGAGGGCGGGTGCTTGCGATGGCGGCAGGCGCTCAGCAACGAAGGCAGGCGCGGCGCTGGGGGGTAAGGGTCGTCGTCCATAGGGTGCGCCCGAGGACGCGCAGGCATCTTAACAAGACAGGGGAGGGCACGCGCAACTGCCTGTTCAGACTAGCCTTCGAAGCAGGCTGCGGCACGTGAAGACACGGCATCTGACGGCCCGGTCTACCCGGATGGGTCATCAAACCGTCATAATTCGCCTTGGTGCCGTCCTTCCCGCGACGGCGAACAGGTTTTTCAATGTTCTCTCTGCAGACCATTTTCGGCTCCGGCAAACAGTTCTACACCCTGCTCGATGAAGCGGCCGTCGCAGCCTCCGACGCAGCCAAGGCGCTGCACTCCATGCTGCGCGAAGCAGACCGCCAGCCGGCACTGGACGCCTTCAAGCTGGCCCGCCTGCGTGAACGCGCCGCCTCGGACAAGATCAGCCAGGCGCTGGTGGACAGCTTCATGACCCCGATCGAGCGCGAGGACATCGAAGCGCTGGGTTCGGCGCTGTACAAGATTCCCAAGCAGATCGAAAAGTTCGCTGATCGCTATTCACTGGCCACCACCCACCTGGAGCACATCGATTTCGCGCCGCGCGCGGCGATGCTCGAACAGGCCGCCGGCGTGGTGGTGGAAATGGTGGCCGACCTGCGCCACATGAACCTGGACCGGATGACCGCGCTGAACGACAAGCTGCGCTCGCTGGAGAACGAAGCTGACCGCCTGATGCTGGAGTTGTACCGCGACATCTATTCCGGCCGCCTGGACAACCTGCAGATGTTCCTGCTCAAGGAGTTCTTCGAGATCCTCGAGAAGGCCATCGACCGGTGCCGCGAAGCCGGCGTGGTGGCGTACCAGATCGTGTTGAAGAACAGCTGACGGGCCGCCACTGATGCTCACCCTTGTCCTGGTGGTGATCCTGGCCGCGCTCGTCTTCGAGTTCATCAACGGCTTCCACGATACCGCCAACTCCATCGCCACCGTGGTGGCCACCAAGGTGCTGTCGCCCGGCTGGGCGGTGATGCTGGCGGCCTTCATGAACCTCATCGGCGCACTGACCGGCACGGCGGTGGCGTTGACCATCGCCTCCGGCCTGCTCAACACCAATGTGGTCGACGTCACCCCGCAGGTGATCCTGTGTGCCCTGCTGGGCGGCATCATCTGGAACCTGATCACCTGGTGGAAGGGACTGCCGTCGTCGTCCTCGCATGCCCTGATCGGCGGCCTGTGCGGTGCCGGTCTGGCCGCAGCGCACAACAACTGGGATGCGCTGATCTGGTCCGAGCGTCTTGGCAGCTGGGCCCAGAACAAGGGTCTGCTGTGGAAGGTCTTCGTGCCGATGATCACCTCGCCGATTGCCGGCTTCCTGCTGGGCATCGTGGTGATGCTGCTGCTGTGGGGCCTGATTGCAGGGTTGGCCCGGATCGGCGGCATGCTCGGCCGCCTGGCCCGTCCGCGCATCGTCAACGCCTTCTTCGGCAAGGCCCAGATCGTGTCGGCGGCCTACATGGGCTTTGCCCACGGGCATAACGACGCGCAGAAGACCATGGGCATCATCGCGATGACCCTGATCGGCGCCGAAGCCACCGGTGCACTGGACCAGCTGCCGTCCTGGCTGGCCTTCATGCATCCCGACGCTCATGCCGGTGACGGCATCGCGATGTGGATCGTGCTGACCTGTGCCGTGGTGATGGCCGCCGGCACCGCCTCGGGCGGCTGGAAGATCATCAAGACGCTGGGCCACAAGATGGTCAAGCTGCACCCGATCCACGGTTTTGCTGCAGAGACCAGCTCGGCGACGATCCTGACCCTGGCCGCGCACTTCGGCATGCCGGTCTCGACCACGCACAGCATTTCCACCGCGATCATGGGCGTGGGTTTTGCCAAGAACCCCCGCTCGCTGAGGTTCGGCGTGATCGAGCGCATCGTCTGGGCCTGGATTCTGACCATCCCCGCCGCCGGCGGCTGCGCCTACCTGATCCTCAAGCTGTTCGAACTGTTCGGCTGGACCTGACACCGCAGCCCGGAAACAGAAAAGCCCGCCGGAAACGGCGGGCTTTTTTGTGCACAAGCCAGAAACAACCTGGCAGTCAAAAACAGCAACAACAGCAACAACAACAACAGCAACAACAGCAACAACAGCAACAGCGTGACGACCAACGGTCGTCCCCTACCAACAGCGGTTCTGCTGTCCGTCCATCGGAGTGTGTCGGAGGTGGGGCGGTGTGGGTTTGTGGGGGTGTGGAGCGCCATGGATGGCGCGAGACAAGGCACGCAGGACGCGGTTTTTGCCGTCCCCCGCAAACCCACACCGCCCCACCGAACAAACAGCACCACCCAGCCGACGCTGCCGCCGTTGCCGTTGCAGTTGCCGTTGCCGTTGCTTCAGGCGGGTGCCGGGCCGCAGGCCCGGCAATCCAGAACCCCTCAATTACGCTCGAACATCGCCCGTACATCCCGCCGGAATGCCGCCTGGCTGTCCGCCCGGCTGTAAAACATATGCCCGCCCGGATAACTGCGCACCTGCACCCGGTCCGGATCGCTCCCCATCACCGGCATCTGATCCACCGTCAACACCGAACCCATGAACGGGCACGACAGATCGTTCCAGCCGTGCGCGATCAGCACCTGCAGCTTCGGATCGATCGCCACCGCCTGGCGCAGCTGCGTCACCGCGCCCGTGCGCAGGTCGGCATTGCGGTCCCACATCCGGTTCACCTCGTAGTTCAGCGCCTGGTAGCGCCCATCCACCTTCCAGCCCACCACCCGCGTCACGAAGTCGACCATGGCCGTCGTGGTCGGAGCAATGATGCTGTCCAGCAGCGGATCGTTCGCGCGCTGCTCGGGGTCGTTGGGGAACGGATCGAACGCGGTCACGTTGGCGTCGTAGCGGCTGCCCAGCGTGCCCTTGTCCCGGAACACCTCACGCAGGTAGGTCTGGGTCTCCAGGCGCCCACCAGCGCGGCGCACATACTGCGGGTCCAATCCGGTCATCGCGGTGACCCGGCGCAGCATCGCCTCGGTGGCCTGCGGATCACTGCGGCCCTTCATCAGCGCCGTGGCGTAGTCACCGCGGGTGTACTCGATCACCTCGCGCATCGCCGCATCGGTCAGCCGGCCCTCACGCTCCAGATGGGCCGCCGCGATCGACGGCAGCGTCTGCATCCAGGCCATCGGCGAAACATCGGCATTGTCCTCCAGCGTCGGGCTCAGGTACGGCGAGACCAGCACCAGGCCGTTCATCGCCACCCCCAGCCGGGTCTGCAGGTAGTGGGTGATGCGCGGGCCGCGGTAGCCGCCGTAACTCTCGCCGGTGAGGTACTTCGGCGAGGTCATGCGCTGGTTGCGCAGCAGCCAGTCGTAGATGCTGCGCGACAGGTACTCGATGTCCGCCTGCGGGGTGTACAGCTGCTTCTTCGCCTCCTCGTCGCTGATGCGCGCGCGGCTGAAGCCGGTGCCGACCGGGTCGATGAACACCAGGTCGGTAAAATCCAGCCAGGTGCCCGGGTTGTCGCGCAGGGTAGCCGGGGCCGAAGCGCTGTCGCCCTCCGAGCCGAAGGTGACGACCTTCGGACCGATCGCGCCCAGATTGAGGTACACCGATGATGCGCCCGGGCCGCCGTTGAGGGCGAAGGTCACCGGCCGGTTACGGCCGGGCAGCGTATAGGCGGTGAACACCACGTCGGCGATCACCTTGCCCTGGGCATCGCGCACCGGCAGGGTGCCGACGCTGGCGGTGTAGTCCAGCGTGCGGTTGTCCAGACGCATGCTCTGGCGCACCGACGCATCGGCTGGCAGGGCGGCGGCCTGGGCGGTGTCGTCAGCGGCCGCAGCGGCGGGAGGGGCGGCCAGCACGGCAGGCGAGGCGATCAACAGAGCGGCGCACAGCGCAGCCGAATGCAGCAGGGACGTCATGGCACCACACGCAGTTCCAGGGAGATCCGATGCTGGGGCGCCCGCAGCGGCACCGCATGTGTCCAAAGCCATGGCCGGTGCCAACCGCCACATCCTGCACGCCGGGCAGAGCCGCCCGGCGCCATGGGGCATGACCCGCCGCTCAGACCTCCAGCGAGGCCAGATCGCCCTTGCTCTCCAGCCAGCCCTTGCGATCGGATGCACGCTTTTTGGCCAGCAGCATGTCCATCAGCGAATGGGTCTGCTCGCCATCATCAACGGTCAGCTGGACCAGGCGGCGCGTGTCCGGGTGGATGGTCGACTCGCGCAGCTGGGGCGGGTTCATTTCGCCCAGGCCCTTGAAGCGGGTCACGCTCACCGCACCCTTGATCTTCTCGCGTTCGATCTTGTCCAGCGTGGTGCGCTTTTCTTCCTCGTCCAGCGCGTAGAACACCTGCTTGCCCACGTCGATGCGGAACAGCGGCGGCATCGCCACGAACACATGGCCGGCATCGACCAGAGCCGGGAAGTGCTTGAGGAACAGCGCGGTCAGCAGGGTGGCGATGTGCAGGCCGTCCGAGTCGGCGTCGGCCAGGATGATCACCTTGCCGTAGCGCAGGCCGCTGATGTCCTCCTTGCCCGGGTCACAGCCGATGGCGATGGCCAGGTTGTGCACTTCCTCCGATGCAAGGACGCTGTTGGAAGACACTTCCCAGGTGTTCAGGATCTTGCCGCGCAGCGGCATGATGGCCTGGAAATCCTTGTCGCGCGCCTGCTTGGCACTGCCGCCGGCCGAGTCACCCTCCACCAGGAACAGCTCGGTGCGCGACAGGTCCTGGCTGATGCAGTCGGCCAGCTTGCCGGGCAGGGCGGGGCCCTGGGTGACCTTCTTGCGTACGACCAGCTTTTCGGTCTTCAGGCGGGCACTGGCCCGTTCGATGGCGATCTGCGCGATCTTCTCGCCCAGCTCCACGTTCTGGTTCAGCAGCAGGCTGAACGCATCGTGCGCAGCGCCTTCCACGAAGCCGGCCGCCTGGCGCGAGGACAGGCGCTCCTTGGTCTGGCCGCTGAACTGCGGGTCGGTCATCTTCAGCGACAGCACGAACGAGACCCGGTCCCACACGTCTTCCGGGGCGAGCTTGACGCCGCGCGGCAGCAGGTTGCGGAAGTCGCAGAACTCGCGCAGCGCCTCGGTCAGACCGGTGCGCAGGCCGTTGGCGTGGGTGCCGTGCTGTGCGGTCGGAATCAGGTTGACGTAGCTTTCCTGCACCAGCTCGCCTTCCGGCAGCCAGGCCACGGCCCAGTCGACAACCTCGGTTTCCTTCTTGAGGTGGCCCACGAACAGGTCCGCCGGCAGCGACTCACGCTCGCCCAGCTCGGCCTTCAGGTAATCGCGCAGGCCGTCCTCGTAGTACCAGGTATCGACTTCACCGGTGGCTTCGTCGGTCAGCTTGACGGTCAGGCCCGGGCACAGCACCGCTTTGGCGCGCAGCAGGTGCTTGAGCGCGCGCACGGCAAATTTCGGCGTGTCGAAGTACTTCGGGTCCGGCCAGAAGCGCACGCGGGTACCGGTGTTCTTCCTGCCCACGGTGCCGACCACTTCCAGCGGCGTGGCCCGGTCACCGTTGCGGAAGGTGATGCGGTGCTCGGCCCCTTCGCGCTTGATATGCACCTCCACCAGCGTGGAGAGCGCGTTGACCACGCTCACGCCCACGCCATGCAGGCCGCCGGAGAAGGTGTAGTTGTTGTTGCTGAACTTGCCGCCGGCGTGCAGGCGGGTCAGGATCAGCTCGACGCCGGGGATCTTTTCCTCCGGGTGGATGTCCACCGGCATGCCGCGACCATCGTCGCTGACCTCGACGCTGCCATCCTTGTACAGCGTGATCTCGATGGAGCGGGCGTGGCCTGCCAGGGCCTCGTCGACCGAGTTGTCGATCACTTCCTGCGCCAGATGGTTCGGGCGCGCGGTGTCGGTGTACATGCCAGGGCGGCGCTTGACCGGGTCCAGGCCGGACAGGACTTCAATATCGGCGGCGTTATAGCGGGCGTTCATCTATCTTCTAACGGGAGCGCGGAGCGACGCGCAAGTGTGCGGTCTGGGCGGCGATTTTGCACGCCTTCAGCCGGAGCGGGTCCCGGCGCGGTAAAATCGACACGCTGGAATCGCATCCGGCTCCCCGATCGCCGTGAGGAGGACTCCATGAAGAAGTTGCTGACCATCGCCATTGCCGCCGCCGCTGTGGCAGCCGTGCCGCTGGTGCTGGCCCAGAACGCCGGCCAGCCCAATCCGCCGACCGACCAGGGCGCGCAGGCCGATCCGGCCAAGGCCGAAGCGGAAGCCAAGGCCAAGCGCCGCGCGCAGGCCAACGCCGAGATGAAGGCCAAGGGCCAGCAGACCAGCGAGCCCGAGGAAGAAGAAGAGGCCCGCCGCCGCCGCTGACCGCAGTGTCGTGTCTTCCCGCAAACGCCCCGCCTGCCGGGGCGTTTGCCGTTCTGGCGACCACAACCGCTTGGGCTTGGCGCCATCTGTCTGTAAACTACGGCTTTCCGGGAGCAGTGTGTGTCCACCATCAGCGAACGCGCTGGCCCAGCCCTGTCCGGGCGCCAGCAAGGCAGGACGCAGGTGACGGTTTCAACGACCGGCACGGCCCTTCCGACCTCGCTCGATGGCCACGCCCCGATGTGCCACCGCGACGCGGCCCGCACCTTTCCCGCCCTGGCGGCGAACCGGAAAACCCCGATCACGTCACGCCCGGCTCCCTCCGCCGTGCGTGGCCATGCCGTTTTCCATCTTTCTACAGGACGCTCTCAGCCATGACTCCATTGATTTTCGTAACCGGCGGCGTGGTGTCCTCGCTCGGCAAGGGCATTGCCGCTGCGTCGCTCGCTGCGATTCTCGAAGCCCGTGGCCTGAAGGTCACGATGATGAAGCTCGACCCGTACATCAACGTCGACCCGGGCACCATGAGCCCGTTCCAGCATGGTGAGGTCTATGTCACGGACGACGGCGCCGAGACCGATCTGGACCTCGGGCATTACGAGCGTTTCGTACGCACCCGTCTGAGCCGCCGCAACTCGGTGACCACCGGCCGCATCTACGAGAACGTCATCCGCAAGGAGCGTCGCGGTGACTACCTCGGTGCCACCGTGCAGGTCATCCCGCACATCACCGACGAGATCCGCCGCTGCATCGACGAAGCCACCGAAGGCTACGACGTGGCGCTGGTGGAGATCGGCGGTACCGTGGGCGACATCGAATCGCTGCCGTTCCTGGAGGCGATCCGCCAGGTGCGCACCGAGCGTGGTGCAGAGAAGGCGCTGTTCATGCATCTCACCCTGGTGCCGTACATCGGCGCCGCCGGTGAGCTGAAGACCAAGCCGACCCAGCATTCGGTGAAGGAGCTGCGCTCGATCGGCATCCAGCCGGACGTGCTGCTGTGCCGTTCCGAGCAGGCGGTTCCGGACTCCGAGCGCCGCAAGATCGCCCAGTTCACCAACGTCTCTGAGCGCGCGGTGATCAGCGTGCCCGACGTTGATGTGCTGTACCGCATCCCCGCCGGGCTGCATGCGCAGGGCCTGGACGAGATCGTCATCAACCAGCTGAAGCTGGCCGACAAGGCCGGTCCGGCTGACCTGGGCGAGTGGGAAGCGGCAGTTGATGCGACCCTGCACCCCGACGACGCGGTCACCATCGCCGTGGTCGGCAAGTACGTCGATCACCAGGACGCCTACAAGTCGGTCGGCGAGGCCCTCAAGCACGGCGGCCTGCGCCAGCGTACCAAGGTCACCCTCAAGTGGCTGGAGGCGCAGGAACTGGAAGGCACCGACCTGTCCGCACTGGCCGATGTCGACGGCATTCTGGTCCCCGGCGGTTTCGGCGACCGTGGCTTCGAGGGCAAGGTGCTGAGCTCGCAGTACGCCCGTGAGAACAAGGTGCCGTATTTCGGCATCTGCTACGGCATGCAGGCTGCCGTGGTCGATTTCGCGCGTCACGTGGCCGGGCTGGAAGGCGCCAACAGCACCGAGAACGACCGCCAGTCGCCGAATCCGGTGATCGGCCTGATCACCGAGTGGCGCACCGCCACCGGCGATGTGGAAAAGCGCGATGAGAAAAGCGACCTCGGCGGCACCATGCGCCTGGGCCTGCAGGAACAGCGGCTCAAGCCGGGCACGCTGGCGCGTGAGCTGTATGGCAAGGACGTGGTGGAAGAGCGTCATCGCCATCGCTACGAATTCAACAACCGCTACCGCACCCAGCTGGAGGACGCCGGCCTGGTGATTGCCGGAAAGTCGATGGATGACACGCTGGTGGAAGTGATCGAGCTGCCGCGCGACGCGCATCCGTGGTTCCTGGCCTGCCAGGCCCACCCGGAGTTCCTGTCCACCCCGCGCGACGGCCATCCGTTGTTCATCGGCTTCATCCGCGCCGCACGTGAGCGCAAGGCCGGCGGCGCGCTGCCGGCCGCCTGAGCTCGAACTGAGCTTGTGATGGCGGCCCGTGGCCCCCATCTGCCCCATGAAACCCCAGCGCGCCGGGCCCCCGGCGCCGCGGACAACAAGGAAATGCCATGAAACTGTGTGGATTCGAGGTCGGGCTGGACCAGCCCCTGTTCCTGATCGCCGGGCCCTGCGTGATCGAGTCGATGCAGCTGCAGCTCGATACCGCAGGCAAGCTGAAGGAAATCACCAGCCGGCTGGGGGTCAACTTCATCTTCAAATCCAGCTTCGACAAGGCCAACCGCACCTCGGGCACTGCCTTCCGTGGCCCGGGCATGGAAGAAGGCCTGAAGGTGTTGTCCGAGGTGAAGAAGCAGATCGGTGTGCCGGTGTTGACCGACGTGCACGAATATACCCCGATGGACGAGGTCGCTTCGGTGGTGGATGTGCTGCAGACCCCGGCGTTCCTGGTGCGCCAGACCGACTTCATCCGCAAGGTGTGCGCCGCCGGCAAGCCGGTCAACATCAAGAAGGGCCAGTTCCTGGCGCCGTGGGACATGAAGCCGGTGGTGGAGAAAGCCAGGTCGACCGGCAACGAGCAGATCATGGTCTGCGAGCGCGGCGCGAGCTTCGGTTACAACAATCTGGTCAGCGACATGCGTTCGCTGGCGGTGATGCGCGATACCGGTTGTCCGGTGGTCTTTGATGCCACCCACTCGGTGCAGCTGCCGGGCGGGCAGGGCACCAGCTCCGGTGGCCAGCGCGAGCATGTGCCGGTGCTGGCGCGTGCGGCGGTGGCTGTGGGTATTTCCGGCCTGTTCGCCGAAACCCATCCGGACCCGTCCAAAGCGCTCTCCGACGGCCCCAACGCGTGGCCGCTGGACCAGATGGAAGCGCTGCTGGAGACCTTGATGGAACTCGATGCGGTAACCAAGAAGCACGGTTTCTCGCGCTTCGCGTGAGGCCCGTAGCGAACGGCCGCGCGCGGCCGTGGGGAGCGATCGCGCTGGCGCTTGCAGTACTGGCCTGGGCCGGTCTGCTCGGCGGCGTGCTCGTCTTTCTCTCCAGCATGGGTACGCCGGGCGATGGTGCGCAGGGTCTGGCTGCCGCGCACGGCGGGCTGATGCTGGCGCTGGGCGTGCTGGTGGCCGGCAGTGCCGGCAGTACCATCGCCTCGGTGCTGGCGTGGCGTAGTGGGCGCGGCCGCGCCAGTGCTGCGGTGGCGGCCCTGCTGCTTGGCGTGCTGGTGCTGGTGCTGGGCGTCCCGCTGCTGCGCTGAATCCGTCCCGCCGCAGGGCGTCGCGATGCGCCTCTCGCACCGGCATTTGGCAATACCGGGGCCGCCGGAGATAATCACGCGGCAATGCGCACGTCGCATCCCTCTACAGACAGGTATCCGGTCCGCCCATGAGTACGATCCGCAGCATCCATGCCCGTGAAATCCTCGACAGCCGTGGCAACCCCACGCTGGAAGCCGATGTCATCCTGGAGGACGGCTCGTTTGGTCGTGCCGCGGTTCCCTCGGGCGCTTCGACCGGCACCAAGGAAGCGGTGGAGCTGCGTGACGGCGACAAGACCCGTTACCTGGGCAAGGGCGTGCGCGATGCGGTCAACAACGTAAACACCACCATCGCCACTGCCCTGCAGGGCGCTGATGCGGCCGACCAGGAAGCGCTGGACAAGCGCCTGATCGACCTGGATGGCACCGACAACAAGGGCCGCCTCGGCGCGAACGCGCTGCTGGGTGTTTCGATGGCGGCCGCGCATGCAGCCGCTGCCTCCAGCAAGCAGGCCCTGTGGCAGTACCTGGGCGGCAAAATCGGCGTGGCGCCCTCGCTGCCGGTGCCGATGATGAACATCATCAACGGCGGCGCGCACGCCGACAACAATGTCGACTTCCAGGAGTTCATGGTGCTGCCGGTGGGCTTCACCTCGTTCTCCGAATCGCTGCGCGCCGGTACCGAGATCTTCCATTCGCTCAAGTCGGTGCTCAAGGGGCACGGCCTGAGCACCGCCGTGGGCGACGAAGGCGGCTTCGCGCCGGACTTCCGCAGCAACGTCGAGGCGCTGGACACCATCCTGGAGGCCATCGGCAAGGCCGGCTACACCGCCGGCGAGGACGTGCTGCTGGGCCTGGACGTGGCCTCCAGCGAGTTCTACGACAACGGCAAGTACAACCTGGTCGGCGAAAACAAGCGGCTGACGTCGGAGCAGTTCGTCGACTTCCTGGCGGACTGGGCCGCGCAGTACCCGATCGTCACCATCGAAGACGGCCTGGCCGAGAATGACTGGGCCGGGTGGAAGCTGCTGACCGATCGCATCGGCAACAAGGTGCAGCTGGTGGGCGATGATCTGTTCGTGACCAATCCGCGCATCTTCAAGGAAGGCATCGACAGCGGCACCGCCAATGCCATCCTGATCAAGGTCAACCAGATCGGCACGCTGACCGAGACGCTCGAAGCGATTGCCATGGCCGACCGTGCCGGCTACGCCGCCATCGTCTCGCACCGTTCGGGTGAAACCGAAGACACCACCATCGCCGATATCGCCGTGGCGACCACCGCGACCCAGATCAAGACCGGCTCGCTGTGCCGCAGCGACCGCGTGGCCAAGTACAACCAGCTGCTGCGCATCGAGGAAGCACTGGGTGCCGGCGCGCGTTATGCCGGTCGCGATGCGTTCGTCTCGCTGAAGCGCTGAGACGATGCGCAACTGGCGCTGGCTGCTGCTGGTGCTGGCCCTGCTGTTGGCATGGCTGCAGTACCGTTTCTGGTTTGGTCCGGGTAATTCCGGTGAGGTGATGACGCTGGAAGCGCAGGTACAGCATCAGGAGCGCGACAATGAAGGACTGCAGCAGCGCAACGATGCGCTGGCTGCGGAAGTGCAGGACCTCAAGGAGGGCCAGGCGGCCATCGAAGAGCGCGCGCGCAGCGAGCTGGGCATGATCAAACCCGGTGAGAAGTTCTACCGCGTGGTCGAGGACGCTCCGGTGCTGCCGCCGCGTCCGGCCGCCGCCGCTGCCACGGGCAACGATCTGCCCGCGGAGGTGCCATGAGTGCCGCGATCTGGGCGGTGGTTCCTGCCGCCGGTCGCGGGACCCGCTTTGGTGCGCCGCTGCCCAAACAGTACCTGCAGGCCGGTGGCCGGATTCTGCTGGCCCACACCCTGGATGCGCTGCTGGCGCATCCGGCGGTGGCCGGCGCAATGGTCGTGCTGGGCGCCGACGATGCCGACTGGCCAGGCTGGTGCGAGCGTGCCGGCAAACCGGTGCTGACCTGCGTTGGCGGCGTCACCCGCGCCGATTCGGTCCTGGCAGGACTGCAGGCGCTGCCGGAAAGTGTACGCGCCGACGAGTTTGTCCTCGTCCACGATGCGGCGCGGCCGAATCTGGCGCTGGCCGATCTGGGCCGGCTGCTCGAAGTGGGGCGTGCCGACCCGGTCGGGGCGATCCTGGCCGCACCGGTGCGCGACACCCTCAAGCGTGCCGGTGACGACGGTGGCATCGACGGCACCGAGCCGCGCGAGCGGCTGTGGCGGGCGCTGACCCCCCAGCTGTTCCGGCGCCATCAGCTGAGCCGGGCGCTGGCCGAGGCCGCCGCTGCCGGCGTGCAGGTCACCGACGACGCCATGGCCATGGAGCGCCAGGGCCAGCGGCCGTTGCTGGTGGAGGGCAGTGAAGACAACTTCAAGGTCACCACGCCGGCCGACCTGGACCGTTTCGAGTTCATTCTTTCCCGCCGCGCCGATTGATCCGGCGCGCCCTGCAAAGGTTGTTTCCATGAGTACCACTCCGTTCCCGCCCGTGCGTATCGGCCAGGGCTACGACGTCCATGCGTTCGGCGCGGGCGACCACATCATGCTCGGCGGCGTGCGCGTGCCGCACACGGCCGGCGTGCTGGCCCACAGCGATGGCGATGTGATTCTGCATGCGCTCTGTGATGCGATGCTCGGGGCACTGGCGCTGGGTGATATCGGCCAGCATTTCCCACCCAGCGACGACCGCTGGAAGGGCGCCGACAGCAGCGCGTTCGTGCGCCACTGCGATGCGCTGCTGCGCGCGCGCGGGTGGCGCGTGGGCAACGCCGACATCACCGTCATCTGTGAGCGGCCCAAGGTGGGCCCGCACGCGCTGGCGATGCGCGAACGCATTGCAGCGCTGCTGCAGTTGCCTCTGGATGCGGTCAGCGTCAAGGCGACCACGTCGGAGAAGCTCGGCTTTACCGGCCGCGAAGAGGGCATCGCGGCGCAGGCCGTCGTCCTGCTGGTGGCGGCATGATCCCGTTGCCGTTGGCCTTTGGTGCCCCGTTGTGGGACGCCGCGCGGATCCGCACCACACCCGACGACTTCCAGGTCGATGAACTGCCGGCGTTCGAAGCGACCGGCGAGGGCGAGCACCTGCTGCTGGACATCCGCAAGCGCGGCGCCAACACGGTGCACGTGGCGCGCGTGCTGGCGCAGTGGGCCGGCCTGCCGGAAATGGCGGTCAGCTATGCCGGCATGAAGGACCGCCACGCGGTGACCACCCAGCGTTTCAGCGTGCATCTGCCCAAGCGCAGCGCACCGGACGTGGCCGCGTTGGCCAGCGACGAGATCCAGGTGATCAGCGCGACGTGGCACAACCGCAAGCTGCAGCGCGGGGCGCTGGCCGGCAATCGTTTCAAGCTGGTGCTGCGCGGCGTGCAGGCCGACCACGACCGCGTGGACGAGCGGCTGCAGCAGATCGCCCGCCGTGGCCTGCCCAACTGGTTTGGCGAGCAGCGTTTTGGCCGCGATGGCGGCAACGTGCCGGCCGCGCTGGCGATGTTCGGCGGCCGCCGCATGCGCCGTGACCAGCGCTCGTTGCTGCTGTCGGCGGCCCGCTCGGCATTGTTCAACCGGGTGCTCGCCGCCCGCGTGGAGCAGGGCAGCTGGGACCAGCCTGTTGAGGGTGAAGTCTGGATGCTCGATGGCAGCCGCAGCGTGTTCGGTCCCGAGGCTTACAGCGCGGTGCTGGCCGAGCGTCTGGCCCGCTTCGACATCCATCCCAGCGGCCCGTTGTGGGGCGCCGGCGAGCTGCGCAGCAGCGGTGAGCTGGCCGCCTTGGAGCAGACTGCGCTGGCGGACGAAGAAAGCCTTGCCCTGCGTGCCGGTCTGGAGGCCGAAGGGCTCAAGCAGGAGCGTCGCGCACTGCGGCTGCGGCCGGCGTTGATGCAGCACCAGTGGTTGGAAGACGATGCGCTGGAGCTGGCATTCGCGCTGCCCCCAGGCTGCTACGCCACCGCCGTGCTGCACGAGCTGGGCCCGATCGTGGACGCCTCGCAGGAGTCTGCAGTCCAGGAAAATCCCGCCAACGTCTGAGCCCCGCGTGGCGGGCAGGGAACCGACAGCAACAGCGTGACGACCAACGGTCGTCACCTACCGAAGCCGTTGCCCGCCTTGCCGTGGCCGCGATGTATCGGGGAGGGGCGGGAGCGGCGTGCGGGGGCGTCGAGCGCCAGGGATGGCGCGAAACGAGGCCCGCAGGAGCGGCTTTTGCCGTCCCCCGCAGGCCGCTCCCGCCCCTCCCGGCCCAGCAGCCCAGCCCAGCCAGTGGCTGTTGCTGTTGCTTCGGCGGGGTGCCGGGGCGCAGCCCCGGCCAGTACCCCCTTATCGGGCCAGCAGCACCAGCACCGCGCCGGTGCCCCCTTGACCACTCGGCGCCGAATGAAACGCCAGCACGTCCTGCCGCAGCCGCAGCATCCGGTCCACCAGGTTCTTCAATACCGGCGCACTGCCATCAGCCTGCAGGCCCTTGCCGTGGATGATGCGCACACAGCCATGGTCATGCGCATGCGCTTCCTGCAGAAACTGTCGCAACAGGCGCTCGGCCTGCTGTGCCGTCGCGCCGTGCAGATCCAGCTCGTCCTGCACCGAGTACTGGCCCTTCTTCAGCCGCTGGAACATGCGCGGCGGCAGCGTCTCGCGCCGGTAACTGGCGGTGTCGCCCGCTTCCAGTGGCGTGCCATCGCGCAGCAGACGCGCGAACTCGCCCGCAGCCTCGGCCTCGTCCAGTTCGGCCATCCGGGCGCGCGGCTTGGGCCGGGGCGGGGCGGCGGCAGGCGCGCGCGTGCTGACCTTGCGCAGCGGCTTCACCTCGCCGATCGCGGAGCGGAACAGCTCGGCCGGGTCTTCGTCTTTCGGATGCGACATGTCGTCATCGTAAACCGGGCGGGCAGAACTGCCTATGTGTGCGCCAGATGACCCATGGCAGGGTAGGCCGTGCGCCGCGCATGCGGCACAATACAGGACGCACTTGCGTGGTCGTCGCCGCCACCTGGGGAACGCCGCGACCACGCCCACGACGGCAAGTGATGGAAACGAATTCTTGAACAATCAAGCGGTTAAATCGCAGACGCGGGTTCTGGTAAGCAACGATGATGGCGTCGATGCGCCGGGCATCCGCATGCTGGCCGACGTCCTGCGCCAGGCCGGCCATGAAGTCACCGTTGTCGCCCCCGACCGCGACCGTTCCGGCGCCAGCAATTCGCTGACCCTGGACCTGCCGATCCGGGTACGCCGTATTGACCACTACACCGCTGCGGTTGCCGGCACGCCGACCGACTGCGTGCACCTGGCCCTGACCGGGCTGCTCGAGTTCGAGCCGGACATCGTGGTGTCGGGCATCAACAATGCTGCCAATCTCGGCGACGACGTGATCTATTCGGGCACCGTGTCGGCCGCGATGGAAGGGCGTTTTCTCGGCCTGCCCGCTGTGGCGGTGTCGCTGGTCAGCCAGGGGCATGACCCGAAGCACTACCAGACCGCCGCCCGCGCTGCGGTGGAAATCGTGGCCCGGCTCAAGGCCGACCCGCTGCCTGCCGACACCATCCTCAACGTCAACGTGCCCGATCTTCCCTGGGAACAGGTCAAAGGCTTCGAGGTCACCCGTCTGGGCAACCGGCATCGGGCTGAAGGCTGCATCGCGCAGAAGGATCCGCGCGGCAACCAGGTGTACTGGATCGGACCGGCCGGTCGCGAGCAGGACTCCGGCCCGGGTACCGACTTCCATGCCGTGCGTACCGGTTTCATTTCCATCACGCCCCTGCAGGTCGACCTGACCCGCTACCAGGCGCTGGAAAAGGTCGCCAGCTGGGTCGGTGGCCTCAGTGCTGCACTGGACCGGCCGGCATGAGCCAGCGCCTGCGCCTGCAGCCCGAAGCCGTGGGCATCGGCATGACCTCGCAGCGGGTGCGTGACCGTCTGGTCGAGCGCCTGCGCGAAGCCGGCATCGTTGACGAGCCCACCCTCAATGCGATCCGTGTCGTGCCCCGGCATCTGTTCATCGACGAAGCACTGGCCTCGCGCGCCTACGAGGACACCGCCCTGCCGATCGGTCACGGCCAGACCATTTCCCAGCCCTGGGTGGTGGCGCGGATGACCGAGGCGTTGCTGCAGGTGACGCCTCGGCGGGTGCTGGAGGTTGGCACTGGGTCGGGTTACCAGGCCGCGGTGCTGGCGGCGATCGGACTGGACGTGCATACCGTTGAACGCATCGGTGACCTGCTGCGGCAGGCGCGCAAGCGGTTCCGTGCGCTGGGCATGAACGTGCGCAGCAAGCACGACGACGGCCGTGTGGGCTGGCCCGAGCATGGTCCGTTCGATGCGATCGTGGTCACCGCTGCGGCGCCCGCGCTGGTGGACGCACTGGTCGAGCAGCTGGCCGTGGGCGGACGCCTGGTGGCCCCGGTGGGTGGCCCCGGCGCGCAGTCGCTCATCCAGCTGGACCGTCTGCAGGACGGCAGCATCGAACAACGCGTGTTGGCGCCGGTCACCTTTGTGCCGCTGCTGTCTGGCATGCTGGACTGATCAACGGAGCACGACATTCATGAAGATTTTTGGGCCGCTCTACGAGCGGGCGTTGAAGTGGGCCAGCCATGAGCGTGCGCCAACCTACCTGACGGTGCTGAGTTTCATCGAGGCGATCATCTTCCCGGTGATGCCCGAGGTGATGCTGGCGCCGATGTGCGTGGCCCAGCCCAAGCGCGGTTGGTGGTTTGCCACGCTGAGTCTGGCCGGTTCGCTGGCCGGTGCGCTGGTGGGCTATGCGCTGGGCCATTTCGCGTTCGAGGCGGTCAAGCCGCTGCTGGCTGCGATGGGCATGCTGCCGGCCATCGAAAGCGGCATCGCCGTGGTGCAGGAAAAGATGGCCGAATCGCCCTGGGCGGTGTTCACCTTCCTGGTACTGGGCGGCTTCATGCCCATTCCGATGAAGGTCTTCACATGGGCATCGGGTATCGTCGGGGTGCCGATGCTGCAGTACGTGCTGAGCATGATCATCGGCCGTGGCAAGCGGGTCTACCTGCTGGCCGCGGTCATCCGCATTGGTGGGCCGCGTGCGGAACTTGCACTGCGGCGCTGGATTGAACCGCTGGGCTGGGTGGCCACCGGATTGGTGGTGCTGCTGGTCGGTGTGCTTGTCTGGAGGGCGAAGTTCGCATGAGTGCAGGTTTCAACAAGGGAGCGCAGGTGGCAGTGGCGCTGGCGCTGGCTTCGGCATTGGCCGCCTGTGGCACCGCAACGGTGGTTCGTCCTTCCGGGGGCGCGGTCTCCACGACGCCGAAAACCTCGGTCGCCCAGCCCGGCAAGTCGGTGCGTGTGCAGAAGGGCGACACCATCTACGCACTGGCGCGCATCCACAGCATCACGCCGGCCGACCTGATCGCCTGGAACAGCCTGACCAACCCGTCCACGATCTATCCGGGCCAGGTCATCCGCCTCTACCCACCGGGCGCCAGCAGTGGCCGGGCGCCGACCACGGTGGTCACCGCCCCGCGCGCCGGCAGCGGCACCACTGCCAGCACCCCGGCGACGTCAACCCCGGCGGCGGCGCCGGTGCGCAGCAACATCAGCTGGCGCTGGCCGGCCGATGGCAGCATCGTGGGTCGTTTCGTGGCCGGCGAGACCACCAAGCAGGGCGTGGACATCGCCGGCACCAGCGGGCAGGCGGTCAAGGCCGCGGCCGACGGCGTGGTGGTGTACTCCGGTGCGGGTCTGGTTGGTTATGGCGAGCTGATCATCATCAAGCACAACGAGCAGTGGCTCTCTGCGTACGGGCACAACCGCAAGCGGCTGGTCAACGAAGGCCAGAACGTCAAGGCGGGCCAGCAGATCGCCGAGATGGGGCGCACCGGTGCCAACCGGGACATGCTGCATTTCGAGATCCGTTACAACGGCAAGCCGGTCGACCCGCAGCAGTACCTGCCAGCCCGATAGGCGCTGGCGGCCAGAACCGCACCGGTAGAGCCGACCCCGCGGTCGGCTGCTCTGCGGTCAGATCGAGCTGCGCTTCGCGCGTGGGCCGACCGCAGACATGGCACCAGCAGGGCCGACCCCACGGTCGGCTGCTCTCCGCTCAGATCGCGCTGACCCCGGAACCTCGACCCCGCGCGTCAGCGGTGCAGAATGAACGCGGCGGCGACCTTGCGCCCTTCGCTGGCCAGAATATTGAACGTCCGCGCGGCGGCGGCGTTGTTCATCACTTCCAGACCGATGCCACGGCCCAGGCAGGCCGCCATCAGCTGCGCCGACGGGAATACCTGCGTCTGACCGGTGCCCAGCACGATCAGTGCCGGGTTCTGCTCCAGCACCGGCTGCAGGTGCTCAAGCGTGAGCTCGCCCACGCCGGTCACCGGCCAGTCCTGCACCAGCGTATCGGGCGTCAGCCAGAAGCTGCGCTGCAGCTCGATGTCGTTGACCCGTGCGCTGCGGCCGCTGGCGGCCCGCAGTGAATAGGTGAAATCCGGGAGTTCGTGGGTAAGCTGCATCCGGTCCTGCTCAGCCGCGCGGCAGCACGATCTGGCGCTTTTCCTTGCTGGGGCGGTACAGCACCGCCGTGTGCCCGATGCGCTTCACCAGTGCGCTGCCGGTGCTGCTGACCAGCTCGGCGATCATGGCATCGCGGGCGTCACGGTCCTCGGCCGCCACTTTCACCTTGACCAGTTCATGCAGCTCCAGCACTTCCTCCAGCTGCGCCACGAACGCGGGGGTGACGCCCTTGCCACCAATCTGCAGCAGGGCCTTCAGGTCGTGGGCTTGGCCGCGCAGGAAGCGGGTCTGGGAAGAGGTCAGGGCAGTGGACATGCAGGAAAGCGCGGTGACTTGGGGCGATCAGGGTATCATGACCACCCCATCTGGCCGTAATTCTCAATGGTTTCCCGCAGCAAAAGCAGCCAGCGCTGGCTCAAAGAACACTTTTCCGACCCCTTCGTGAAGAAGGCCCAGGCCGAAGGCATGCGCTCGCGTGCCGCCTACAAGCTCGAAGAACTGCTCGAACGTGACCGGTTGCTGAAGCCGAACATGGTGGTGGTCGATCTGGGCGCCGCGCCGGGCGGCTGGTCACAGCAGGTCCGCCGGCAGATGGGTGACACTGGCCGGGTCCTCGCGCTGGACATCCTGGACATGCCGCCGCTGGCCGGGGTCGAGTTCCTTCACGGTGACTTCAGGGAAGAAACCGTCCTATCGGCATTTGAAGCCATGCTGGGCGATCAACCGGTGGACCTTGTGCTCTCCGATATGGCCCCCAATAAGAGTGGCATGGACGCGGTGGACCAGCCGCGGATGATGCATCTGGCCGAGCTGGCGCTGGATTTCGCCGACAACCACCTCAAGACCGGTGGGGCGTTCCTGATCAAGCTGTTCCAGGGTGTGGGCTTTGACGACTACGTGCGCGAGATGCGCCGCCGGTACGACAAGGTCTCCATCCGCAAGCCGGAAGCTTCGCGCAAGCGTTCGCCCGAGGTTTACGCCCTGGGGCAGGGCAAACGCGCCCAGATCAAGTAAGCTCGAACCCGCAAGCCCGAAACCCACGCGACACGCAAGCACTGAGAGGAACGCCGGAGCCAATGAGGATGAACGACTTGACCAAGAACCTCCTGCTATGGGTGGTCGTCGCCGTCGTGCTGATGGTGGTCTTCCAGAGCTTCTCGCCCAAAACCAGTGGCGGGGCAGCGCAGGGTGCGACCTATTCGCAGTTCCTGGACCAGGTGGACAACGGCAACGTGCAGAAGGTCACCTTCGCAGGTGACATGCGCGGTGGCACCACCGAGCTGACCTACACCACCCGCAGCGGCCAGACCGCCACGATCCCGGCGCCGTTCGACCGCGACCTGATCAACGTGCTGCGGACCAAGAATGTCGAGATCGTCCAGCAGGAGCCGTCCAGCGGCTTCTCGCTGGGCGCGATCCTGATGAACTTCCTGCCGGTGCTGCTCATCATCGGCTTCTGGCTGTTCATGATGCGCCAGATGCAGGGCGGGGGCGGTGGTGCCAAGGGCGCGATGTCCTTCGGCAAGTCGCGCGCCAAGCTGCAGGGCGAAGACCAGATCAAGGTCACCTTTGCCGACGTTGCCGGTTGTGACGAGGCCAAGGAAGAGGTTGGCGAACTGGTCGATTTCCTGCGCGACCCGTCCAAGTTCACCAAGCTGGGCGGCAAGATCCCGCGCGGCGTGCTGATGGTCGGCCCGCCCGGCACCGGCAAGACCCTGCTGGCCAAGGCCATCGCCGGCGAAGCCAAGGTGCCGTTCTTCTCGATCTCCGGTTCGGACTTCGTGGAGATGTTCGTGGGCGTCGGCGCCAGCCGCGTGCGCGACATGTTCGAGCAGGCCAAGAAGCACGCCCCGTGCATCATCTTCATCGATGAGATCGACGCGGTCGGTCGTCATCGCGGTGCCGGCCTGGGTGGCGGCCACGACGAGCGCGAACAGACCCTCAACCAGTTGCTGGTGGAGATGGATGGTTTCGAAGGGGGCGAGGGCGTGATCGTGATCGCCGCCACCAACCGTCCGGACGTGCTGGATCCGGCGCTGCTGCGCCCGGGTCGTTTCGACCGCCAGGTGGTCGTCGGCCTGCCGGACGTCAAGGGCCGCGAGCACATCCTCAAGGTGCACATGCGCAAGCTGCCGCTGGCCGACGATGTCGAGCCGATGGTGATCGCGCGTGGCACGCCCGGTTTCTCCGGTGCGGACCTGGCCAACCTCTGCAACGAGGCTGCGCTGTTCGCCGCCCGGGGCGGTGAGAAGGAAGTCCGCATGGACCACTTCGACCGTGCCCGCGACAAGATCCTGATGGGTGCCGAGCGCCGTTCGATGGCCATGAGCGAAGAGGAGAAGACCCTCACCGCCTACCACGAGGCTGGACATGCCATCGTCGGCCGGCTGGTGCCGGAACATGACCCGGTCTACAAGGTAACGATCATTCCGCGCGGGCGCGCACTGGGCGTCACCATGTACCTGCCGGAGGGCGACAAGTATTCGATCAACCGCGTCGCGATCCAGTCCCAGCTGTGCTCGCTGTATGGCGGTCGCGTGGCCGAGGAGCTGGTCTTCGGTGCGGACAAGGTCACCACCGGTGCTTCCAACGACATCGAGCGTGCCACCAAGATGGCCCGCAACATGGTCACCAAATGGGGCTTGTCCGAGCAGCTTGGCCCGATCGCCTATGGCGAGGAAGACGACGAAGTATTCCTCGGCCGTTCGGTCACCCAGCACAAGAGCGTGTCCAACGACACCGCGCGGCGGATCGACGAAGAGGTCCGCAGCATCCTGGACAAGGCCTACGCGCGCACCACCGAGCTGCTGACCGCGAACCTGGACAAGCTGCACACGATGTCCCAGCTGCTGCTGCAGTACGAGACCATCGATGCGCCGCAGATCGACGCGATCATGGAAGGCCGCGATCCGCCGCCGCCGATGGGCTGGACCCGTTCGGACAAGGGCGACGGTGGCAGCAACAACGACAAGGGCGGTGACGCGCGTCCCCTGCCGCCGATCACCGGCCCGGCGGAGCAGCACTGACCGCAACGCTGCACACGTAGTAGACCGACGCATCGAAGCAGGCCGACATCCGTCGGCCTGTTTCATTTTGTGGCCTGTTGCGGTGATGGCGTGGTGGGCCGGGGGGAATGCAGCAACCTGCATGGAGCCCGCTGTGGGAGGACACGCAGACTGCGGCCACCTGTCCTTTATGCGGGGCCCGTATGAATCGCTCGATGCCTTCTTTGCTGGGTAGTCTGCTGGGGGGGCTGCTGGGCATCGCCGGGCCCGCCCAGGCGGCATCCAAAGTTCTGCTGGTCGGTATCGACGGTGTGCAGTACCAGCGCATGCAGGAGCTCGCTCTGCCGAGCTTTGCCAGCCTGCACACAACCCGCGCCTACACCGGTGGGATCACCGGCACCAGCAGTGAGGTCGCCACCCTGAGTGGTCCGGGCTGGACCAGTATCCTGACCGGGGTCTGGGCCGACAAGCACGGCGTCACCAGCAATTCCTCCGGCAGGGCGGATGAGAGATTCCCGAGTCTGTTCCGGCGCGTCCGCGAGGCCCGCCCGCAGGCTTACATCGCCAGTCTCTCCAGCTGGGCCCCGATCAATACGCAGTTCCTGCCGCACGAGGTCGCCGGCAACGACCACGTCGTCTCCGGGCGCTCGGATGCGGATACGGTCTCCGAAGCAGTCAATGTCATCCGCACGAAGCCGTCGGATCTGCTTTTCGTGCATCTCAGCGACCCGGACAACGTCGCCCACAGCCATTGTTTCGGTGCGGCGTACGACCGCGCGCTGCAGGACGCCGATCGCCGGCTGGGGACGCTGTTGAACGAGGTCCACGCGCGTGCCGGCAATGGTGACGACTGGCTGGTGCTGGTGACCACCGACCACGGCCGCTCGCCGCCACGCGGCTGCCACCACTCGCAGCAGACACGGCAGGAAAAGGAGATCTTCATCGCGTCGAACCAGCCCATGAATGCGGAATTCCACAGCCCATTGGCCGCGCCGGACCAGAACTTCAACGGCCTCTACGACCATGCCTCGCAGACGTCCATCGCACCCACGGTGCTGCGTCACCTCGGCATCGCGCTGCGCCCGGAGTGGTCGCTCGACGGCATTCCGCTGGTCGGCAGCCTGGGCGTACGGAAATTGATGGGAGACCGTGGCCATCCGGGCCTGCTGCGCTGGAACGGCGCCGGCGACGCGCCGGTGTCCATCTGGCGCAATGGCTCCCGGGTCGCTCAGGTGCCACTGGGGCAGAGGGCGTGGACCGACCCGGCACCGCCGGCCGGTACCAACGACTACACACTGGTGGTCGATGGCACCCCGGCATCGGTACGGCGACAGGCGGGCAGGGGCAGGGTCAGGGTGGCATTGGACTGGGACGCCACCACCTCCTACCTCTTCTACGATTCTCCGGAATATGTCCGCTACAACCAGGTGACGGACCGCGCAGGTGCGCCAAGGGAAGTGGATGAGGAGACGTGGCCTGGCCTGCGTAAATGGCTGCCAAAGGTGCGGGGCGGGTTCAGCAAGGATCGAAAGGTCGCATTCTTCTTCCTGGATGACGGCACCTATCTGCGTTACGACAAGGTGGCCGACCGTGTCAGTGACGGCTACCCGCTGCGCATCGCCGACAGCACCTGGCCGGGACTGGCGCCCTACGCATCCCGCATACGGACCTCGCTGCGCTGGAAGGGCAGCAAGGTCTTCCTTTTCCTGGACGACGACCAGTACGTGCGATACGACGTGGAAGCGGATCGCGTGGATCCCGGTTATCCAAAGCAGATGAGCGAGCACACCTGGCCGGGCCTCGGCGCGCACGTGGCCGATATCGAGACCGCGATGAAGTGGGACGACAGTCGAGCGTTCATGTTTCTCAAGGGCGATCGCTATCTTCGCTATGACATCGCCAATGACCGTGTCGAGGCCGGACCGCGTCCGGTGAACGATGATTCCTGGCCAGGCGTGCTGCGTCCCTGAATCACGGGGAGGGCGGGCGGGGGCTGCATCCTCCGCCCGGCTGCGTGACAATGACGGCCCCCCATGAAGCAGCGCCAGCCATGCCCGACGTTACGCCACCACCGCCGGTTTCCCACACTGCCGAGATGGTGATCGCCACCGTTGTCGGCGTAGGGACAGGACTCGCTTTCGACAATCTGCTGCTGGGCTGCTTCGTGGGCATCGCGGTAGGCATCGTGCTGAGCATCGCCAGGACGCTGTACGTGGACCGCAGGCGCCGCCAACGGCGCTGATCCGTGCTGCGAGGCCATGACACGGCGTAGTGGCGGGATCTGTCCGGCAATCGATGGCGTTTCGAGCAGTCAGGCAGGGCCCGGCACCACCTTCGCCGACGTAAACTAACCCTCGTTACTGGCCGCGGGAATTCCCATGTTCGATACCTCTCCCCAGCTCGATTGCGGTGGTCGCCTGCTGCGGCTGGACCGCGCGCGGGTGATGGGCATCGTCAATGTGACCCCGGACTCGTTTTCCGATGGCGGCGCGCATGACAGTACCGATGCGGCGGTGACGCACGGCCTCAGACTGGTGGAAGAGGGCGCCGACCTGCTGGACATCGGCGGTGAATCCACGCGCCCTGGAAGCACGCCGGTAGCGCTGGAAGAAGAGCTGCGCCGGGTCATCCCGGTGATCGAGCAGCTGGCAGCGCGCACGACGGTGCCGATCAGCATCGACACCTTCAAGCCCGAAGTGATGCAGGCGGCGGTCGCCGCCGGCGCCGGGATGATCAACGACATCCATGCGCTGCGGCAGCCCGGCGCATTGGAGGCGGCGGCGCGGGCCGGCGTGCCGGTGGTGCTGATGCACATGCAGGGCGAGCCAGGGGATATGCAGGCCGATCCACACTACGCCGACGTGGTCGCCGAGGTCCATGGTTTCCTGGTGCAACGCCTGTTCGCTGCCGAGATGGCGGGTATTGCCAGGAAGAATCTGCTCATCGACCTGGGTTTCGGCTTCGGCAAGACCACGGCGCACAACGTTACCCTTCTGGCGCGTTCGGAACGTTTCCTGGAGCTGGGCGTGCCGATGCTGGCCGGTCTGTCGCGCAAGCGCAGCCTGGGCGAGCTGACCGGACGCGCCGAACCCGATGCGCGCGTTGCCGCGTCGGTGGCCGCGCATCTGGTCGCAGTGCAGCGCGGTGCGCGCATCGTGCGGGTGCACGATGTCGCAGCCACCGTGGATGCACTGAAGGTATGGCAGGCGGTAGCTGCGGTTCCGGCGCCGCGCAGCGATGCAGCGCCGCAACTGCGTTGGACGGACGAGGACTGATGGCGGTCGATCAGCGTCCGCTGGCGATCGCCGTGATGGGCCCGACCGCCAGCGGCAAGACCGCAACCGCCATCCAGCTGGCCCGGCAGCTGGATGGCGAGATCGTCAGTGTCGATTCGGCGCTGGTCTACCGTGGCCTGGACATCGGTTCAGCCAAGCCCGACGCGGTCGAACGCGCGCAGGCCCCGCACCATCTTCTTGACCTCTGCGAACCCTGGCAGCCGTACTCGGCAGCCGAGTTCGCCACCGCCGCGCGGCGCGCCGTGGACGACATCGTGGCGCGCGGCAGGATGCCCATCCTCGCTGGCGGCACGGGGCTGTATTTCCGCGCGCTGCTGCGCGGGCTGTCGCCGATGCCGCCTGCCGATGAAGCGACCCGCGCGCAGTTGACGCGGGAGGGCGCCGAACGCGGCTGGGCGGCGCTGCATGCCGAGCTGGCCGGTGTGGACCCGCAGGCGGCCGCGCGCATCCATGCGACCGATCCGCAGCGCATCCAGAGGGCGCTGGAGGTCTACCGCCTGACCGGCAAGCCCATCAGCCAGTGGCAGCGGCTGCCGGGCGAGGGCCGGTTGCCGGTGCGCACGCTGAAGATCATCCTGGCGCCGCGTGACCGCGCGGTGCTTCATCAGCGCATTTCCCGCCGTTTCGACGCCATGCTCGCGCAGGGCTTCCTGGACGAGGTGCGCGCCCTGCGTGCGCTGCCGGGCATGGCCCGGATTGCGGCGCCGCTGGATCTGCCAGCGATCCGTGCGGTCGGCTACCGGCAGGCCTGGGACTACCTGGATGGCATCGGCGACGCCGCGCAGTTCCGTGACAGGGCGGTGTTCGCCACCCGCCAGCTGGCCAAACGGCAGTTGACCTGGCTGCGTGGCGAGCTTGATGCGCGCTGGTTCGATCCCCATCTGGAAGGGCAGAAGCTGCTTGCCGCGGTGGCGGCCTTCGCCAGGCGCTGACCGGGTTCAACCGGGTACGTGTACCATCGGATGCGTCGGTGGGCGGCTGGGGGCCGTGGCATCTGCCGGCGACCATAAAAACAATAATCAGGAGTCTGAAATGTCCAAGGGGCAATCGTTGCAGGACCCGTTTCTGAACGCACTGCGCCGTGAGCGCGTGCCGGTTTCGGTTTACCTGGTGAACGGCATCAAGCTGCAGGGAACGATCGAATCGTTCGACCAGTTCGTGGTGCTGCTTCGCAATACCGTCAGCCAGATGGTCTACAAGCACGCCATTTCCACCGTGGTGCCGGCCCGCAACGTCAAGGTCGGCCCGGGCGGTGGATTCGTGCAATCCAACGAAGAAGGTTCATCCGCAGGTGATGACGCTGTTGAATAATCCCGGGGTTTCCCATGTTTGATCGCTCGAAGAAGGGCGAGAACGCGCTGTTGATCCAGCCGCATGCCGGCAAGCTGGAAGAGGACGTGCTCGAGGAGTTCGGCGATCTGGCGCGCTCGGCCGGCGCCAGCATCGCCGCCACCATCACCGCGCGCATCGATCGTCCCAGTCCATCGACGCTGATCGGCAGTGGCAAGCTGGATGAAGTGAAAGCCGCAGCCGATGCCACCGGCGCGGACCTGGTGCTGGTCAACCACGCACTGTCGCCGGTGCAGGAACGCAACCTGGAACGTTTCCTGGAGCGCCGGGTGATCGACCGTACCGGCCTGATCCTGGATATCTTCGCCCAGCGCGCGCGCAGCCACGACGGCAAGCTGCAGGTCGAGCTGGCGCAGCTGCGCCACATGTCGACCCGGCTGATCCGCGGCTGGACCCACCTGGAGCGCCAGCGCGGCGGTTCCATCGGCCTGCGCGGCCCCGGCGAAACCCAGCTCGAAACCGATCGGCGCCTGCTGCAGAAGCGGGTAGAGCAGCTGCAGAAGCGGCTGGAAAAGGTCGAGGTGCAGCGCACCCAGATGCGCCGTGCGCGCGTACGCAGCGAACTGCCGCGCGTGGCGCTGGTGGGGTATACCAATGCCGGAAAGTCCACGCTGTTCAATGCACTGACCGGCGCGGAGGCCTATGCTGCCGACCAGCTGTTCGCCACCCTGGATCCGACCGTGCGACGCATCGCGCTGCCCGGAGGCAACGTGGTGCTGGCCGATACGGTCGGCTTCGTGCGTGATCTGCCACACGATCTGGTCGCGGCCTTCCGTTCCACGTTGTCTGAAGCGCGCGAGGCGGATTTCCTGCTGCATATCGTCGATGCTGCCGATCCGCATCGCGAGGAACGCATTGCCCAGGTGGATGAAGTGCTGGCCGCCGTAGGAGCCGGCGACCTGCCGCAGCTGCTGGTGTTCAACAAGATCGACCGCGTGGAGGGCGCCGAGGTCCGCCATGACGGGCAGGATGGCGTGCCCGACGAATCGCGCCGCGAACGGGTATGGATTTCCGCGCGCGACGGGCGTGGCCTGGACCTGCTGCAGTCGGTGCTGGGCAAGCGACTGGGCCTGCAGCATGTGAGTGCAGCACTGCGGCTGCCGCCTTCGGCCGGGCGGCTGCGCGCGAAACTGCACCAGATGGAAGTGGTGCGCGAGGAGACGGCCGATGAAGAAGGGTGGCTGCTGCAGGTGGATATCCCGATTGCCGAGGCCGAGAAGCTGGCCGCGGGCGAGGATGGTGCGCCCATCCGCGCGCTGCTGCCGGAGAAGGTTCCGGAGTGGTGAGGAGCCGGTAGCGATGCTGCCGGTGTGCGGTTGGTGGACGCGTGCCGGATGCGGTACAACGGCATACCCCCTTCAACGCTGCCCCCATGACCCTGCCCACCGATGACCTGCTGTCCGCGCTGGGCAGCGAACTGGGCCAGCGCCTGCAACAGGCTGGCCTGCAGCTGGTGACTGCCGAAAGCTGCAGTGGCGGCTGGATCGCCAAGGTGATGACCGACATTGCCGGCTCATCGGCCTTCTTCGATTGCGGCATGGTGGTGTACAGCTACGAGGCAAAGCAGCGCCTGCTCGGCGTGCGTGCGCAGACGCTGGAAGCGTTCGGCGCGGTCAGTCGCGAAACGGTGCTGGAGATGGTGTCCGGCGCGCTGGTGAACTCCGGCGCCGGCATCGCAGTGGCGGTGACCGGCATCGCCGGACCGGGCGGTGGCAGCGACGACAAGCCGGTCGGCAGCGTGTGGATAGGCTGGAAACGCCGCGGTGGCTACGCGCAGGCGCAGCTGTTTCGTTTCCAGGGCGACCGCGATGCGATCCGCCGACAGACCGTTTCGGCAGCATTGCACGGCATCCTCGCGCAGCTGTGAGATGCTGCGGGCTGCCTTGGCGCGGAGCATGCAGCGATGTGGGAAACACTGGGAACGGTCCGTGACCTGGGGCGGCTGCAGGAGATCGCGGCCGTCCTGATCCGCTATGGATTTGGTGACCTGGTGCGCCGGATCGGCCTGGCCGACGTCCTGGAACGCGCCGGCAGGCTGCTGCACTGGGGCGAGGAGGCGCAGCGGCCGACGCTGACCGCGCCGATGCGCGTGCGGCGCGCGATGGAAGAGCTGGGGCCGACCTTCGTCAAGCTTGGCCAGGTGCTGGCAACCCGCGTCGACCTGTTTCCCGCCGAGTGGATAGACGAATTCTCCGAGCTGCAGAACGCAGTGCCCGCCTTGCCGTACGCGCACATCCGCGCGCAGCTGCAAGCCGACCTGGGGGGCGATCCGGAGCAGGTGTTCGCGTGGCTGGAGCAGAAGCCGATGGCCGCCGCATCGCTGGCGCAGGCCCATCGCGCGCGGCTGCACGACGGTCGCGAGGTGGTGCTGAAAGTGCGGCGTCCGGGCATCCGCGATGTGGTGGAAGCCGACCTGCGCCTGCTGGCGCGGCTGGCCGACATCATCGAGGCGCGGCTGCCGGACCTGCGCCGCTATCGCCCTGCCGAGGTGGTGCAGCAGTTCACCACGTCGTTGCGTCGCGAGCTGGATTTCGCCGCCGAATGCCGCAACGCTGAACGCATCGCCCGTGATTTCGCCGGGCGCAACGACATCCTGATTCCGGCCGTGCACTGGCAATGGACCTGCGAAAGCCTGAACGTCCAGGATTTTGTCGAGGGTATTTCCGGCCGCGACCTGGCCGGCGTGGACGCAGCAGGCCTGGATCGTCGTGCGCTGGCCCGCAGGGGCGCGGACATCGTGCTGAAGATGGTGCTGCAGGATGGCTGTTTCCACGCCGATCCGCACCCCGGAAACATCATCTACCTGCGTGACGGGCGCATCGGCGTGATCGATTTCGGCATGATCGGGACGTTGTCCGAAACCCGTCGGTTCCAGGTCGCGCAGCTGCTGCACGGGCTGGTGGAACAGGAGCCGGAACCGGTGGCCGACATCCTGCTGGACTGGGCCGGCGGTGTGTCGGTGGATGAAGGACGCCTGCAGCAGGACATCAGCCAGTTCGTGGACCGCTACCGCGGCGTGCCGCTCAAGGACCTGCGCATCGGCGCGATGCTTGCGGACATCACCCAGTTGCTGCGCAGCTACAACCTGACCCTGCCAGCCGACCTGGCGCTGATGATCAAGGCCTTCCTGACCCTGGAAGGCATGGGAAGGCAGCTGGATCCGGACTTCGACATGGCGAGTGCGGCGCGGCCGTTCCTGGAACGCGTGGTGCTGCAGCGCTATGCGCCGCGGGCGCTGTTCCGGCGGGGCCGGCGCAGCGTGCTGGGAATGCTGGACCTCGCCGGCGAGCTGCCGCGCGACCTGCGCAGGCTGGTACAGGCCGCGCGCCGTGGGCGCCTGCAGCTGAAGGTGGAAACCAATGCCCTGAAGGGATTCGGAGACCAGGTCAACCAGGCGGCGAACCGTCTGGTGGTCGGCATCATCACGGCGGCGCTGATCATCGGCTCATCCATCGTGATGCACAGCGTCGGCGGCATTTCCAGCCGCTGGCTGCTGGCGCTGGGCGTGGCCGGATTCGTCGGCGCCGGCCTGTGCGGCGTGTGGATACTGTTCTCGATCTGGCGCAGCGGCCGGCGTCGCTAGCGGCCTGCCATGCACCGCGCCGGGGAGGGCGCGGCGACGCCCGGGGACCGGGATTTGATTTCCATGTTGTTAGTAGTAATACTACTAACCATGAACAGCGCCGACCTCTCCGAGACCCAGCAGGCGATCCTGCAGCTGATCGCCGATCGCATCGAATCCGATGGCGTGCCGCCATCGCAGACGGAAATCGCCCGTGCCTTCGGCTTCAAGGGGGTACGCGCCGCGCAGTACCACCTGGAGGCGCTGGAACAGGCCGGCGCGATCCGTCGCGTGCCCGGGCAGGCCCGCGGCATACGCCTGGTGCAGGCGCCGGCAGAGGCGCCGCAGAGCGCGTCGGCGCACGACGACAGCATCCTGCGCCTGCCAGTGCTGGGCCGCGTGGCCGCCGGCCTGCCGATCGGTGCCGATATCGGTTCGGAAGATTTCGTGGTGCTGGACCGGGTGTTCTTCTCGCCGGCACCGGATTACCTGCTCAAGGTGCAGGGTGATTCGATGATCGACGAGGGCATTTTCGACGGCGACCTGATCGGTGTGCACCGTACCCGTGATGCGAATTCCGGGCAGATCGTGGTCGCCCGCATCGATGATGAGATCACCGTCAAGCTGTTGAAGATCGGCAAGGACCGTATCCGTCTGCTGCCGCGCAATCCCGATTACGCCCCCATAGAAGTTCTGCCGGATCAGGATTTTTCGATAGAAGGCCTGTATTGCGGCCTGTTGCGCCCCAACCGTTGAGTACCCGGAGACGGCGGCCGCTGACGTCTGCGGCGATAATGTCCGGCTTCCCGGTCGCTGTCTCAGTCTGTGCGATGAGCGCCCGCTACAGTCTTCCCCGTACCCGAGTTGACCACGATCAAAAAGATGACCACTTCCCCGAGGACCAAGACGATGGATGAGAACAAGAAGCGCGCCCTGGCCGCCGCACTGAGCCAGATCGAAAAGCAGTTCGGCAAGGGCTCGGTGATGCGCATGGGCGACCGTGTTGTCGAACCTGTCGAGGCCATTCCCACCGGTTCGCTGATGCTGGACATCGCACTGGGCATAGGTGGCCTGCCGAAGGGACGTGTCGTGGAAATCTATGGCCCGGAATCCTCGGGCAAGACCACCCTGACGCTGCAGGCCATCGCCGAATGCCAGAAGAAGGGCGGTACTGCGGCCTTCATCGATGCCGAGCACGCACTGGACCCGATCTACGCCGCCAAGCTGGGCGTGAACGTGGACGACCTGCTGCTGTCGCAGCCGGATACCGGTGAGCAGGCGTTGGAAATCGCCGACATGCTGGTGCGGTCCGGCTCGGTGGACATCGTGGTGGTGGACTCGGTCGCCGCGCTGACGCCCAAGGCGGAAATCGAAGGTGAGATGGGTGACCAGCTGCCCGGCCTGCAGGCCCGCCTGATGAGCCAGGCGCTGCGCAAGCTTACCGGCAACATCAAGCGTTCCAACACGCTGGTGGTGTTCATCAACCAGCTGCGCATGAAGATCGGCGTGATGATGCCGGGACAGAGCCCGGAAGTGACGACCGGCGGCAACGCGCTGAAGTTCTATGCATCGGTGCGCCTGGATATCCGCCGTATCGGTGCCATCAAGAAGGGTGACGAGATCATCGGCAACCAGACCAAGATCAAGGTGGTCAAGAACAAGCTTGCGCCGCCGTTCAAGCAGGTCATCACTGAAATCCTCTATGGCGAAGGCATCAGCCGCGAAGGTGAGCTGATCGACATGGGCGTGGATGCCAAGCTGGTCGACAAGGCCGGTGCCTGGTACAGCTACGGTGAAGAGCGGATCGGCCAGGGCAAGGACAACGCCCGTGGTTACCTGCGCGACAACCCGCAGGTTGCTGCCAGGCTGGAAGCCGAGCTGCGCGAGAAGTTCCAGCCGACCGAAGTGACGCCGCAGGATGGCGAGGACGACGGCGACGACGAGGCCTGAGCATTGCTGCGGGGCAGGGTGGCGCCGTCAGTGACGTTGCCCTGTCCCGCAGTTTCCATGCCGGCCCCGGGTGTGGCGCTGCAGTGACGGTAGGACAGGAAAGGCAGACATGCACGACAACACGGAAGCTCCGCCATCGGCGCGCAGGCGCAGGCGACCGGAACAGACGCCGTTGCAACGGGCGCTTGGTCTGCTGGTCCGCCGCGAGCATTCGCGCAGGGAACTGGGGCGAAAGCTGGTGGCGCGTGGCATCGAGCCGGAGCAGGCGCAGGCAGCGGTGGACAAGCTGGCCAGTGAAGGCTGGCAGGACGATGAACGGTTCGCCGAAGGCCTGGTGCGTGGCCAGGTCAACGCCGGATATGGGCCGTTGCACATCCGCGCCGAACTGGGCACCCATGGCCTGGACAGCGAGGCCATCGCGGTGGCCATGGACAGTTACGAAGGCGATCATCTGGAAAATGCCCGCGATCTGGTGCGCCGGCGTTTTGGCGAGAACGGGCCGCAGGACCTGCCGCAGCGGCGCAAGGCCGCCGACCTGCTGGCGCGCCGTGGGTTCGATGGCGACACCATCCGCCGCGCCACCCGCTTCGACCCTGAGGACTGAGCGGCCCGGGCCTGTTACCCTTCAGGGTTTCGGAGGTCCAGATTCCGACCCCGGCCAGTGTGGCCGGCGGCGGCGCGCCCTCCGGCCCGCAGACTGCCAGCCCCCATGAACGCACCCGCCAAATTCACAACTTCCCAGATCCGTAACGATTTCCTTGAATTCTTCAGGGGCAAGGGCCACACCATCGTGCCGTCCGCGCCGCTGGTGCCGGGCAATGACCCGACCCTGCTGTTCACCAATTCGGGCATGGTCCAGTTCAAGGACGTGTTTCTCGGTGCGGAGAAGCGCAGCTATGTGCGCGCTGCCGATGTCCAGCGCTGCCTGCGTGCCGGCGGCAAGCACAACGATCTGGACCAGGTGGGTTACACCGCGCGTCACCACACCTTCTTCGAAATGCTGGGCAACTGGTCGTTCGGTGATTACTTCAAGAAGGATGCCATCGCCTGGGCCTGGGAACTGCTGACCCAGGTGTGGAAGCTGCCGGCCGAGCGTCTGCTGGTTACTGTCTATCAGACCGATGACGAAGCCTATGCGCTGTGGCGCGACATGATAGGCGTCCCGGAAGATCGCATCGTACGCATCGGCGACAACAAGGGTGCGCCGTTTGCTTCGGACAATTTCTGGCAGATGGCGGAAACCGGTCCTTGCGGCCCGTGCACCGAAATTTTCTATGACCATGGCGAACATATCGCCGGTGGTCCGCCGGGGTCGCCGGATGAAGATGGCGACCGCTTCATCGAAATCTGGAACCTGGTGTTCATGCAGTTCGACCGCCAGCCGGATGGCACGCTGGTGCCGTTGCCCGCGCCCTGTGTGGATACCGGCATGGGCCTGGAGCGGCTGGCCGCCATTCTGCAGCACGTGCACACCAACTATGAGATCGACCTGTTCCAGGCGCTGATCCGCAAGGCAGGTGAGCTGACCGGTACTGCCGATCTGGAAAACAAGTCGCTGCGCGTCATCGCCGATCATATCCGTGCGTGCTCCTTCCTCATCGTCGATGGCGTGCTGCCGTCCAATGAAGGCCGTGGCTACGTGCTGCGCCGGATCATCCGCCGCGCGCTGCGCCATGGCTGGATGCTCGGCGTACGCCAGCCGTTCTTCAGCGCGCTGGTACCGACCCTGGTGGAGCAGATGGGGCAGGCCTATCCAGAGCTGGGTGTCGCCACCGACACCGTCGTGCGCGCGCTGCGCGCCGAGGAAGAACGGTTCGCGGAAACGCTCGATGCCGGCATGAAGATCTTCGAGGACGTTGCAGCCAAGGCATCCAACAAGGTCATTCCGGGCGTGGACGCATTCCGCCTGTACGACACCTATGGTTTCCCGCTCGACCTCACCGCCGACATCGCACGCGAGCGCGACATGACCGTGGACACCGCCGGCTTCGATGCGGCGATGGAACAGCAGCGCGAAACCGCGCGCGCCGCCGGCAAGTTCGGTGGTGGGGTGACGTTGCCGGCCGACCTGGTTGCCACCCTGGCGCCGACGGTGTTCCTGGGCTATGACAGCCTGCAGGCCGAAGGCCTGCGCGTGGTCGCGCTGCTGAAGGATGGCCGCCCGGTGGCGTCCGTACAGGCAGGCGATGAGGTGATCGTGCTGGCTGACCGCACGCCGTTCTACGCCGAATCCGGTGGCCAGGTGGGCGATACCGGCGTGCTGGACGGTGATGGCGTGCGCGTGGACGTGCAGGAGACCCGCAAGTTTGCCGGCCAGTTCCACGGCCACGTCGGCACGCTGCTCGAAGGCACCCTGTCGGTGGGTGATGTGTTGTCCGGCCAGGTCGATGCGGCACGCCGCGGCGCCACCATCCTCAATCATTCGGCGACCCATCTGCTGCACGCCGCCCTGCGCGAAGTGCTCGGCACCCATGTGCAGCAGAAGGGCTCGCTGGTGGCGCCGGACCGGCTGCGCTTCGATTTCTCGCATTTCCAGCCGATCACCGCAGACGAACTGGCGGTCATCGAACGCAAGGTCAACCAGCAGGTGCGTGCCAACCACGCCGCCGAAGTGCACAACATGGGCATGCAGGAAGCGCTGGACTTCGGTGCCATGGCGCTGTTCGGCGAGAAGTACGGCGAACAGGTGCGGGTGCTGAAGATGGGTGACTACTCCACCGAGTTGTGCGGTGGTACCCATGTGACCCGTACGGGCGATATCGGCCTTTTCAAGATCACCTCCGAAGGCGGAGTCTCGGCCGGCGTGCGCCGCATCGAAGCGGTTACCGGCCAGGGAGCGCTGGATCATGTGGCCGCCGAGGAAGCGCGGCTGGCCGAAGCGGCAGACCTGCTCGGCGGCAGCGTGACCGACGTCGTGGACAGGATCCGTGCGCAGACCACGCGCCAGAAGCAGCTGGAGCGTGAGCTCGAATCACTGAAGGCCAAGCTTGCTGCCGGCGCCACCGCCGATCTTTCGCAGCAGGCGGTCGACGTCTCCGGGGTAAAGGTGCTGGTGGCACGACTGGAAGGATTTGACGCGAAAGCCCTGCGCGAGGCCGTGGACCGCCTGAAGCAGCAGCTGGGTGATGCGGTGATCCTGCTTGCCGGTGCGCAGGACGGAAAGGCGGCCCTGGTGGCTGGCGTGAATGGCAGTGCAATGGGCCGGGTCAAGGCCGGGGAACTGCTGGCCCATGTCGCCGGTCAGATTGGAGGCAAGGGCGGCGGTCGCCCGGACCTGGCCCAGGGTGGTGGCGAGGACGGGCCCGCCCTTGCGTCGGCGTTGCTTGCCGTGGTGGACTGGCTGCGCGCCCGCCTCTGATGGATCGCGTTGCTCCCGCGCCTTGTAGGCGTGGGAGCCCTGACGGTACCATTGGTAATCTTTTTCCCTTTGTCGTGGGGCGGGCCTTGACGGTCCGCCAAGCCGTTGGGGAATACCCTTCCACACGGTTCCATGGAGAAATACAACAATGTTGATCTTGACTCGCCGGGTAGGCGAAACCTTGATGATCGGTGATTCGGTCAGCGTGACCGTACTGGGCGTCAAGGGCAACCAGGTCCGTATCGGCATCACTGCACCGAAGGACGTGGCTGTCCATCGCGAAGAAATCTACCAGCGTATCCAGCGCGGTGACGAAGCCGGCAACGCAGGCGAAGAATCTGCAGATTAAGGCTTTACCTTTCCGCGTGAAAAAAGCTATTATTCGCGCCCACGCTGAGGAGTTCTCCTCCACCAGCTGGAAAAAACCCCGGAGTGGTGCCCGAGCGGCTGAAGGGGCTCCCCTGCTAAGGGAGTATAGGGTCAAAAGCTCTATCGAGGGTTCGAATCCCTCCCACTCCGCCAGTTACGACAGAACGCCCGCAGATCATTGATCCGCGGGCGTTCTGCTTTTCTCGCAGGATTTCAGGCCGGTATCGACGTCAAATGCGGCTCCGGGCCCATCGTGGTCGACGACCTGCAGGTGCCAGCCATGTGCGGTGCAGATCTCCATGCAGATGGCCAGCCCAAGACCTGCGCCCCCTTCGTTTGCGGTTTTCCCGCGCCAGAACCGCTTGAACGCGCGGCTGCGATCTTCGGGCGCGATGCCGATGCCTTCGTCGCTCACGGTGAATCCGGCTGCATGCAGGCTCAGTCGCACCTTGGCACCAGCGGGGGAGTGTTGGATCGCGTTCTCCAGCAGGTTTTTGGCCAGTACGAACACCGCTGATGCATCACCTTCGACAATGATGCCTTTCGTCGCTTCGGTGTCGGCGACGAGTTCGATTGCTACGGCATGCTGGTGCGCCAGGCGGGCCAGATATCCGGCCGCATCCATCAGCACGGGCCACAGGCGCATGGGCGCAGGGCGGAAGTTGTGGCCTTCGCTCACTTCTGCCAGATGCAGCAGCTGGTGAACCTTCCGCGCCATCATTGACGTGTCGCGCAGCAGCAGGGTGGAGTCCGCCGCTCCACTCAGCTCGATCTCGGCCTGCAGCAGCGCCAGCGGCGTTTTCAGTTCATGCGCTGCGGCAGCCAGGAATTCCTGCTGCACGCGATAGCAGTTCTCCAGGCGCGTCAACACTGCATTGAACGAAGCAATCAATGGCAGCAATTCGCTGGGCAGGTCTTCATCGCACAGACGCACGGATACCGTGCGCGGACCGATTTTCATCGCGGCACGCGACACACTGCTTATGGGTCGCAACAGTCGCCCGATCGTCAGGTAGACGGCGACCACGAAGGTCAGCAGTGCCAACGCGACGGTGACCGTGCCGGCACGCAGGTACAGCTTTGCAGCATGATTGCTGAGTGTGGACACCAGCCGCTCGCTCTGGGCGACCTGAAGGGTATAGGTGATGCCATCACGGTGCACGGCGCCCTGTACGACCTGCAGCACGATGGGCTGCGCGCCATGCACCACGGCCCGGCGGCTTTCGGTGGACGCGTGCCCGGACAGTGCGTCCATGGCCGGTCCTTGCCGGCTTGCGGCCAGCACGCGCCCGTCGGCAGCCAGGACGCGGTAGGCTGCATCCGACGGCATGGCATCGTAGACATTGGCCTCGGCGGACGGCAGCACGACATGGAGGCGGCCTGCGGCGTCAACGCGCAGGCTGTCACCGATCTTTTCCAGCTCGTCGCGTAGTTCCGCAGCCAACAGGCTGTTTCCGGAGCGCGACCATAGCAGGCTGGACATGACCAGTGCCGCCGTTCCGGTGGCGAGCAGCATCGCCACCAGGCTGGCCAGCATCAGCTGGCCGGCGAGGCTACGCGGCGGCCGGGGCATGGCGCAGTGCGAAGCCCAGGTTGCGGATGTTGACCACCGAGAGGCTGGAGCCGATGCCCTGCAGCTTGCGTCGCAGGCGATGCAGGGCCACATCCAGCGCATTGGGGGTAACAGCTTCAGCGACACCCCAGGCGGCGGTCTCCAGCACGCTGCGGCGGACAATATCGCCCCCAGCGCGCATCAGGCAGACAAGAATCTGCAGTTCCGCCGGGGCAAGGTTCGCGCTGGCCGATCCCCAGGCCACCGTTGCGTTTTCCGGCGTGACTCTCAGCCCTGCGTGCTCGAGTTGAAGTTCGTGCCGTTCCATTGGCCGGCGCATGAGTGCGCGAACGCGCGCGGTAAGTTATTCCATCGCAAACGGCTTGGGCAGGTAATCGTCCGCGCCGGCTTCCAGGCCAGCCACACGATCATGCAGGGCATCACGCGCGGTCAGCATCAGGCAGGGCAGAGAGCGACCGGCGGCACGCAGCCTGCGTACCAGGTCCAGGCCGTCGCCGTCGGAGAGACCCCTGTCGACGATGGCAAGCGCATGGCCGTCCCGCGACAGGCCATGCCAGGCCGATGCCTGTGTCGGGAACAGATCCACCGCGATGCCAGCTGCCGCAAGCCCGCGTTGCACCAGGGATGCAAGGCGCTGGTGGTCCTCGACCAGGGCAACACGATAGGAGAGTTGGCGGATATCTGACATGCGGGACGGAGAGGGCTAGAAGCTGCGGGAGAAGCCGATGCTCAGCCGCGCTGCGCCGTCGCTGTCCGGCTCCAGGAACGGACTGTTGCTGATTTTATCAGGCAGGAAATCGTACTTGAGCGAACCGATGATGCGCCATTTTTCGCCCACGGGCCGGGAGAAGCCGACGCTGACCTCTGGTACCACCGCCGAACCTGGGCGATACCGTGGCACACCGCGGGCGGCTTCCTCGTCCAGTGTGCCGTAGTAGTAGGCCACCAGATCCTTCGACATCCAGCGCACGCCAGCACCCGGAACGACGGTGGTGCCCCCCCCACTGGAGCGCGTATGCGTAGTCCAGCATCGCCTCCTGGCCACGACTGGCATCGGTGACATCGGCCAGCGCCTGCAGCTTCAGCTCGCCGGCACGGCCACGCCAGCGTGCCGCCAGGCCCGCATCCAGCCCGTCATCGCGATCCTCCAGCAGGTTGGCATCCAGCCCGTTGGCGCCGAGTTCGCGGCGGCCCAGGTCATCGATGTCGAAACCATCCATGCGTGCGGAAACCACTGCATCCAGGGTGAAGATTTCTCCCTTGGACAGATGGATTCCGCCGCTCAGGCCGCGCCAGAACACGCGGTCACCTTCATACCCGACCAGTGGGAAGGGACGTGTCTTGGTGCCTTCACCGGCATAGGGGCTGTCCTTGACGCTGGCACCGACGCCAATGCTCCAGCGGTCGGTGGCGGGCCGGCTTTCGGCCAGCAGGTCGGTACTGCTGGCCTGCGCCAAGGCGAGTGAAGGCAGCAGCAGTGACGCGGCAAATACGTGGCGGAGCATGGTCTGACGAACCTCGACGTGGGATGAGCAACCCAGTGTCACGGAGGACGACTTACAGGCGACTTACAGCCGATGTGCGCATCCGTACAACGAGCGTGGCAGCGGGCATCACGCCGGAGTCATGGAGATGTTCCTACGGTGAGGGCATGGTGTCCGCAGAGAGCAGGGCTCGACAACCCGGCTGCGTGGTGAGACAGCCGGCGGGCGTGTGGACGGTCGGTCATTCCACACGCACGTGGGATGCCTTCCGCGCGGTGCTCGACGCTCATGGCATTGAAGCCATCGCTGATGTACGTCGCTTCCCAGGCTCGCGGCGTTATCCGTGGTTCGCCAGCGAGACGATGGCCGACGCGCTTCCTGTCATCGGAATGCAGTATCTCTGGGTGCCCGAACTGGGAGGGCGTCGCAAGGTGCGGCCGGGATCGCTGAACGGCGCCTGGCGCAACGCGGCCTTCCAGGGATATGCCGACCACATGGCCAGCGATGAGTTCCAGGCCGGTCTTGCGAAGGTGCTGGCGCTGGCCGGCGAGCGGCGTACGGCGCTGATGTGTGCCGAAGCAGTCTGGTGGCGGTGCCATCGCCGCCTGATCGCCGACCTCCTGCAGCATCGCGGCGTTCCTGTCCTGCATATCATCGGCGACAAACCCGCGCAGCCTCATCCGCAGAGCGCTGACGCCCGGGCCGCTGGCCAGGATCTGGTCTATCCGCCTGTGCAGCCCGGACTGTTTTCCTGAGCGGCTGTGAAAGAAAGGCTTTCGCGGACATGCCACGCGCCATCCGGCGCAGTGATGCGCGGCATATGACCGCACCGTCCAGTGGAGGCTAGCGGTGCCAGCGAAGTATCGAAGCGACGCTGCGGACATCGGCGACCTGTGAGCCTCGCATCACCTCCAGCGCCTGTCTTTTCAGCGCCGGCAGCCCGGCAATGGCTTCGCGGGCAAGCACGACCTCGTATTCGCGCGATTTCGCATCCAGTGCGCTGGCCATCACGCAGCCCTCGGCGGTCATGCCGCACATCACAAGCCGGCGTGCCTGCAGCTTTGCCAGCAGGATCGGCAAGGGCGTGGCCAGGAAAGCCGAATGTTTCGGCTTCAGTACGAAGTAATGCTCCGGCTTCGGCGCCAGCAGGGTTGCGATGGTGGCGGCCGGGCCAGGCCGCTGGCGGCAGCGCTCCACCTGCTGGCGGAAATCGCATCGCCAGTCGCTGAAGTTGTCGTTGATGTAGATGACGGGCCACTGGCTGGCATCGAAGTGCCGCCGCAGCCGGGCGATGTGTCCTGCCGCCTGCTCGGCCAGCGGCATCAGCGGTTCCGCTCCGGGAAAGTCGAAGAGGCTGAACATGTCGATGATGAGCAGGGCGGGATGGTCGCGCATGGTTCGCCCAGCTCACACGGTTGTCCGCCAAGGCGTTGTGAAACGTGTGGGCCTGCGGACGTCGCGGCACCGCCGGGCCCGGGCAGGGGCCACTTCACGTGGCAAAAAAAAACAGCAGGCCGAAGCCTGCTGTTTTTTCGAATGATGGTGCGCCCGGAGAGATTCGAACTCCCGACCGCCTGGTTCGTAGCCAGGTACTCTATCCAACTGAGCTACGGGCGCACGGTGTACTGCGTTTTTTCCTGCTGCATCGACGGCGGTGTCGATGATCATGTCACTGGTGCGCCCGGAGAGATTCGAACTCCC
>JAAIGF010202338.1_pt1 | contig 73268 bp, 76 predicted proteins | sample 6487441 | NCBI WGS metagenome assembly JAAIGF01 (sample SAMN13974129, study PRJNA590717) | phyllosphere metagenome | biome: pepper field; feature: multiple bacterial spot infested pepper fields; material: pepper leaves; isolation source: leaves from pepper fields | host: Capsicum annuum ...
ACGAAGGTCAGGCCGGTCACGAAGCCGATCAGCAGCCAGAGGCTGTGCTTGGCGAACTTGCGGCCGAACTTGCTGGCGCTCATGGGGGCCTTGTCGAGTTTGATGCGCTGGTTGCGGTCACCTTCGGTGACCTTTTCGCACCACATGAAAATCCAGGTCCAGACGCTTTGCGGGCAGGTATAGCCGCACCAGATGCGTCCGGCATACACGGTGATGAAAAACAGGCCGAAGGCGCTGACGATCAGAATGCCCGACAGAAGGATGAAGTCCTGAGGCCAGAAGGTTGCGCCAAAGATGTAGAACTTGCGCTCCGGCAGGTTCCACCAGACTGCCTGATGCCCTCCCCAGTTCAGCCAGACCGTACCGAAGTACACCAGAAACAGGACAAGCCCGCCCAGCATGCGCAGGTTGCGAAACCGGCCTTTGAAGGCGCGGGTGTAGATGTTTTCTCGCGCAGCGTAGAGGTCGACGGTATTGCCGTCATTTTTGGGGGGCGGGGTGATGTTCTGTACGGGAATCCGGTTGTTCATTGGGGCGTCCCACGGCAGTGGAAAAATGCCACAGCCAGTACGTGCCGACTGAGGTCAAGAGCGGTTTCTTATGGCGTCCATGATACGCCTGCCCTTATACCCCAAGGCTGCGACCTTTGGTCGCGTTGGGTTCCTTTAGCGGTTCGTGTAAGTGATCTGGATCAATTGACAGGGTAATTAAAGTTGCCGGTCAGCGGGGGGCCGTTCGGTAGGGTGCCAGTTCTTCGTGCAACGGGCTGATCCAGGGGTTGAGCACCGGGACACCGCAATGCTGGAAATCGGCGGTGTTGCGGGTCACCACTTTCATGCCATGAACCAGGGCGGTGGCTGCGATCAGTGCATCGCATTCGCTGCGCGGGTCGGGAATGTGCAAGCGGGCACAGCGTTTTGCGACTGCGGTATCGACGGTCAGGATACGTCCGGCGAATGCCTTCAGTACGTGATGTTCCAGCCACGACCTGAGCGCTGCGCCCTGAACCGGATCGCGGCGCTCGATACGCAATACGCCTGTTTCCAGTTCCATGACCGTGATGGCCGAGATGAACAGGCTGGCGGGAGCATTGGCGCTGGCCCATTTGACGACATTCGTATCGGCGTTGCGCTTTCTGAGTTCGGATACCACATTGGTATCGAGCAGGAACATCAGGACAGGTCCACAGCGCGAGGTGTGATATTGACCCGTTGTGGCTCGAAATCGATATCGATGTCTTCAGGCATGATCAGCATGTCGACGATGCTGGCAGAGCCGCCGGTCAGTTTTCGATAGTCTTCGATGGTAAGCAGGACATGGGCAGGACGGCCTCTGTCGGTGATGAAGACCGGCCCGTTGTTCGCGGCCTTCTTGGCCCCGCTGGTGTCCTGATTGAATTCGCGGCTTGAGAGCGTTGTCGTCATGGCGATGACCTCCTGGAACATGTAGATATGTTTCTATATTGCTGGCTCCGGCAGTCTAGTCGTGTAGAAACATGGCTACAACAAAAAAGTATTGTCCAGATGCAACAGACCCGCCTTTTGAGGGCGGGGCCGTTGTGTTTCACCGGTCACTGAGGTTCGGCGGGTTTTTCCTGGTGTGAAAGGCTGTAGATATAAGCGGCCAGTAGATGAACCTTGTCATTGCCCTGTGTCGCTTCCTGGGCTGGCATCTGGCCCTGACGACCGTAGCGGATGGTCTGCTGCAGTTGCGCAAAGCTCGATCCATAGATGAATGCACTCGGGCGGGTCAGGTCTGGAGCACCCAGCGCTTGCATGCCTTTACCTTCCGGGCCATGGCAGGCCACGCAGTTGGTCGCGAAGATCTTCTGACCCGCCACCGGATCGGCCTTGGCGTCTTCGGGCAGTGTGCGACCGTCGAGCCGGGTCAGGATGTAGGCCGAGACATCGCGCACGCCTTGTTCGCCGACCACTTCGCCCCACGCCGGCATCACCGCATGACGGCCTTTGAGGATCGAGGTCTTGATGGTCTGCGGGTCGCCACCCCAGCGCCAGTCGGCGTCGGTCAGGTTGGGGAAACCGTAGGCGCCCTTGGCGTCCGAGCCGTGGCAGACCGAGCAGTTGGAGGCGAAAAGCCGACCGCCCATTTTCAGGGCCTGCGGGTCCCTGGCGACCTCCTCGATGGGCATCGCCGCGTATTTGGCGAACAGCGGCCCGAAGCGGTTTTCGGCGCGGGCGATTTCCTTTTCCCATTCGTGTACGCCGGTCCAGCCTTGCTGGCCATCCGAAAACTGCAGCTGCTTCTGGTTATCCGCATAGTCGTAACCGGGTAACAGACCTTTCCAGTTGCCCAGGCCCGGATACAGCGCCAGGTAACCCAGAGCGAACACGATGGTGCCCACGAACAGCATGAACCACCAGCGCGGCAGCGGGTTGTCGTATTCCTCGATGCCGTCGAAGGAGTGGCCGACGGTTTCCTCGGTCGATTCCTTGCGCTGGCCCTTGCTGGTAGCCAGCAGCAGCCAGGTCAGGGCAAAAATGGTGCCCAGGGTCAGGACCGTGACATACAGGCTCCAGAACGTGGTCATGCTTTCTTGCTCCCGGAGTCGTCGGTTTCTTGCCTGAGCTGTTCGATGGCTTGCGGGTCGTCCGCGAAGGGCAGCAGGGTCGCGTCGTCGAATTCAGCCTTGCGCCTGGGGCTGAAGACCCACAGCGTCAAGCCGATGAAGGCCACCATCACCAGCAGTGTGCCCAGGCCTCGAATCATTCCGATATCCATGTGCTCACCGTTTGCTCTTGATGATGGTGCCCAGGCCTTGCAGGTAGGCCACCAGTGCGTCCATTTCGGTCTTGCCCTTGACTGCGGCTTCGGCGCCCGCGATGTCTTCATCGGTGTAGGGTGTGCCGAGGGTGCGCAGAACTTCCATCTTTCTCGCGGTTTCCTTGCCGTCGAGCTTTTTCTCGACCAGAAACGGGTAGGCCGGCATTTTCGATTCGGGTACCACATTGCGCGGGTTGTACAAATGAGCGCGATGCCAGTCATCCGAGTAGCGCCCACCGACCCGCGCCAGGTCTGGCCCGGTGCGTTTGGAGCCCCACAGGAACGGGTGATCCCAGACGCTTTCGCCCGCCACCGAGTAATGACCGTAGCGTTCGGTCTCGGCGCGGAACGGACGGATCATCTGCGAGTGGCAACCCACGCAGCCGTTGGCGATGTACACGTCGCGGCCTTCGAGCTCCAGGGCGGTGCGTGGTTTCATGCCTTCGATCGGCTTGTTGGTCACGTCCTGAAAGAACAGCGGCACGATCTGGGTCAGACCGCCGATGCTCACGGCAATGACCATGAAGAAAGCCAGCAGGCCAATGTTCTTCTCGACAACTTCATGCTTCATCAGTGAGCTCCCGCGACAGCGATACGGGCAGCGGCTTCGGCTTCTTTGGGGTCCGACTCACGCACCGTGCGCCATACGTTCCAGGCCATCAACAGCATGCCGCTGGCAAAGATCGCGCCGCCGATCATGCGCACGACATAGCCCGGATGGCTGGCCTGTAACGCTTCGACGAAGGAGTAGGTGAGGGTGCCGTCTTCGTTCACGGCCCGCCACATCAGGCCCTGAGTGATGCCGTTGACCCACATGGAGGCGATGTACAGCACTGTGCCGATGGTGGCGAGCCAGAAGTGCGCGTTGATCAGGCCGATGCTGTGCATCTGCTGGCGACCGAAGACTTTCGGGATCATGTGATAGACCGCGCCGATGGAGATCATCGCTACCCAACCCAAAGCTCCGGCGTGAACGTGGCCGATGGTCCAGTCGGTGTAATGCGACAGTGCGTTGACGGTCTTGATGGCCATCATCGGACCTTCAAAAGTGGACATGCCGTAGAACGCCAGGGATACCACCAGAAAACGCAGGATCGGATCGGTACGCAATTTGTGCCAGGCACCGGAGAGGGTCATCATGCCGTTGATCATGCCGCCCCAGCTCGGGGCCAGCAGGATGATCGACATCACCATGCCCAGCGACTGTGCCCAGTCCGGCAGGGCGGTGTAATGCAGGTGGTGCGGACCTGCCCAGATGTACAGGGTGATCAGCGCCCAGAAGTGCACGATGGACAGGCGATAGGAATAGATCGGCCGCTCCGCCTGCTTGGGCACGAAGTAATACATCATCCCCAGAAAGCCCGTGGTCAGAAAGAACCCCACGGCGTTGTGCCCGTACCACCACTGAATCATGGCGTCGGTCGCGCCTGCGTACGCCGAGTAGGACTTGAACAGGTTCACCGGCAACGAGATATGGTTGACGATGTGCAACATGGCGGTCACCAGGATAAAGGCGCCGTAGAACCAGTTGCCGACATAGATGTGCTTTGTATTGCGCCGGGCGATGGTGCCGAAGAACACCACCGCGTAGGTGACCCAGACAATGGCCAGCAGAATCGCAATCGGCCATTCGAGTTCCGCGTACTCCTTGGTCGTGGTGTAACCCATGGGCAGGGTGACGATCGCGCCGACGATCACCGCTTGCCAGCCCCAGAAGGTGAAAGCGGCCAGGCTATCTGAAATCAGCCGTGTCTGGCAGGTTCGCTGCACCACGTAATAAGAGGTGGAAAACAGCGCGCAGCCACCGAAAGCGAAAATGACAAGGTTGGTGTGCAGCGGTCGCAGGCGGCCGAACGTCGTCCATTCCAGATCAAGGTTCAGGCCTGGCCAGACCAGCTGCGCGGCAATGAAAACGCCGAGCCCCATGCCCACGATCCCCCAGACAACCGTCATGATGGCGAACTGGCGAACCACCTTGTAGTTATAAGCGGTCGGGCTGATTGCTGTGCTCATTTGCAGGGTTCCACGGTGCAGTATTTATGGATATTCAGAGGGCCACGAACCTGCCCGCGCAGGTGGCCGGTCAAGTATTTGCACTGAAACGATGGCCCTTCGAGGCAGGTTCCAGGAACACCGGAACACCGCCGACACGGACCGAAAAAGGCGGGATGGACAGGTCGATGACACATGCCGGCAAATGCGCGAAGCATTCACTTCCCATGACCTGTGGCCAGCTAATGCCAGTCCACTGCGGGCAAGCTTAGTCGTGAAAGGCGGGCATGGGAAGTCGGGAGGCGGGGTGGGAAAAGCGTGCGAGAGAATTCCGCACCCCGTTGCAGGGTGCGGAATTCAATGGTGCTCCGGGCAGAATCTTTACTGTGACTGCTTTTCCCTGCGCTCGAGTTGATCAGGACTCTGAGAAAGGCTGTACACATACGCGGCCAGCAATTGCACTTTGTCATTACCCAGCAAATCGGCCTGAGCAGGCATATGACCCTGTCGACCCAGTCTGATGGTCTGTTGCAGCTGTGCAAGGCTGGTCCCGTAGATGAAACCGCCCGGTTGTGTAAGGTTTGGGGCGCCCATAGCCTCGACGCCTTTACCTGTAGCACCATGACAAGCTACGCAAGTCGAGCTGAATACTTGCTGTCCGGCAGACAGATTGGCCGTGTCGTCGGCTGGCAGCGGCAGACCGGCCAGAGAGTGGCGGACATAGGCCGCGACGTTCTTGACGCCTTCTTCACCGATGACCTGTCCCCAGGCCGGCATGGTGGCGACCCGGCCCAGCATGATGCTGTTCTTGATGGTGTCGGCATTGCCGCCCCAGCGCCAGTTGGTGTCGGTGAGGTTCGGGAAGCCATAGGCACCCTTGGCATCCGAGCCGTGACATACCGAGCAGTTGGAGGCGAACAGGCGACTGCCCATTTTCAACGCCTGCGGGTCCTTGGCGACTTCCTCTACCGGCATGGCGGCGAATTTGGCAAAGATGGGACCGAATCGGGCGTCGGCCCGGTCCATTTCCTTTTCCCATTCATGAGCGCCGGTCCAGCCGTTTTCATAGCCGGGCAGGATGCCTTTCCAGTTACCCAGGCCCGGGTAGAGGATCAGGTAGCCGACCGCGAACACCAGAGTGCCGGCGAACAGCATGAACCACCATTGCGGTAACGGGTTGTCGTACTCCTCGATGCCGTCGAAGCTGTGGCCCATGGTCTGGTCGGTACTGCCCTTGGTTTCGCCTTTGCGGGTGCCGATCAACAGCCAGGCCAGTCCGATCAGGCTGCCGAGGGTCAGCACGCAGATATAGGTGCTCCAGAAGGTGGTCATGGCTGGTTACTCCGCACGACAGGTTGTTCCGTTTCAGGTTTCGCGTCGGTGGCCTGCGATTGAGGCTCGTCGGCAAAGGGCGCCATGCGGGCTTCGGCGAAATCCGGGTTGCGTTTGCTGCTGGACACCCACAGCGACATTCCGATGAAGGCAATCGCCACTACCAGCGTGCCCAGGCCGCGCAAGTCTTGAATATCCATGGCTCACCTCTTGCTCTTGATGGAAGTGCCGAGCACTTGCAGGTAGGCCACCAGCGCATCCATCTCGGTCTTGCCCTTGAGGCTGGCGACGGCGCCGGAGATGTCGGCATCGGTGTAAGGCACGCCCAGAGTGCGCATGGCGCGGATCTTGGCTTCGGTATGGCTGCTGTCCACTTGCTGGGTGACCAGCCACGGGTAAGCAGGCATTTTCGATTCCGGCACGACGTTGCGCGGGTTGTACAAGTGGGCGCGGTGCCAGTCATCCGAGTAGCGGCCACCGACCCGTGCCAGGTCCGGCCCGGTGCGTTTGGAGCCCCACAGGAACGGATGATCCCAGACGCTTTCGCCTGCCACGGAGTAATGGCCATAACGCTCGGTCTCGGCGCGGAACGGACGGATCATCTGCGAGTGGCAGCCTACGCAGCCTTCGCGGATATAGATGTCGCGTCCTTCGAGTTGCAGCGCGGTATAGGGCTTCATGCCTTCGACCGGTTTGTTGGTCACGTCCTGGAAGAACAGCGGTACGATCTGGGTCAGGCCGCCGATACTGACGGCCAGTACCATCAGGATCATCAACAGGGTGACGTTCTTTTCGATCACTTCATGTTTCATGGTCAGTTCCTCAGGCCATCTGCGCGGCAGCGGTGGCTTCGGCCGGGCTGTAGGCCCGCACGGTGCGCCAGGTGTTGTAGGCCATCAGCAACATGCCCACGAAGAAGATGGCGCCTCCGGCCAGACGGACGATGAAGCCCGGATGACTGGCCTGCAGTGCTTCGACGAAGGAGTAGGTGAGGGTGCCGTCCTCGTTCACGGCGCGCCACATCAGGCCCTGAGTGATGCCGTTGACCCACATCGAGGCGATGTACAGCACGGTGCCGATGGTGGCGAGCCAGAAGTGCGCGTTGATCAGACCAAGGCTGTGCATCTGCTGGCGACCGAAGACCTTGGGAATCATGTGGTACAGCGCGCCGATGGAAATCATCGCCACCCAGCCCAGCGCACCGGCGTGAACGTGGCCGATGGTCCAGTCGGTGTAGTGCGACAGTGCGTTGACGGTCTTGATGGCCATCATCGGACCTTCGAAGGTCGACATGCCGTAGAACGCCAGCGATACCACCAGAAAGCGCAGGATCGGGTCGCTGCGCAACTTATGCCAGGCACCCGAGAGGGTCATCATGCCGTTGATCATGCCGCCCCAGCTCGGCGCCAGGAGAATCAGCGACATCACCATGCCCAGCGACTGCGCCCAGTCCGGCAGGGCGGTGTAATGCAGGTGGTGCGGACCGGCCCAGATGTACAGGGTGATCAAGGCCCAGAAATGCACGATGGACAGGCGATACGAGTACACGGGCCGTTCGGCCTGCTTGGGCACGAAGTAATACATCATCCCCAGAAAGCCTGCGGTCAGGAAAAAACCTACCGCATTGTGGCCGTACCACCATTGCACCATCGCATCGGTGGCACCGGCGTACAGCGAGTAGGACTTGGTCAGGCTGACCGGGATTTCCAGATTGTTGACGATGTGCAGAATCGCCACGGTCAGAATGAAGCCGCCGAAGAACCAGTTGCCGACGTAGATGTGTTTGGTGGTGCGAGTGGCCACGGTGCCGAAGAACACGATTGCATAGGCGACCCAGACGACAGTGATCAGAATGTCGATCGGCCATTCCAGTTCTGCGTACTCTTTTGAGGTGGTAAAGCCCAGGGGCAGGCTGACAGCTGCCAGGACGATCACCAGTTGCCAGCCCCAGAAGGTGAAGGCCGCCAGTTTCGGCATGAACAGCCGGGTCTGGCAGGTGCGCTGCACGGAGTAATAGGAGCTGGCGAACAGCGCGCAGCCACCGAAGGCAAAGATGACGGCGTTGGTATGAAGTGGACGCAAGCGACCAAAGCTTGTCCACGGCAGGTTGAAGTTGAGCTCAGGCCAAACCAGTTGGGCGGCCAGAAAAACGCCGAGGCCCATCCCGACAATTCCCCAGATCACCGTCATAATGGCGAACTGGCGAACCACCTGATAGTTATAGGCGGTACTGTTAGTTGTGTTCATTTAGGTGTGTATCCCATCCAGCTTGGTCGGGGCCATTACGCACGGTTATAGCTCCGGGTTATTGGCAGACTCATCAGAAGCGAGGCAAGCATGGGCAATGGGCAAGAGGCCGGTATTGACAGGGATCAATGCGTACAACTGGCACAGGACAACGGCTGGATCTGGACGGCGGCACAGCCGGGGGCGGGGGATGGCAAGGCAACGCTGATTCTGGCCCATGGTGCCGGTGCGCCCATGGACAGCGATTTCATGAATGACATGGCTGCACACCTTGCTGCGCAGGGCGTCGGCGTCATGCGTTTCGAGTTTCCCTATATGGCTCAGCAGCGGCTAACGGGGGGTAAGCGTCCGCCCAATCCACAGGCTCAGTTACTCGATTGCTGGCGTCAGGTGCATGAGCGTGTGCGACCTCATGTCGCTGGGCGTCTGGCCATAGGCGGCAAGTCCATGGGCGGCAGAATGGCCAGCCTGATCGCCGACGAACTGCAGGTCGATGCGCTGGTGTGCCTGGGTTATCCGTTCTATGCGGTGGGCAAGCCCGAAAAACCTCGCGTAGCGCACCTGGCCGGTCTGCAGACCTCGGCCCTGATCATTCAGGGCGAGCGCGATGCGCTGGGTGATCGTGAAGCGGTGCAGGGGTATGAGTTGTCGGCGTCGATCAATGTGCACTGGTTGCCGACCGCCAACCATGATCTCAAGCCGCTTAAAGCCTCGGGTCTGACCCATGAGCAGTGTCTGGTCGAGGCGGCCCGGCGGATTGCAGAGTTCCTGCTGGCATGATCATGTGCAATACACATCGAAAAAGCCGTCCGTGACCTCGAAATCAACCGCCGAGATACTGAAGCTGAACACGCCTTGCAGACGCTGGCTTTGCCGGTCGACCTCGGTCAGGGTGAAAGCACCGTCCTGGAAATGCGCAGAGTGATAAATGACGCTCTGCCAGTGCGGGCTTTCGTTGTAGACCACCTTTATGCGCTCATTACCCGGCAGGTTGTAAGTGCCGGGCTCCAGGTCCTTGTCGAAGAACAGACCGATGCTGGTCCGCTTGTGGCCGACCTTGCCGTCGGCAATGATTTTCCAGATCCAGTGGCTGGGCACCTGTGAAAGCTCCGGGCGCAATGTCAATCGGCCCAGCAGTGAGGAAACCATTAGTGGTTGCTTGTTGACACAGACCTTGAAGCTGCCTTCGCAAGAGGGCGGGCGCACGAAGCGTTTGGCGGGGATGACGGGGTGGCGCATGGTCTGGCTCTTGGAACGTGACGCGCATAGATGGAAAGAGGGCGTTACCTGCTCAGGTAACGCCCCAAAACGTTTCGGCTAAGCCATTAGCGGATAGCGACGCCAAGACTGGCATTGTGATGCAGCAATTTGAAGTCTGCGCCTGTGACCAGATTTTTCACGTAATACCATTTCCAGCCCACCAGATTGGTCATGGCCACCGTGCTGGACCAGTAATTGCCATTGCCCATCGGCCAGCTTCTGCCGTAGGCGTTATGAATCGCATTGAGTTCATGGATGGAGGGGATACGCGCGCCTTGTGCCTCGGCTGCAGCCGCCATCTTCGTAAAGGAACCTGCGCCAATACCCAGGCAATGAATCACGCCGGTAACGGTGACCTGATAGCTTTTCGTGGCCCCCAGACTGTCCGTGACCGAAATGATAGCCGTGCCTCTGCCCCGTGCCGAAGTCAGCCCGTTGCCATCGACTTTGGCCACCAGCGGATCGCTCGAACGATAGTAATAGGGAGCCTGACCACCGCTTGCCGTGCGCTGGACGGTGGTGTCCGATGGCATGGCTGGCAGCAGATCGGGGTAATCCGGCAACAGATAGACCTTGCCCTTCAGGATCACCGGTGAGGTATCGAACTCCAGCTCCTTGCTGATCTTCAGCCACAGTGTCGAAGACAGTGCTGCCGTGCCTGCACGGGTGACTGTGTAGGTGACGGTGGCTGCACTGCTGGCCACGATCAAGGCCTTGGCGATGGTGAATTGCAGCTCGGTATTGGCACCCACTATCTGTGACGGTGTGTCGTAAGCCGTTGCGCCTCTCCAGTTGACCACCACGCTGTCACCGGTGCTCATGCCTTTGTAGGCCACCCGGACGGTTGCGCCCGACTCCGGGATTCTGGAAGGAATCACGACGCCATCGGCTCCGACAGAGTCCATGGTGGGGGCAGGCAATTCTATGTGCGCATCCAGAATTTTCAGGGCCAGGGTTGCAGACTGTTGCACTGTCCCGTTGAGACGGTTGACGGTATACGACACCGCGACTGTCTGACCGGCATTGGCATTGACCAGTGCCGCCGCGAACACCAGTTCCTGGATCTTGCCCACATCGGCGGAGGTGATGATTTTCTCTCTGGTATCGCTGCCTTTTGGCCCTTGCCATTGCACCGTGATTCGCTCGCCTGCCGCAAGGTTGGCACTTGTGCCGATCTGTACGGTGGCGCCATTGATTGCATTGACCGGATCGAGGATATCGCCATTGGCTTCCTTTACGGTCGGGACGGGCAGTTCCGGCAGTATCGAGAGCTGCAATTTGACGAGTCTGGCTTCCGAATTCATGGACAGGTTGCCCGCCTGGTCGGTCACCGTGTAATAAACGGGGGCTTCGATATCGCCAATGGTTTCCAGATACGACCTGACGAAATCCACATTCACGCGCTGCAAGCCCATGTCGTCTTTGTTGACCATGGTGATGGGGCCGGGAACCTCGTTCCAGTAAGTGCGAATGACATCGCCTTCCTTCATGCCGTTGTAACTGGCAATGCTGCCTCTGAGCACGTTGTGCACGCTTTCCAGTTCGTCGGAAGTCAGTCCGTCGTCAACAAAGGTCGGGAAGATGACAGGGCCAAGATGCGGGTTGCCGGGGGCGGTGCGGTCGATTTCAAGGCGCACGGCCTTGGAGGTGTTCATGACCTGGCTTTCCGGGTTCGCAGTCTCGTAGGCAACCTGATGTACACCCTCGGTCAACAGGGCAACGGGGATCTCGAGTGTCAGTTCATCACCTGGCAACTGGCTGTCCAGAATCGGCTTCTTCAAACCGGCGGTCATGCCATTCCATAGCAGTTGGTAGGTGTAGCCGGGCATGGCACCGTCCCAGACCTTGAGCTTTACAATGACGGGTCTGTCGAGAAACTCGATGGGCAACACTCCGTTTTCGAGTGCGGCAGGAATTTCCGGTGCATCAAGTTCTCCTTCTCTACGAGGAGATATAAACGTATTCATATTTCTTTCCCTTGTTTTTATAGAGTGCGGCTCAGATCACGATGCCTGTCTGTATTGAGGAATCGGGCAGGTCGGCTGAACCGAATCGAGCATGTTCACCGGGGCGCGGGTAACTTTTGATGTAACAGCACTCTGGTTACTGCCTGCCGGTGGTTCCACGCGGAAACTGGCTTCGGCAAAACCGGTGCAGAGAATACGAAGGTTGCGGTCAGGAACCGTAAAGGTATAACCGTTCGCTACATCGTTCTTGTCCAGTGTCCGGTCGGCGGTGTAGTTGGAGGCATCAATCGGGTTGTTGTTTTTATCGAAGCCCTTGAAGGTCAATACAAGTGTCTGGCCTTCGGCAATATTGAGATAAGGCGCAATATGGAGATCCGCACCATTCGGATTGAGAATCGGGGCGATAAAGCCCACATCATTCAGTTTGAAAGGCGGGCCATCAAGGCCATCAGGACCACCAGGAAGTTCTTCTTTTGACCTGACGGTAACAAGTTGTACGGGGCATTTGACCGCGTTAGGGTTTCCGGCACGGGTCACCGTGTAATAGACCGGAATTTCCGCACCTGTTCCCTGGGTTTTCATGATTGCATTGTCGATTGGCACAAGCAGATCGCGTGCAGCAGTAATATCACTGGCTTTGATCTGATACCACTGTGGCTTTTGTTGATCGCCCCAGAACAGATTGAGATTGTCGCTGATGACAAACTCCGGACTCCATTTCACGATTCCCAGTGCATTGAGTTCATAGTCGTCTTCATCAATGAAGTTATCGGTTGTATTGGGGTTTTCCACACTGGTGCCTTGAACGATAAAGGTATCCAGCGGGTTGGTAATGGGCAGGGTCAGAAATACATCGACCGTGCTGCTGAGCGAACTGCCAGCCAGGTCCAGTTGGCGCGTGACTTCATAGAAGACCTGGACAGTGCCGACAGGATTCCTGTTCAGTGTTTCATAGGGAATGCGAAGCGAAAGAACAACGTCTTCGTTTTCGTTACCAGGCGGAAGTGCAACCGGAACCAGAGGATTACCCTGACCCCAGAACAGGCGAATCATGTCAAACGGGCTGGCACCCGGGTATTTGGGGATATCAACCTGAACCCCTGCCTGCGCTTCTGCATGATCGATAAGCGGTCCTACAGCGGGGTCGATAATCGGTGCCGGGAAGTCTGCCGGAATATCCTGCAACTTCAGAATGATGGGAACAGGGTTGGAGTCTATGGATTTATTGCCGGCCCGGTCGAAAACATTATATTTGACCAGTTGCTCCGTCTCTCCCAGACTTTCCAGAAACGCGCGTGTGAAGGTGATCGCCACTCTGTCCAGGCCCATGTCATCTTCAGTGACGATGGCTTGTGGACCAAGGGTTGTCCCCCAGTAAGTCTGGACCACATCATGTTTTGCCATGCCGGTGTAGCCGGCAATCTGAACGTCCAGTTTCCCGCCCAGTTGTGCAAGTTCCGCAGCGGTCAATCCATTCTGTACTTCCGGTGGGAACAGGATGGCACTGAGTTCCGGATCACCGGGAGGAGTCAGGTCAATCACCAGGTTGAATATATTGGAATCGTTTCTGATCTGGCTCTGAGGATTATAGGTTTGATATTGCAGAGTATGCCTTCCCTCGGTTAGAAGGTTGACAGGAATTTCCAGTGTCAATGGATCTCCAGGCCGGTGAGTATCCAGGATCGGTTTTTCGGGACCTACTGTTTCGCCATTCCACAGTAGCGTATAGGTATAACCTGGCTGAGCACCCGCCCATACTTCAAGATCGACTGTGACCGGTTTGGTCAATTCGGATATCGGCAAAAGTCCAGGCGTGTCTTCATCATGAAAGGCGGCGGCGACATCCGGGGCTTTCAGGTTTTCATCCTGTTCGCGTGGGTGTTTATCGGAAATGATAATGGGTAGCTGCGGTTGATAGTGCATGTTTGTTTCCTTGAAATTAATGAAAATAAGCCCTGCAGGTTTTCCAGGTCAGGGGCACTCTTGCCAGCTGAAAAAATGATATTGGCCAATAGAGCCTCTAGCTGTGGAAATGACGTAATCGCTTTTGTTTGGGATCGTCAATAGGGGTGGTAAATATTTTTATGATTTAAGATTGTTTTCTGGTTGTGGATTTAGGATGTAGGAATCTCTGTAGGATAAAAGTTTTGTGTATTTAGGAAGGTTCCTACTTTTGTGTTTGAGTGTCTTTTAGAGGCAGGTAATGGTTATAGAGCATCCTCCTGTTTCCATATTCGGGAGTATGAAAGGTGCTTTATAGAAAAAGTGTGGCAGGAAGAAAATGTGTCTTGTCTACGGCTATGTTTCTGGGCGCTATGGTTACGCTGGAAGCTATAGCAGACAACGACGTTGTCTGGGTGGATGTTCCGGGTCACGGGGTCATGGCCACTATTCCGGTAGAAGGTCGAGAGGAAACGGTAGATTCTTCCACGCCCGTTCACTCTTACTCTGTAAAAAGTAACGGGTTACTGAATGTTCTGAATGGCGGTGTGGCAGAGCATGTCATGGTTGATAACTCAAGGCTGATGGTCGGGTACGGAACTGTGACCAGTGGCGTCGATGCAACCGACAGCCGGATTATTCTGGATCACGCAATTGTCAGAAATGATAAGGGGGTCGGCATGGCACTCGGAACCCGGCAGTGGGGCGTCAATCCGGGAACATGGGCCACGATTGGCGACAGTGATATATCCGGCATCGGCTATGGCATAGGATTGAGCCAGCTAAGCCGGCTTGAAATGAGTAATACCAGGGTTTATGGCGCACTTTCGCCCGATGGGATTCAACAGGGGGAAGGGCTGCTCGTGTCAGGAGGCGATGCGGTCATTACAGGCGCAAGCCATATTCGTGGTGATAGAAATGGCATCAGGATCATTGAGGGAGCTTTTATCCCCGGTAACGGCAATGCCGGTGTCACCAGCAGTGCCGTGATTGATCATTCGATTATCGAAGGGATCAATGGCGCAGCGATCAGGATCGACAAGTCGGATCAGTTTGGTGCGATCGTCGATATAGCCGTGCAGAATGGCTCAACCCTGCTCTCCGGCAACGGTAACCTTCTGGAAGTAGCAGACCGCAGTACGGCGAATTTCAAGGTCGACAACAGCAACCTTACCGGCAATCTGATTGCCGATGACACCAGCACCTTGAACGTCACCTTGCAGAATCAGGCTCAGCTCACAGGCGATATCATCAATGGCAATAGCCTGGCTGTTAATTCTGGCGCTCATTGGCAAATGGTTGGCGACAACTCTATCCAGTCGCTGGGTATGTACGGTGGTCATGTGAGTTTTGGTGAGGACGGGTTCCATACCTTGTCGTTGGGCGAGTTGTCCGGAAATGGCACTTTTGGCATGCGAGTCGATCTGGACAATGGTGTCGGGGATCTGCTTGAGGTGAACGGACAGGCCAATGGCGAGTTCGGTTTGCGGGTCCACAATACCGGCGTTGAAGTGGTATCGCCCGATATGGAGCCCTTGAAGGTTGTGCATACCGAAGGCGGCAATGCACAGTTCAGCCTCATCGGCGGTCGGGTCGACCTCGGGACGTACTCCTATCTGCTGGAGCAACAGGGCAATGACTGGTTCATCGTCGGCAATGACAGAACCATCAGCCCGTCAACCAGTGCCGCTCTGGCGCTGTTCAATGCCGCACCGGTTGTCTGGATGAGCGAGCTGTCGACCTTGCGCAGCCGCATGGGTGAAGTGCGTGCCAGCGGCCAGGGAGGCGGATGGATGCGTGCCTATGGCAATCGCTTCAATGCCACCACCAGTGACGGGGTCGATTATCAGCACAGGCATCAGGGCCTGTCGCTGGGAGCGGATGCGCCGCTCGAGGTCGGTCATGGCCAGTTATTGCTGGGTGTCATGGGCGGTTACAGCAGCTCCGACCTGGATCTTGATCGTGGCACCACGGGCAAGGTCAGTAGTTACTATGCAGGCGTCTATGGCACCTGGCTGCTGGATGACGGGTACTACCTGGACGGTGTACTCAAGTTCAACAGCTTCCGTAACAAGTCCGATGTCGCCATGAGTGATGCCAGCAAGGCCAAGGGGGATTACAGCAATACGGGAGTCGGTGCATCGGTGGAGTTCGGGCGGCATATCGCGTTGGCAGACGATTACTTCCTGGAACCTTTCGCACAACTGGCCAGTGTCGTCATTCAGGGCGACAAATACCGTATGGACAATGGCCTGCAGGCGAAAAACAGCGATACCCACTCGGTCCTGGGCAAGGTCGGCAGCTCTGTGGGACGTAACATTGCGCTCAAGGATGGCGGCGTCCTGCAGCCTTACTTGCGCGTAGCGGTGGCTCAGGAGTTTTCCCGCAGCAATGACGTCAAGGTCAACGACTCGCGCTTCGATAACAACCTGTTCGGTTCACGGGCCGAGTTGGGGGCGGGTGTTTCTGTCTCGTTGTCGGAGCGGCTGCAATTGCACGCCGATTTCGATTACATGAAGGGCAGGCATGTCGAGCAACCCTGGGGTGCCAATGTAGGCCTGCGCCTGGCGTTTTGAGGATCTTGCGTCAGTCGAGCCCCCGGTGAGCGATCACCGGGGGCTTTTTCATTTGCCCGGATGACGACGTTTCATGTTGCGTTTGCGGCGGCGCTGTCTGGACGTGAGCGGCGCATGCTTATTGACCGTTACGCGCAGAATGGGCGAGGTGCCGATCAAGTGGTTGGCGCGATGTATTTCATAGTAAATATCCACGGGACCGTATTGGGCATGGGGAATGAAGTTGTAGGTAATGCACAGTATCCGCACGACAGGGCTGTTGCCCAAAGGATGAAGCAGGGGTGTTGATGACTGGTACAGGCCCCAGTGAAAGACGATGAGGTCCTCTCGTTGCATCAGAGGCGAGTAGGGAATATGGACGGATATACCGGCATGAATCTGTTCCCAGGCAATTGCATCGGAATTTATGCCTGGCAAGATCGGAGCCTTCAGGCTGGACGATATATCGGGTTGCCCGGGCAATGATGTGTGTTCATTGGCAGGTGGCAGTGAGTCGTCTTGGGTCGGTTTATCCATTGGAAACGCCTGTATTGATATTCGAATGGTCTGAAAACGTTATCGCGTGGTGTGAAACCATTAAAAGTACAGGGCGTGATCCGGTCAAATGGCTGGCCTGAAGTTTGTGTGGCTGGCGTATTTGATTACATGGTGTAACAAATGAAGTTGCCAGACAGGCTGGAGTTTGCTGCGGGCTTGTCGTTGAACAGTGTCGTTGTTTTAGGAAGTATGAAATTTTTTGCAGCGTTTTCAGATTGAAAACAGAAGGCTAGTGTTAAAAGTGCAGGGTTTTTCACGTGCGTGGAAGAGGCGTACATCACTATCGGAAAGATCACTCCAAAAAACTTTTTTGCGATAAATTCAAATGAATTCACGCTCCCTGTTTCAATACTTGAATGAATGCAGGTTTTCTGGGCGGCACAAGGCTCTGGTTGCTTCAGACGCTCAGAATCAGGGGCTGACGGATGCCGTCTTGCTCAGGGGGGAGAAAAAATAGCGGTGCTGTCCGCGAACTCTCTGCAAATAACAGCGTCATATCAATGTGCCATTTCGGCATCTCGCATGGAATCAGGATCATGGCTTCCTTGTTCAAAAAACCTCACACGACCTCCCGTGTTCGTGTTCTTGCCTTATTAATGACCAGCCTGGCATTTTCAAGCGCCAACGCAGCGGTTGAGATCAAGTCTTCCAATGCCGATAGTTACGACAAGATCGTTACCAGCTTTAACGATTACGGCAGAGGAACTGCATTGCGTAACGCCAATATTACCGTTGGCGATATTCAGGAGATGAGAAAAGGTACGGAGAGTAATACCAGGGAGCTGGAAAATCTGAAAAAGATTATCGAAGGGCAGTCCCGAGTTATTGAAGAACTCAGGCGCGATAACAAGTCTTCGGCTTCAAGCAACAGTTCCAGCGATAGCGAAATTGCCAGTCTCAAGCGCAAGCTCGATGAGCAGGAGCGCGGCATGGAAAAACTTGAAGGCCAGGTGAATGACTTGAAGCGCAGTTCGGGGTCCAGCAGCAGCTCCAGTGCAAGTGAACTGTCCAGCCTCAAGCGTGATGTCAGCGATCAGGAGCGTGAGTTGAATAATGTGAAGCGTTCCCTCGATGACCTTTCCCGCAAGGTCAAATAAGGCCGTGTGACTTCGAGCTTCATGAAAAAGCCCCGGTCAATCGTCATTTGCCGGGGCTTTTCTGTTGCAGTGCAGGTCTTACCGGTTGAAACGCTCAACCAGTGAGTATTGCGAATTGGCCGTATCGGTCAGTTCGGCGCTGAGCACTGCCGAGCGATGGGCTTCATCGGAAGTCTGATCGGCCAGATCGGCAATGGTGGAGATGTTGCGGCTGATCTCTTCGGCGACCGAGCTTTGCTGTTCGGTGGCGGTGGCGATCTGGGTAGCCATTTCGGTGATGTTGGCGACCGCTTCGCTGATGCCCACCAGCGCCTCGTCTGCTTCCAGCACCCGCGCAACGCCTTCTTCGGCCTGACGGTGGCCGGAGTTCATGGTTTGCACGGCATTGTTGGCGGTCTGTTGCAGTTTGGCGATCAGGCCATGGATCTGCCCGGTGGACTCGGTGGTGCGCTGTGCCAGTTGACGCACTTCATCGGCCACCACGGCAAAGCCTCGACCCATTTCCCCGGCGCGGGCAGCCTCGATGGCGGCGTTCAGGGCCAGCAGGTTGGTCTGGTCGGCGATGCCTTTGATCACGTCCACCACACCGCCGATTTCATCGCTGTCCTTGGCCAGTTGGGTAACGGTCAGACCGGTTTCGCCCACGGAAGTGGACAGGCGCTGAATGGCCTCACGGGTTTCGCCGGCGATATCCCGGCCACGACGTGTAAGCTGGTTGGCCTGTTGGCTGGCATCGGCCGCGCGCTGGACATGGCTGGCGACTTGCTGGGTGGTGGTAGCCATCTGGTTGATGGCGGTTGCCACCTGTTCGGTCTCGACCCGCTGGCGCTCAAGCCCCGAAGAACTGGCGTTGGCCAGTGAGTTGGATTTGCGTGCCTGGGTATTGAGGTGCTCGGCGGTATCCTGCAAGCGGGTCAGGCAGGTTTTCATCCGCGCTTCCTGGCTGAGGATCGACATTTCCAGGCGTGCTTGCGGGCCTCGGCTATCGGTATACATCTGTGCGATCAGCGGGTCCGAAGTGGTCTGTTCGGCCAGACGCAACAGGCGTTTGATACCGCGCTGCTGCCAGGTCAGACCCAACAGGCCCAGCGGTACCGACAATGCGGCGGCCAGAATGAAGCCCCAGTGCGAGTTGAGCCAGGCGCCGATCATGAAGCTCAGCTGGCTGACCAGGATGAACGGCAGCCAGTCCTGCAGCACCGGCAGCCATTTGTCGCGCCCCGGAATGGCCGATTTGCCCTTGTTGATACGTGCGTACAGCGCTTCGGCACGCTTGATCTGTTCGGCGGTCGGTTTGACACGCACGGACTCGAAGCCAACCACCTGCTTGTTCTCGAACATCGGCGTCACATAGGCGTTGACCCAATAGTGGTCGCCATTCTTGCAACGGTTCTTGACGATGCCCATCCACGGCTGACCACGTTTCAGGGTAGCCCACATGTGTTCGAAAACGGCCGAAGGGACGTCCGGATGGCGAACCAGATTATGCGGTGCCTTGATCAACTCGTCGTGACTGAAGCCGGAGACTTCCTGGAAGATCTCGTTGCAGTAAGTGATTACGCCCTTGGTATCGGTAGTGGAAATCAACCGCTGTTCGGCAGGGAATGTCCTTTCACGTTGAGTGACTGGCTGGTTGTTACGCATGGCTTTCGGTCCTTCGATCCAATAGGCTTCGGCGGGTTATCGGCAGGCGAGCCTGTAAATTGAGTTTTTCAGATCAATGAATAGCGAATCATTGTCATGTATCAATGCTTATCGATCCAGCATTGGATAGGTGAACAGGCCGAAATGAACCAGATTCAAACCGAAGTGGCTGACGACTGCGGCCTGCAGGCCACCGAAACGATAGGCGATGCCATAACCCACACCGGCCAGGCTCGCGAGCAATATCCATTGCCATCCAGAGCCGAGATGGGAGAGCCCGAACAGTATGGCAGCTATAACGATGGCCAGTGTGCTGCCCCGCCATGTTTTGTTAAAGATTTGTTGCAGTGCGCCTTGCAGGTAGGCCCGAAAGAACAACTCTTCGGTGAGCGACACAAGCAACAGATTGTTCAATAACCAGAGCGTGCCATGTTCCGGCCATTTTGCGGCCCAGCCGATGACTCCAAGGGCTGTGGCCATTGTCATGCACAACACGGCGGTAGCGATCAGGGCCAGGACTGTGACTTTCAATGAGCGGACACTACCCGCCGATGTCAGGATCCATGGACAGAACAGGAGCACCCAGAACCCAATCAGCGGTTTATCCAGATTCAGGGACATGGAGAAGGGCGCGGCTTCGGGGCTGAAGCGAATCGCATCGAACACTTTTGCGCTATTGAAACCGGGTAACAGATGAGCGGCCAGAGCAAGGCCCGTGACAATGAAGATGCCATGCCCGAGCCCGCGGACCCACCTGTGTCCGGGCTGCCTGACACATAAACCTGCCATCAGCAGAAGGCCGACTGCCAGGGCAGCCGGCCACTGAAGCTGGCCGTAGAACAACGCAATGGCGTACCCGAGGCCGAGCAGACAGAAAAACACCCGGGACTCTGGTGCCATGAAGAATCTCCTGAAGCAAAAGCGGAGATTCTATGGCGTTATACGGGCCACTAGCGAATTGTCGTCACGACGCAATCAACTGCCTCAACACATAATGCAGAATCCCTCCTGACTTGAAGTACTCCACTTCGTTGAGCGTGTCGATCCGGCACAGTACGTCCAGATTTTCCTGGCTGCCGTCTTCACGGGTGATCGTGAGCGTCAGGCTCATGCCCGGCCGCACCTCGGCACCGCTCAGTCCGCTGATTTCCAGGGTTTCCTTGCCGGTGAGGTTCAAGGATTTACGGGTCTGGCCATTTTTGAACTGCAGGGGCAATACCCCCATGCCGACCAGATTGGAGCGGTGGATCCGCTCAAAGCTTTCGGCAATGACGGCTTTTACACCCAGCAGATTGGTGCCCTTGGCGGCCCAGTCGCGGCTTGAACCGGTACCGTATTCCTGGCCTGCAACGATCACCAGGGGAGTGCCTTCTGCCTGATAGCGCATGGCGGCGTCGTAGATAGCCAGTTTTTCGCCGCTGGGCACATGCAGGGTATTGCCGCCTTCCTCGCCGCCCAGCATTTCGTTGCGGATGCGGATATTGGCGAAGGTGCCGCGCATCATCACTTCATGGTTGCCACGGCGCGATCCGTAGGAGTTGAAGTCCTTGGGCTCCACGCCCTGATCGCGCAGATAGCGTCCGGCCGGGCTGTCGGTCTTGATATTGCCTGCCGGGGAAATATGGTCGGTGGTCACCGAATCTCCCAGCAAGGCCAGGATCCGCGCGCCTTGAATATCCTCGATCACCGGCAAGGGGCCGGCGATATCGGCAAAGAACGGCGGATGCTGGATATAGGTAGAGTCCGGTTGCCAGACATAGGTGGCTGCCTGCGGGACTTCAATGGCTTGCCACTGCTCGTCACCGGCGAAGACCTCTGCGTATTCCTTATGGAACATACCGGTATTGACGCTTTGCACGGCTTCGGCGATTTCCTGCTGGCTGGGCCAGATATCGCGCAGGTAAACCGGTTTGCCGTCCGAACCTTCCCCCAGCGGTTCGCTACTGATATCGATGCGCACCGTACCTGCCAGGGCATAGGCCACGACCAGAGGTGGCGAGGCCAGCCAGTTGGTCTTGACCAGTGGGTGAACCCGGCCTTCGAAATTGCGGTTGCCGGACAATACCGAGGCTACGGTCAGGTCCGCATTCTGGATGGCGTTCTCGATGGGGGCCAGCAGCGGCCCTGAGTTGCCGATGCAAGTGGTGCAGCCATAGCCCACCAGATCGAAGCCCAGCGCGTCCAGATACCGGGTCAGACCGGCCGCCTTGTAGTAATCGGTGACCACCTTGGAGCCGGGGGCCAGAGAGCTTTTTACCCATGGCTTGCGTTTCAGGCCTTTTTCCACGGCCTTTTTCGCCACCAGCCCGGCCGCCATCATCACGCTGGGGTTGGAGGTGTTGGTGCAGGAGGTAATGGCGGCGATGACCACTGCACCGTTTTTCAGTCGGTGAGTCTGGCCATCGTGCTCATATTCGGCCTCGCCACTGACTTGTCCGGCATTGCCCACGGCCACGCCGCCACCGCCTTCGCTTTCCAGACGACCTTCTTCCGTGCGGGCCGGTTTGACCTGCAGGCCGAGAAAATCATCGAAGGCCTTGGGGACGGCTGGCAGATCGACTCGATCCTGCGGGCGTTTCGGCCCGGCCAGACTCGCTTGTACGGTTCCCATGTCCAGTTCCAGACTGTCGGTGAATACCGGCTCCTTGCCCGGCAGTCGCCACAGACCCTGAGCCTTGCAATAGGCTTCCACCAGTTTCACCGTGGTATCCGGCCGACCGGAAAGGCGCAGGTAGTCCAGCGTCACTTCGTCCACCGGGAAGAAACCACAGGTTGCGCCATACTCGGGGGCCATATTGGCAATGGTTGCCCGGTCGGCCAGCGGCAGATCGGCCAGCCCGTCGCCATAGAATTCGACGAACTTGCCGACCACGCCTTTCTTGCGCAGCATCTGGGTGACGGTCAGCACCAGATCCGTCGCGGTGATGCCTTCCTTCAGCTTGCCGGTCAGCTTGAAGCCGATCACTTCCGGGATCAGCATCGACACCGGCTGGCCGAGCATGGCGGCTTCGGCTTCGATCCCGCCCACGCCCCAGCCCAGTACACCCAGGCCGTTGATCATGGTGGTGTGGGAGTCGGTGCCCACCAGTGTGTCGGGGAAGGCATAGGTGCGGCCATCCTCTTCTTTGGTCCAGACCGTGCGGCCCAGATATTCCAGATTCACCTGATGGCAGATGCCGGTGCCCGGTGGTACCACGCTGAAGTTATCGAAGGCGCTCTGGCCCCAACGCAGGAAGGCATAGCGCTCGCCGTTACGTTGCATTTCGATCTCGACGTTGTCGCCGAAGGCGTCGGGATCGCCAAATCTGTCCACCATGACCGAGTGATCGATCACCAGATCGACCGGCGACAACGGATTGATCCGCTGTGGATCGCCTCCGGCCTTGGCCACGGCTGCGCGCATGGCTGCCAGATCCACAACGGCAGGCACACCGGTAAAGTCCTGCATCAGCACCCTGGCGGGGCGGTATTGAATCTCGCGGTCCGAGCGGCGTTCGCTCAGCCAGGCGGCGAGTGCCTTGAGGTCGTCACCGGTGACGGTCTTGTCGTCTTCCCAGCGCAACAGGTTTTCCAGCAGCACCTTGAGCGACATGGGCAATCGGTCCAGGTCACCCAGTGATTTCGCGGCTTCCGGCAGGCTGAAGTAATGGTAGGTCTGGTTGTCGACTTCGAGTTTTTTCAGGCTTTTCAGGCTATCCAGGGAGGGCATGAATGACTCCTTTTAGAGTTATGCAAGCGGTACTGGCTCCATGCAGCAGGTCGGGAGCCTCGGCATTCTGTGGACTGTCGAGCCGCGCCAGTGGTTCCTGATTGGGCTATCATGCGCGGCTTTCAAGTCTGCGGGGCCGGGAGTCACCATGAATACGCTGTTTATGCATTGCCGACCGGGCTTCGAAAGCGAGGTCTGTTCGGAGATATCCGATCATGCTGCGCGCCTGAATGTGGCCGGTTATGCCAAGGCCAGGCCCGATGCGGCGTGTGCCGAGTTCATCTGTACCGAAGAAGACGGTGCCCAGCGCCTGATGAGCGGTCAACGTTTTGACCGGCTGATCTTCCCTCGGCAGTGGGCTCGGGGAGTCTTTCTCGATTTGCCCGAAACCGACCGCATCAGCGTGATTCTGGCTCATATGGCGAGTTTTCCGGTCTGCGGCAGTCTGTGGCTGGAAGTGGTGGACACCAACGACGGCAAGGAACTGTCGAACTTCTGCAAGAAATTCGAGGCTCCGCTGCGCAAGGCCCTGACTCAGGCGGGCAAGCTGGTGGACGATCCGCACAAGCCGCGTCTGTTGCTGACCTTCAAGAGTGGTCGCGAGGTGTTTCTGGGGCTGGCCGAGGCGGATAACTCGGCGATGTGGCCCATGGGGATTCCGCGCCTGAAGTTTCCCCGCGAAGCGCCGAGCCGTTCGACCTTGAAGCTCGAGGAAGCCTGGCATCACTTCATTCCACGTCAGGAGTGGGACGAGCGTCTGTCCAGCGACATGACCGGCGTGGACCTGGGGGCGGCACCGGGTGGCTGGACCTATCAACTGGTGCGTCGCGGCATGCTGGTCACTGCCATCGATAACGGCCCCATGGCCGAAAGCCTCATGGATACCGGTCTGGTGCAGCATCTGATGGCTGACGGTTTCACCTACAAGCCTCGGCAGACCGTGGACTGGATGGTCTGTGACATTGTCGAAAAGCCGGCCCGCAACGCCGCCTTGCTGGAAACCTGGCTGGGGGAGGGCCTGTGTCGTGAGGCGGTGGTCAACCTCAAGCTGCCCATGAAGCAGCGCTACGCCGAGGTGCGCCGCCTGCTCGATCGTATCGAGGAAGGTTTTCAGGCGCGTGGTGTCAGGGTTTCGATTGGCTGCAAGCAGCTTTATCACGATCGCGAGGAAGTGACCTGTCACCTGCGCAGGCTGGACGTTGCCAAGGCAAGCCGCCCGCGCAAGGGCTGATTGGCCTGATTGAATGAATTGAGCGACAATTGCCGCCAGTTTCTGGAGTGCCCCATGTCTGAACCCATCGAAAGCCAGCCCGTTGATGCCACCCTGGATGCCACCGGTCTCAACTGCCCGGAACCTGTGATGATGTTGCATCAGAAGGTTCGCGACCTGCATGCCGGTGGCCTGCTCAAGGTCATTGCCACGGACCCTTCGACCCGGCGCGACATTCCCAAATTCTGTGTGTTTCTCGGCCATGAACTGGTCGAACAGCAGGCCGATGGCGGGACTTTTCTCTACTGGATCCGCAAGAAACAGGATTGAGGCAGGTGCGCCTGCCGTCCGCATGACGATGGATCGTCCTCCCTTCGGTTAACAGAGAGTCTTTCATGCGCATTGTCGCTGACGAAAATATCCCGCTGCTCGATGCCTTTTTTGCCCATTTCGGCGAGATACGTCGCTTGCCGGGGCGTTCCATTGATCGTGCGGCGGTTGCCGATGCCGATATCCTGCTGGTGCGTTCGGTGACCAACGTCGACCGTGCAATGCTCGAAGGCAGTGCGGTGCGCTTCGTCGGGACCTGTACCATTGGCACGGATCATCTGGATCTTGAGTATTTCCAGCAGGCGGGCATCCAGTGGTCCAGCGCTCCGGGCTGCAATGCCCGAGGCGTGGTGGACTACGTGCTGGGCAGCTTGCTGACTCTGGCTGAAATCGAAGGCGCAGACCTCAGGCAGCGTACTTATGGCGTGGTGGGTGCTGGTCAGGTGGGTGGTCGCCTGATCAAGGTGCTCAAGGCGCTGGGGTGGAATGTGCTGGTCTGTGATCCGCCCAGAGCCGCAGAGGGCGGCGAATACGTCAGCCTTGACGAGATTGTGGCCCGTTGCGATGTCATCAGTCTGCACACGCCTTTGACCCGAAACGGCGAGCAGCCCACCTGGCATCTGTTCGACGCGTCGCGTCTGCGTCAGCTCAGGCAAGGTGCCTGGCTTATCAATGCCAGCCGTGGCGCCGTGATCGATAACCTTGCGCTGCATGACGTTCTGCTGGAGCGCGAAGACCTGCAGGCAGTGCTCGATGTCTGGGAAGGCGAGCCGCAGGTGAATGTGCCGCTGGCGGACCTGTGTGTGATCGGTACGCCGCATATCGCAGGCTACAGCCTCGATGGCAGACAGCGCGGAACGGCGCAGATCTATCAGGCACTCTGCAATTTTCTCCAGCAGCCTGCAACGATTCTTCTGGACGACCTGCTGCCGCGTCCCTGGCTGGCGCAAGTCAGTCTGGACAGCCAGACCGATCCGGTCTGGGCGCTGAATATGCTGTGCAGAGGCGTCTATGACCCGCGTCGCGACGATGCGGATTTTCGTCGCAGTCTGGTGAACGATACCGCCAGTCAGCGCCTTGCTTTCGATGCCTTGCGCAAGCACTACCCGCCACGTCGGGAAATTGACGGCTTGAAGGTAAAGCTGGAGGGAGACTCCGGGGTGTTGAAGCAGATGGTTCTGGCGCTGGGGGCATCGCTGGTCTGAACGGGCGGCCAGAAAAAACCCGACACGGAGGTCGGGTTCTGAAAAGGGGGGATGATGCTCAGTTCTGTTTTTCAGGAGTGACCCAGGATTTTTCGCATTCCTGGCAGGCCGCCTGAACCATTTCTTCGGTAATGACGATTTCACGTCCGTCCTTGTCGAGTACAGCACCACCTACGGAAAGGCTGGGGGTGGCTCGAACGACCTGGACTTGATTGCTGCTCTCTTGCGCGTTCATAGTCTTTCTCCTTGATCAGGTGTTACCTCTAAACTACCCGCGTTTGATGACCGTGCAGTGACAGTTCCAGTCGCAAGCTGAGTTCCCAGTGCAACAGAAATGATATAAAACTGCCAGTTTTTGCTTAGATCGATCCCTTCTAGAAAACGGGCGAGGTGTCATAACGCTGGTTTTCCTGCTTCAGACACAGGTTCATGATTATGTCGTCGGTGTTTTCCCTTGCTCAAAGACCTGCCATTCGTCTGGCCCTGAGTTTTATCGCTCCCTATCGTTGGCATGTACTGGGTGCGCTGGTGGCGCTGGTCATTACAGCAGGCCTCATGCTTTTCATGGGGCAGGGCATCAAGATGATAGTGGATCATGGGTTCATGACCGGTTCTTCCGAGCAGCTTGAGCGATCGATCGGTTTTTTCCTGCTGGTGACCGTCGGCCTGTCCATCGGCACTTTTACCCGTTTCTATCTGGTGTCGTGGATCGGTGAGCGGGTCGTGGCCGATTTGCGCAATCGCGTATTCGAACATCTGATCAACCTGCATCCGGCCTTCTACGAAAATAACCGCAGCTCGGAAATCCAGTCGCGTCTGACAGCCGATACCACTTTGCTGCAGTCGGTGGTGGGGTCGTCTCTGTCGGTATTCCTGCGCAGCGCACTGATGGTGATTGGCGGCATCATTCTCCTGTTCATCACCAACCCCAAGCTGACCAGTATCGTGGTGCTGACCTTGCCACTGGTGATTGTGCCGATTCTGGTATTCGGTCGCCGGGTGCGCCGCCTGTCCCGGGAAACCCAGGACCGCGTGGCCGACGTGGGCAGCTATGTGGCCGAGGCTTTGAGGCAGATCAAGACGGTTCAGGCCTACAACCATCAGGAGCATGACAAGGCACATTTTTCCCAGACGGTCGAGAAGGCCTTCGGCACCGCCCGCAAATATATCCTGCAGCGATCCTGGCTGATTACCGTGGTGATTTCCCTGGTACTGGGCGCTGTCGGTGTGATCCTGTGGGTCGGCGGGATGGACGTGATCAACGGCACCATAACCAGCGGCGAGTTATCGGCCTTTGTGTTCTATGCACTGCTGGTGGGCACGTCCTTTGGTTCGCTGAGCGAGGTGATCGGTGAGTTGCAGCGCGGCGTGGGAGCGGCCGAGCGTATCAGCGAGCTGCTTCAGGTCCGCAGCGAAATCACAGCGCCGGCCAGCGGCCTGCTTGGCCTGCCGCCCAGAGTCAGTGGCAGGCTGGAACTGCAGAGCGTGAGTTTTGCCTACCCGTCCCGGCCTGATCACAAGGCCGTCGATGATTTGACCCTGAGCATCGCAGCCGGTGAAACCATCGCACTGGTCGGGCCATCCGGGGCAGGCAAGTCAACGCTGTTCGATCTGCTGCTGCGTTTCTACGACCCTCAGCAGGGGCGTATCCTGATCGAAGACGTACCCATCCAGCAGCTTGCCCCTCACGACCTGCGTCGCAACTTTGCCCTCGTCTCGCAGACGCCTGCGCTTTTCTTTGGCAGCGTCGAAGACAACATCCGTTATGGCAACTCCGGGGCCAGCGCCGAGCAGGTAGAGGCCGCGGCACGCATTGCCCATGCCCATGAGTTCATCATGCAGATGGCTGACGGTTATCAGACCCACCTGGGGGATGGTGGCCTCGGTTTGTCCGGTGGACAGAGACAGCGTCTGGCGATTGCCCGGGCATTGCTGGTCGATGCGCCGATTCTGTTATTGGACGAAGCTACCAGCGCGCTGGATGCGCAAAGTGAACACCTGATTCAGCAGGCCCTGCCAAGCCTGATGAAAGGCCGTACCACCCTGGTGATCGCCCATCGACTGGCCACGGTACAGAATGCCGACCGTATTGCCGTCATCGATCAGGGGCGTCTTGTTGCGGTGGGAACCCATCGGCAACTGATAACCGGCAATCCGCTGTATGCGCGTCTGGCGGCGCTTCAGTTCAATGCTCGGATGGAAGAAGAGGTGAACTGATACCCGAGCGGGCTGCGTATCGGTACGCAGCCCGGACGTGTTCAGCGATATTCGCAGAGGTAAGCAGTATCCACACTCACCTTCAGCTGAAACTTGCTGTTGGCCGGTACATTGAACTGGCTGCCGCTGCTGAAGGTTTCCCAGTCAGTGCTGTCCGGCAGCTTGACGATCAGTTCGCCGGAAATCACGTGCATGATTTCGCGTTGCGCTGTACCGAACTCATATTCGCCCGCTGCCATCACGCCAATGGTGGCCTGGCCTTCCGTCTGACTGAACGCGATGGATTTGACAGTGCCGTCGAAGTACTCATTGACCTTGAACATGCAAGATTCCTTGATAAAAGGGCTGAAAAGGGTCGAACAGTATGCCCAACGTATCAAGCATCGTCACTTGGCAATCCTGATATTCAATTGGGAATGATCAAGGGTAACAGTCTGGCAGTATTGCGCGCATCGACCAGTGCCCGATGCTGCTGGCCGCTGAACTGCATGCCCGCCAGTTGCAACGCACTGTTGAGGCCGGGGGCGCGCTGTAATTGGCGTGCCTCGGCGAAGCGCTGTTTCAGGTTGACATAGGGCATGTCGCTCAGGGCGCTTTCCAGGCGGTGTTCGCGCCATTGTTCCTGCAGTTGCCTGCGGTCGTAATCTCCCCAGCTGGCCCAGCCGACAATGCGTGCCTGATGATGGCTCAGCCAGCGTTCGAACTGGGGCCACACGCTGCTCAGCGATGCCGCGCTGTCTATGTTGCTCTGGCTGATATGGGTCAGTTCCCGGCAGAAGTGCGTCAGCAAGGGGCGGCGTGCAGGGCGTACGAAGCGCTCGAAGTGATCCAGTTCGCGCCCATCCTGATTCACCAGCGTTGCACCGATCTCGATGATTTCCATTTCTGCGACCGGCCATCCGCCTTCCTCGGTGGTAGCCTCCAGGTCGATCACCAGCCAATGCGGCATTATGAAGCTCCCATCCAACAATTTTAGTGAGACCAGAGTAGCCATATTCACCCGGCTACGCTCGATAAGGTTTTACTGTGCTGTTACCGACACATCAATCGACCGTTGAATACTTCAGTGGTGCCTTGTCTTTTGTCGCATCCGCCCTTGGACTTTTTCAGGTTGTGTGCGACTTATAACGATTCATGGATTTGGTAGTTGTTTAAACTGCTGAAAGCGCATAGCGTGTGGCGTTTTTGACCGATGCCTTTTCATGAAGACGCACGCAGTAATAACCAATGTGTTGTTGTGCAAGGGAGCGATGCTGATCGTCTCGCTGTTGATGAGTTGGCAGGTTCAGGCCGCTCAGATCGTGCAAGTGGCGGCCGTGCATTTTCCGCCCTATATGATTCGCCCTGAAAGAGGCAACGATACCGGGCTTCTGCCCAAACTCATCGAGGCCCTCAATGCCAGCCAGCAGGACTATGAGTTCGTGGTGGTGCCGACTTCCGTGCAGCGTCGCTTCCGGGACTTTGCCCAGGGTCGCTTCGATATAGCAATCTTTGAAAACCCCGACTGGGGCTGGAAACATGTCGCCTATGACAAGGTAGACATGGGACTGGAGGATGCCGAAGTATTTGTGGCCCGGCGGGTCGAGGGGCGTCAGCAGAGTTACTTCGATGATCTGTCGGACAAGCGTCTGGCTCTGTTCAGCGGTTATCACTATGGATTCGCCAACTTCAATGCAGATCAGAAGTATCTGAGCGAAAACTTCAATTCCACATCGACCTATTCCCATGACAGCAATTTATTGATGGTGATACGCGGACGCGTGGATATCGCGCCGGTAACGCGTTCCTATCTGGTGGACTTCATGGCGCATAATCCCAGCGAGGCCGAGCAGTTTCTGGTTTCCGACCGGGTCGATCAGCTTTATCGGCAATATGCACTGCTGCGACCGGGCGGCAGCATCAGTGCAACGAAGTTTGATCAACTGTTACAGCAATTGCGTGACAACGGGGAGTTCGCGAAGATTTTCGAGCCTCTTCACATCAAGGTCCTTTCCGTACCTCCTTACTCGGCTGCACCTGCAGACAATACAGTGAGCAAGAAGGTCGGAAGGTAAGACCAAGCCGGGATCATCGATCCTTGGCTTCCTTGGCATCCATCTCGGCATTGCGTTCATGAATACGCTTGAGCTGCTCTTCGGTCAGAGGCAGCTTTTGCGCTGTGTCGCGCAGTAACATCAGGCCGCCGACGATGGAGCCGATTGCAACGATCAGAATCAACCAGGCATACCAGGGCATAGCACTCTCCTTGTAGTCATACCGGTTTGAGCAAGGGGCTGCTCAATGGTTCAAGTGTATGCGCTCTGGCAAGGCCGCGTGAAACCGTGAGGGTTTACGCGGCCTCTTGTTTCAGGAGCCGGTCAGCATGGCGTCGGCAGGGGCGTTGGCACGCGACTGGGCGGTAAGGCTGAAGTAGATGAAGCCCACGGCCATGAAGCAGAGGAAGATGAAGCCGATCAGCGGGTTGAACCAGGCCATTGCCAGCAGGCATACGACGGCCAGGGTCAGGGCGATGCCCGGGATGATCGGGTAGCCCGGCGCGCGGAAGCTGCGCTCCAGCAGAGGTTCGGCCTTGCGCAGCTTGAACAGGCTGAGCATGCTCATGATGTACATCACGATTGCGCCGAATACGGCCATGGTGATCATGGCTGCGGTCAGGGTCATGCCGCTCAGATTGATCAGGCCATCACTGTAGATGGCCGCAATACCGATCAGTCCACCGGCGATGATGGCGCGGTGCGGGGTCTGGAAGCGCGAGAGTTTGGCCAGCGAGGCGGGCAGGTAACCGGCACGCGCCAGGGCAAAGAACTGGCGCGAGTAGCCCAGAATGATCCCGTGGAAACTGGCGACCAGACCGAACAGGCCGATCCAGACCAGCATGTGCAGCCAGCCGGAGTTATCGCCTACCACGGCCTTCATGGCTTGTGGCAGCGGGTCGTTGATGTTGGACAGCGTGCGCCAGTCACCAACGCCACCCGCAAACAGCATCACGCCGATGGCCAGTATCACCAGTGTCAGAATGCCGCTGACGTAGGCCTTGGGAATCGTGCGTTTCGGGTCCTTGGCTTCTTCGGCGGCCATGGCGGCACCTTCGATGGCTAGGAAGAACCAGATGGCGAACGGAATCGCGGCGAACATGCCGGCAATCGCACCCGGACCAAAGGTGCTGGAACCTGCCCAGCCATGCAGGGCGAAGTTGCTGAAGCTGAAGGCGGGGGCCACTACACCCATGAACACCAGCAGCTCGGCCACGGCCAGTACACACACGACCAGCTCGAAGGTTGCCGCCAGCTTCACGCCCAGGATATTGAGGGTCATGAACACGATATAGGCCCCGACCGCCGCATGCTTGGGGTCTAGGGTCGGATACTGCACGTTCAGGTAGGCGCCGATTGCCAGGGCAATGGCCGGTGGTGCAAAGACAAATTCGATCAATGTCGCCATGCCGGCGATCAGGCCGCCTTTCTCGCCGAATGCGCGGCGACTGTAGGCAAAGGGACCGCCCGCGTGGGGAATGGCGGTGGTCAGTTCGGTGAAACTGAAGATGAAGCAGGTGTACATCGTGGCGACCATCAAGGCCGTGACCAGGAAACCGAGGGTTCCGGCTACGCCCCAGCCGTAACTCCAGCCGAAGTATTCGCCTGAAATCACCAGCCCGACCGCGATCCCCCACAAGTGCAGCGTGCCCAGCGTTGGCTTGAGTTGTTGACTCATGTGTTTCTCCCTGATGCTTCGAAAAGCGTTGAAATATCTTTTTGCTTGCTCTTTTCACGTTTCCGTTTGCAGGCTCCGTGCCAGTGCATGAATCGTCGTCGTATTGCTTCAAACGGGGTCGTTTGTAGAACGGCCCGGATTTCAGGTGCTTTCATGGGCTCGGGTTTGGTGCGTCGGGCCACGAAGGTGAACGCTGCAAGTGCGTATTGGCTTTTTTAAAGTCCGGGTCCCGTCCGCCAGCAGGTTCGGCTACAATGCGCGCCGATTTCGACTTACCTGAGAACACGCTCATGTCCGCCTGCCAGACTCCTGTCATCGTCGCCCTGGATTTTCCGACCCGTGACGCCGCCTTGCGGCTGGCTGACCAGCTCGATCCAAAACTGTGCCGGGTGAAGGTCGGCAAGGAGCTGTTCACCAGTTGTGCTTCGGATATCGTCGAAACCCTGCGCGACAAGGGCTTCGAGGTGTTCCTGGACCTCAAGTTTCACGACATCCCCAACACCACCGCCATGGCTGTCAAGGCCGCAGCGGAAATGGGCGTCTGGATGGTGAACGTGCATTGCTCCGGCGGTCTGCGCATGATGTCGGCATGCCGTGAAGTGCTTGAAAAACGCAGCGGCCCTCAGCCGTTGCTGATCGGCGTGACCGTGCTGACCAGCATGGAGCGTGAAGATCTGGCGGGCATTGGCCTGGATATCGACCCGCAGGTTCAGGTGCTGCGTCTGGCAGCCCTGGCTGAAAAAGCCGGCATGGACGGCCTGGTATGTTCGGCTCTGGAAGCCCAGGCGCTGAAGACCGCTCATCCATCCCTGCAACTGGTCACTCCTGGCATTCGTCCGGCAGGCAGCGCACAGGACGATCAGCGTCGCATCCTGACACCGCGTCAGGCACTGGACGCCGGTTCCGACTATCTGGTGATCGGCCGTCCGATCAGTCAGGCTGCCGATCCGGCCCAGGCCCTGGCGGCTGTGGTTGCCGAACTGGCCTGATATCCGAGGCTCACGAATGGGCGGTCTGCGCCCATTCGCGATAACGCGCTATCAGACCTTCAACACCAGCTTGCCAAAGTTCTCGCCACTGAACAGTTTGAGCAAGGTTTCCGGGAAGGTTTCCAGGCCTTCGACCACATCTTCGCGGCTCTTGAGTTTGCCTTCGGCAATCCAGCCTGCCATTTCCTGACCGGCTTCGGCGAAGCGCGAGGCGTAGTCCAGCACCACAAAGCCTTCCATGCGCGCACGGTTGACCAGCAGCGACAGGTAGTTGCTCGGGCCCTTGATCGGGGAGGTGTTGTTGTACTGGCTGATGGCGCCGCAGATCACGACACGGGCTCGCGGTGCCAGACGGCTGAGCACGGCATCCAGGATATCGCCGCCGACGTTATCGAAATACACGTCCACGCCGTTGGGGCACTCGCGTTTCAGGCCGGCCAGGACGTCTTCGCTCTTGTAGTCTATAACGCCATCGAAACCCAGTTCCTCGGTCAGCGAGCGGCATTTTTCCTGACCGCCAGCGATGCCGATCACGCGGCAACCCTTGAGCTTGGCGATCTGTCCGGCCACGCTGCCCACCGCACCGGCGGCACCGGAGATCACTACGGTATCGCCGCTTTTCGGCGCGCCGACATCCAGCAGGGCGAAGTAGGCGGTCATGCCGGTCATGCCCAGTGCGGAAAGGTAGCGGGGCAGCGGGGCGAGCTTGGGATCGACCTTGTAGAAACCTCTGGGCTCACCGACGAAATAATCCTGCACACCCAGCGAGCCTTGTACGTAGTCGCCTGCCGCGAACTGCGGGTTCTTCGATTCGAGCACTTCACCCACGCCCAGGGCGCGCATCACATGGCCCAGCTCGACCGGCGGGATGTAGGATTTACCCTCGTTCATCCAGCCACGCATGGCCGGGTCGAGAGAGAGGTACTGGTTGCGCACCAGAATCTGCCCGTCTGCCACTTCTGCGACCGGTACTTCCTGATACGTGAAGTTGTCTCTGCCGGGTTGGCCTACAGGTCGTTTGGCGAGCAGAAACTGGCGATTGGAAAGTGTGGTCATGACAGGTCCTCGATTTGAGTGAGAAGGCTGATTGAAGCTGTTGATGTGCTTTCAGGCAAGCAACGGTCACGTAGCGAATGCGGCTCCATCCAGCCGGATGATGCCTCTGGCCAGCCGTTACCAAAGGCGTTTGCAACTTGAGTCACCTGCATCAGTGCTCTACATTGCCGGTTCACTGAAAGTCTGGATTGCCGCAATGTCTGCCACGAATCTGCCTACCCTTTATCCCCGCGCGCTGCGTGCAGGTGACGCTGTTGCTCTGGTGTCGCCTGCCGGCCCTGTGGTTGCCTCCAGAATCGAGGCCGCGGTGCAGGTGCTGGAGGGTTGGGGGTTGAAGCCGCGGGTTTATCCGCATGCATTGGGCAAACATTCCTTTTATGCCGGCACTGACGAAGAGCGCCTCGCGGACCTGAACAGCGCGCTGGCCGATCCGCAGATCCGTGCAGTGATCTGCAACCGTGGCGGTTACGGCACCCAGCGCATTCTTGGGCAACTGGATTACGAATCCGTTCGGCGTGACCCTAAACTGGTCACGGGCTTTTCCGACATCACAGCCCTGCACGGCGCGCTATGGACACATGCGGGGCTTGCGACCATTCACGGCCCGGTGGCGACGCAACTGGAGCGTGGCGGCCTGTTCGTCGACAGCATGCGGCACGTGCTGATGAGTACCGAACCAGTGCTGCTCAAGGCAGATCCAGACGCTGCGACCGGCGGCGTTCGCACTCGAGGCAGTGCTCGGGGGCTGTTGCTCGGTGGCAATCTGAGCATGCTCAGCACCTGCATCGGCACGCCTTACATGCCCGACCTGACAGGTGCCATCCTGCTGATCGAAGATGTCGGCGAAGCGGCCTATCGCGTCGATCGTCTGCTGACTCACCTGGGCAATTGCGGCATCCTGCAGCGTCTGGCCGGGATCGCGGCAGGCGATTTCAGTGTGCCTGCCCACGCAGCGGGTTCGATCAGCCCGGCCCATGTGTTGCAGGAGCGACTGGGCTCTCTGGGAATTCCGGTTCTGGGCGGTTTGCCGGTGGGGCATGGCGACGTCAATCAGGCTGTGCCTCTGGGAACCGAGGCGATTCTCGACGCGGATGCCGGGACCTTGCTGGTGTCCGCCGCTGCCCGTTCCTGAAGCACGAATCTCCTTCATTGCATCGCGTTTCCCCTGGCAGGCGGAGCCGTCAGTCGCCTGTTGGTCGGGCAACCATTCTGAAAGCGACGTCTGCGTAGCTTTTTGCCATTATTGCTGCGCCGCAGGCTTGCACTCGATCCGACCCGTTGCGAATGTGCATGGATATTGAATGGGCCTCGTGAGTGGATCATTCAAGGCGAATGATTCGGACGGGGATTGAACGCTATGATCTGGGCCATACAAAGACGCTTCGCCAATCTCGGTATGGCGAAGAAGCTGGGCTTCGGTTTTGCTCTTGTATTGCTGTTGACGGCTCTGGTGGCGGCCATTGGTGTCTGGTCGTTGAAAAGCATCAGCCTGCATTTCGACGGCTTGAAGCAGATGTCCTCCCTCAACAGCGGACTGCTCCGTGTACGTCTGCTCGAACAGGAATATGCCCTGCACAGCGACCCCAAGGTCGTCGAGCAGGTTCACGCCAGAATCGATGACCTGAACACCCTTGCGCAATCGCTGCAGGAGCAGTCGCCCGCCAGCGCAGAGAGACTGACTCAGGTGCAACAGGCGCTGGCTGCCTACCGCAAATCTTTCGATGAATTCGTCGATATCAGTCAAAGCAAGGACCTGGCGCTGGAAATGGCCAGCTGGTCGGTGTCCAGCGTAGCCAACAATCTGGAAGTGCTGCAGGCGGGTCTTGCCGATGACGGGACCTGGACGCTGAAGGATACCCAGGGTCAGCAAGGGGCGGAGTTCGTCGAGCAGTCCGGCAAGGTCAGCCAGGTGTCGAGGTTGATGCAGCAGGCCATGGACGAGGCCCGTGTCCGTCTGGACAAGAGCCGCAGGACGGGCTCCGGCGATGCTGCGAAAACCGGGACTATCGAACAGGCCGACCAGGCCCGGGTGCTGGCCGACGAGCTCAAGGAACAGGTCAAGGACGAAGGTTATCTGACGGTGTTGGTCGAAGTCGGCACGCATATTGTCGGCTTCACCGACAAGCTCGGGGAATACACCGGCTTGCTGGCAAGAGAGGCCCAGGTGTCCAGTCAACTGGCGACCAATGCCCGGCAAGTGGTCGAACTGGTCAATCAGGTGGCTGGCGCCGAGGATCACTCCATGCAGGGTCAGCTCACGGCCAATACCCTGCAGATTGTCGCTTCGTCGGTGGTGGCCTTGCTGGTGGGGGTTATCGTTTCCTGGCTGATTACCCGCTTGATCGTCGGCCCGCTGCGCAGTGTGATCGGTCTGGCGCAACGCATTGCCGCGGGCGACCTGAGTGGCAGTGTGCAGGTCCGGCGCAACGATGAAATCGGTCAGTTGATGCTTGCCATGCAGCAGATGGGCGAGGGGTTGAGCCGCATTGTCAGTGGTTTGCAGTCGGGCATCGAGCAACTGTCCAATTCGGCGCACTCCTTGTCGGCCGTGACTGAGCAGACCAATCTGGAAGTCAACAGCCAGAAGGAAGAAACCGAACAGGTCGCTACGGCAATGAATCAGATGACCGCCACTGTCCATGATGTGGCGCGCAATGCCGAAGAGGCGGCACTGGCCGCACAGACCGCCGATGAAAAGGTGGGCGGTGGGCAGGCGGTGGTGCGTCAGAGCATGCAGCGTATCGAGCAACTGGCCGGCTCGTCACAGTCTGCCAGCCAGAGTATTCAGAACCTGAGCGCCGAGATTCAGAACATCGGCCAGATCCTGAACGTGATCAAAAGTGTTGCCGAACAGACCAACCTGCTGGCGCTCAATGCTGCTATCGAGGCGGCCCGGGCGGGCGAGCAGGGGCGTGGTTTCGCGGTAGTGGCCGATGAGGTCCGTGCCCTTGCCAAGCGTACGCAGCAATCCACCCAGGAAATCGAAAATCTGGTGGGCAGGTTGCAGAGTGGTGCGCAGACATCGGTGGAGCAGATTCAGAGCAGCGGCGAACTGGTAAAGCTGGCAGTCAGTGATGCGTTGCAAACCGAAAGCGCGCTGGGCGCCATTGCCGAAGCGGTGTCGATGATCCAGCAGATGAACCAGCAGATCGCTGCGGCCGCCGAGCAGCAAAGCTCGGTGGCCGAGGAGATCAACCGCAGTGTGACCAGCATCCGTGCCAGTGCCGATCACTCGGCTCTGGCCATGCAGGACAACGCAGCTTCCAGTCTGGAACTGGCTTCACTGGGCGTGGAGCTGAAGGGGATGGTCGGGCATTTCAGGCTCTGATTTCATGCACCCTTGCGCGTATTGAGGATCACCAGCGTCAGGACTCCGGCGACGATCCCCCAGAGAGCCGAGCCAATGGAAAACAGGGTCAGCCCTGACGCGGTGACCATGAAGGTAATGAGTGCCGCTTCCCGTTCCCTGGGTTCGTTCATGGCCACGGTCAGGCCGTTGATGAGCGAGCCGAACAGCGCCAGAGCGGCAATCGACAGCACCAGTTCCTTGGGAAAGGCCGCGAACAGCGCGGCCAGAGTCGCGCCGAAGATTCCGGCGACGCCGTAGAAAACCCCGCACCAGACCGCTGCCGTATAGCGCTTGCTCTTGTCTTCATGGGCATTGGGGCTGGTGCAGATGGCGGCACTGATCGCCGCGAGGTTGAGCCCGTGGCAGCCAAAAGGGGCCGTCAGCAGCGAGGTGATGCCCGTTGCCGTGATCAGCGGTGAAGAGGGCGTGTGATAGCCATCGGCACGCAGTACGGCAATGCCCGGCATGTTCTGGGACGTCATCGCCACCACGAATAACGGAATGCTGATGCTGATGGTCGCTGCCAGCGAGAACGAAGGCGTCGTCCAGACCGGCGTGGCCACTTCCAGCGTGAAGCCCGTGAAATTCAGCAGCCCCAGCATGCCGGCTGCGGCAATGCCCACCACCAGCGCGGCCAGTACCGAATAACGCGGCGAGATCCGCTTGATCAGCAGGTAGGTGAAAAACATGGCCAGAACCAGGCTGGTTCGATGCTGGACGGCGATGAAGATGTCGCTGCCGATCTTGAACAGGATTCCGGCCAGCAGTGCCGCAGCCAGAGAGGCGGGCAGGCGCTTGACCAGGCGCTCGAAACTGCCGGTCATGCCGCAGATGATCACCAGGATCGAGCAGGTGATGAACGCACCGATGGCTTCCGGGTAGGCCACGCCGCCCAGCGTGGTGATCAGCAGTGCGGCACCGGGTGTTGACCATGCCACGCTGATGGGCGTGCGATAGCGCAGCGACAGACCGATGCTGCACACCGCCATGCCGATGAACATCGACAAGAGCCAGGATGACATCTGACCACTGCTGAGGCCTGCGGCCTGCCCGGCCTGGAGCATCAGCACCAGCGAACTGGTACAGCCGGTCATCATCGCGATGAAACCGGCGACCACGGCTGAAGGCGATGAGTCTGCCAGTGGGCGCAGTGGTGCCTTGAGGGTCTCGTTCATGCAGGGCTTTCCTTAAACGGGCAGGTTTGTACGGTGTCGTTATTTTTTTGTATTCAGCTATCGGTTGCGCGGGGCCGGGCACTGGACTGGAGGGTCTGGCCCAGCGCCTGATTAACGGTCAGCCAGCCATCCACCGCCGCCTGACCCGCCTCGGCGAATACCCGCTGCAAGAGTTTCACCTGTTCGTGGCGCAGCGCCTGTTCGAACCTGATCCCTTCTTCACTGAGCACCAGCAGGCGTTTGCGTTTGTCGGTGTCGGGCGTCGTGCTCTGTACCAGTTCCATGGCGATCAACTGGCGCAACGGCACATTCAGCGCCTGTTTGCTGACGCCCAGGACCGTGAGCAGTTCTTTCACGCTCTGCTCGGGATAGCGGGCGATGAAAAACACGATGCGTTGATGAACACGGCTGAGCCCGCGTCGGGCCAGCATTTCATCGGCCTTGGCAGTAAATGCCTGATAGCCGAAAAAGAAGGCTTCCATGGCGATTTGCTGATTGGCGGGATTTTTAAGGTCAAGCATGTTGACGTATCCGGGCTTGGCGTCGTAATTTGAGTCAACAAGTTTGACGTATTTCCCTCTGACTCGGCTACAGGTAGTTGCCATGGCTTTCTCCGAACGTGTTACCCGCCTGAAAAGTTCATTGATTCGCGAAATCCTGGCTGCCGCACAACGGCCTGAAGTGATGTCCTTTGCCGGTGGCTTGCCTGCCGAATGCATGCTGCCGAAAGTGGAGTGGGCCGATATGCCGCTGACACTGGGGCAATACGGCATGAGCGAAGGTGAACCTGCGTTGCGCGAGGCCCTGGCTGCCGAGGCGCGGGCGCTGGGGGTTCCTTGCCAGGCCAGCCAGGTATTGGTGGTCAGCGGTTCGCAGCAGACCCTGGATCTGGCTGCCAAGCTGTACATCGACAAGGGGACCGAGATTCTGCTTGAGGCCCCGACCTATCTGGCGGCGTTGCAGATCTTCCAGCTGTTCGGGGCCGATTGCCTGACCGTGCCCCTGCAGGCCGAAGGACCGGACCTGATTGCCCTGCGTCAGCGCCTGGAGCAGCACAAGCCTGCGTTTGCCTACCTGATCCCGACCTTCCAGAATCCCTCGGCAGTGCGTTACAGCGAAGCAAGTCGCGATGCGGTCGCGGCCTTGCTCGATGAGTTTGGTGTGACGCTGATCGAAGACGAGCCCTATCGCGAACTGACTTTCGACGGTGGCAACGCGAAACCGATCGTTGCCCGCCTCAAGAAGGCCAGCTGGATCTATACCGGCACGGTCTCCAAGACCCTGTTGCCGGGGTTGCGTGTCGGTTACCTGATTGTCAGCCCGGACCTGTTCCCGCATCTGCTGCGCCTGAAGCAGTCGGCCGATCTGCACACCAACCGGCTCGGCCAGTGGCAGGCCTTGCAGTGGATCGGCACTGAACACTATCGTGAGCACCTGGCTGAGCTGCGCGGTTTCTATCGACAGCGACGCGATGCATTCGAGGCGGCCTTGCAGGAGCATTTTGCTGACCTGGCCGACTGGAACAGCCCGCAGGGTGGATTGTTCTTCTGGCTGACACTCAAGCAGAAAATCGATACCCGCACCTTGCTGGATGCCGCCTTGTCTCAGGACGTCACCTTCATGCCGGGCGAGCCGTTCTTTGCGAACCCCGACGCCAATCACGGGTGTCTGCGCCTGAACTTCAGCCACATTGATCCGGCACGTCTCGATGAGGGCCTGAAACGTCTGGCAGCCGTCATCCGCCAGGCCTGTCAGCAACAAGCGGCCTGATTGATCCAGTATCGGGAATTTCAGAGGGAACAGAGCGATGTACAAGGTTTACGGCGATTACAACTCGGGTAACTGCTACAAGATCAAACTGATGCTCAGCCTGTTGGGGTGCGAGTATCAATGGGTGCCTGTGGATATTCTCAAGGGCGAAACCCAGACCCCGGCGTTTCTGGAAAAGAACCCCAACGGCAAGATTCCGGTACTTGAACTCAGTGACGGCACCTGCCTGTGGGAATCCAATGCGATTCTCAATTTCCTGGCCGATGGCAGTGTCTATCTGCCCTCCGAACCACGGCTGCGCACACAGGTGCTGCAATGGCAGTTCTTCGAACAGTACAGCCATGAGCCGGCAATTGCCGTGGCGCGTTTCATCCAGTTCTATCTGGGCCTGCCTGAAGAGCGTCTGCAGGAATACCGCTCTCTGCAGAAATCCGGCTATCGCGCCCTGGCGGTCATGGAGCAGCAACTCAAGCGTACGCCGTTCCTGGTGGGCGACCATTTCTCCATCGCCGATATTGCGCTGTATGCCTACACTCACGTAGCCCATCAGGGCGGTTTCGATCTGACACCGTACCCCGGCATCCGGCAATGGCTTGAGCGCGTCAAGGAGCAGCCCGGTTACGTGGGCATGCTGGATTGACCGGGCGCAAGAGAGGAGTGGGTTTCGTGAAATCTTCCATCGCCGCCCTGGCTGCCGTCATGGCGCTGGGGATCGGTTGTTCGGCGCAGGCTCAGGATTGCAATGCCAATCAGGCCAGCATGAACCAGTGCGCCAGCAAGGATCTGGCTGCGCTCGATACGGAGTTGAACCGTCAGTACAAGGCGCAGATGAGCTGGCTGAAAGATCCGGCCAGAAAGCAGGCGCTCAAGGATGCGCAACTCAAGTGGATCGCCTTTAGGGACGCCGACTGTCTGTATCGGGTGGGGAGGGCCGAGGATTCCGGCTCGATCTGGCCTTTGCTGCAGTCGCAGTGTCTGGCCGGGCATACCCGCGTGCGGGTCAAGGAGTTGAAGGCGTATGTGGCGTGTCGCGAAGAAGGCTGCCCGCGCTGATTCGGGCAGCCAGCAGGTTCAGACGTTACTGAAGCGCTGATCCAGATAGCCGATGATGGCCTTGGATTCATAGAGCCAGGTGGTCTTGTCGCCTTCCTGAATGCGCAGGCAGGGAACCTTGATCTTGCCGCCTTCGTCGAGCAGTGTCTGGCGATCGTTCTCGTTATTCTTCGCATCCCGCAGGGCGACCGGAACATTGAGACGGCGCAGGGTGCGGCGGGTCTTCACGCAGAACGGACAGGCATGGAACTGATAAAGGGCCAGATCCCGGGCGGCCTGATCGACGGCTGCCTGAGCCTGAGGATCGCGCTTTTTCCGGGCCGGACGGGTCAGGAAGTCGGCGACGATGATGAGCTGGCCAAGGCCAACCCTGAGGGCTTTCATGAACACGGTCAAACCTCTTGCGCGGCAGGCATTCAGGGGGTAGCAAGTACGCGCCAGCATGTGGCGCGCACGGCTGCACCTTATTTGATAAGGCTGAGGAATTCGCTGCGGGTGGCCGCGTTTTCGCGGAACTCGCCCAGCATCACCGAGGTGATCATCGAGGAGTTCTGTTTTTCCACGCCGCGCATCATCATGCACATGTGCTGTGCTTCGATGACCACTGCAACACCCATGGCACCGGTAACCTGCTGGATGGCCGAGGCGATCTGACGGCTCAGGTTTTCCTGGATCTGCAGGCGGCGAGCGTACATGTCGACGATACGTGCCACTTTCGACAGGCCCAGGACCTTGCCGTTGGGAATGTAGGCCACATGCGCCTTGCCAATGAACGGCAGCAGATGGTGCTCGCACAGCGAGTACAGTTCGATGTCCCTGACCATCACCATTTCACTGGCATCGGAGCTGAACAGCGCGCCGTTGGTCACTTCTTCGAGAGTCTGTTCATAACCGCGACACAGGTACTGCATGGCTTTGGCTGCGCGCTTGGGTGTGTCCAGCAGACCTTCGCGCGAAACATCTTCGCCCAACTGACTCAATATGTCGGTGTAATTCTGTTCCAGTGTCACAGGACTGTGTTTCCGTGTGGGTTTCGATAACGCGAAGGCACGGCCCTCGCCAAAGTCGCACATGATAACTTACACGTGCGGGCAGGTGTATGGCCACTGCGCAAATCGGCGCGTGAAGTCTGTTTGTAACGTTTTTCTTACGCTTTGGCTACCCGATTGCTACCCACTTCCCCGGTTGTGTGCTGTCAGAAGCAGCAGTAGTCAATCCCTGCGTTCTGAGAGAGTAAATCCGGATGTTGAGTCGAGTAGCAAAAATAGCGACGGTGATCGTCGTTCTGGCTTCGGTTTCGGGCTGCTGGCCGTTCTGGCCCGGCCCTGGTGGCCACGGCGGCGGTGGGGGCGGGCATCATCAGGGCGGCGGCCCCGGTGGGCCGGGTGGCCCAGGCTTTGGCCCGGGTGGCGGCCCTCGTTGATGATCCGGTTCCGGGCAGCGACAGGGCTGCCCGGAAACCCTTATTCGTCGCGACCTTCCATCATGGTGCGCTTGAGCATGACGTAAACCGCACCCGCGCCGCCATGTCTGGCCTGGCATGAACAGAAGCCCAGCACTTGCGGGTGTTGACGCAGCCAGGTGTTGACGTGGCTCTTGATCATCGGGCGCTTGCCATCGAGGCGCACAGCCTTGCCGTGAGTGACGCGCACGCAACGGATTTCCAGCTTCGTGGCTTCGGCGAGAAACTCCCAGAGGGTTTCCCTGGCCACTTCCACAGTCATGCCGTGCAGGTCGAGGCTGCCTGCAAAGCTGATCTGGCCCAGCTTGAGCTTGCGCATCTGGCCTTCCTGCACCCCGTCGCGAGCCCAGTTCAATACATCTTCCGGACCGACATCGATCACGAATTGATCGGACAGCCCGTCGACCGTGACCGAATCGGTACGTACCGTGGCCGACTGGCGCAGTTTTGCCAGCAGTTTGCGGTCGGTCCTGGGTTTGCCGACATCGGCGTGTTCGTGTTTGAGGGGCTTGACGCCACGTGTCTCGTTTCTGAACAGGGAAAAATCGTCGTCTTGCATGGGGCCTCCGCTAAGGACGCCAGTTTAACCCTGCCGGGCGGCACGTCAGTCGTGTTTTTTCATCAAGTGTGCAGACAGGCTCAAGCCTTTCGCCCGGCGCTGGCGTCGGCGGCAGACTCGCCATAACCCGATGCCCAGATACAGCACCACCAGCCCCAAGCCGGCAATTACCGCAGCACCGGCAGGTGTGGCATCCAGATCGCCCAGTGCCTGAGGGTGACCGATCAGGCCGGAGGCACCTGCCATTATCAGCAATACGCCCAGAGTGACCAGCAAGGTGGAAATCGCAGTGCCGAAGCGAATGCGCCAATTGCCCGGTGCTCTGGGGCGCAAGCGGCGGGCATCGAAACCGTCGGATATTTTCATGCCGATTTCCTCAGTGGTTATCGGCGCTATGACCCGGATGACGGGGTGTTGTTCCCCGTTGCGGAGAGAGAGGGGCGATGAAAAGGATGGGCGGTTATGTGAGGTGCTTCACACAACCACGCAGGCCAGCTGTGGTTCAGATCAGGTCTTTGGTCAACGCCAGAGTGGCGAAGTTGTCTGCCATGATCGCCATTTCCGTGCGATGTACGTCATGGGCACTGACGTCGCCATTGGGGCCGGGCAGGTTTCGGGTGGCGCAGGCATCGTCCACCAGGGTGCAGCGATAGCCATAATCCTTGGTCGCACGCACGGTGGTGCTGATACTCGAATGGCTCATGAAGCCGCAGATGATCAGGTCCAGATGACCCAGGCTCTGCAGCAGTTCATGCAGGCCAGTGCCGTTGAAAGCGTTGGGCAGGCGTTTTTCGACCAGATGTTCGTCGCCCTGGGGAACCAGTTCCGGGACCAGTTGGCCGCGCTCGCCTTGCGGATCGAACAGGCCGCCCACCGTACCGAGGTGGCGCACATGCACGATGGGACATTTCACGGCGCGGGCTTTTGCCACCAGTTGGCCGATGTTGTCCAAGGCTTCATGGATGCCGGTCAGGGCCAGAGGACCGCTGAGGTACTCTTTCTGGGCGTCGATGATAATCAGCGTGGCATTGCTCAGATTGGCCGGTGCATGAACACGGCCGCTGAGTTGAAACATGGTCTTTAAAGATGACATCCAGAGGGCTCCTTCGAGTGGGGCTTTTGTGACATTCTCCTCTGGCTGAGCGATTCTGTGAATCTCAACAATCGCAGGCCCCGGTTTTGTTGGGCTGCAGGGCATCTTGTCGCAGCGCGGGATGGCGGTTTGCCTTGATGAAGGTCGGTTAATGATGGACACTTCCGGGTCTGCCAGATCGTTTCCCAGGAGCTTGTCCATGATCACTTCTCGTTTGCGCACCGTGCGTGACCATATCCGTTGGGCCGTCAGCCGCTTTCACGAGGAAGATGTGTTTTTCGGGCATGGCACCGACAACGCCTGGGATGAAGCGCGGCAACTGGTGCTCGGTGCCTTGCACCTGCCCTGGGAAATTGCCGACAGCTATCTGGATTGCCGTCTGGAAGTCGATGAAATCTCCGAGTTGCAGCGCCTGATCAAGCGCCGTATCGATGATCGTGTTCCGACGCCCTATCTGCTGGGAGAAGCCTGGTTCTGTGGCATGTCGTTCATTGTCGACGACCGCGTGCTGATTCCACGTTCACCGATTGCCGAGTTGATCGAAGACCGCTTTGCGCCCTGGCTGGCCAGCGAACCGGCCCGCATTCTTGACCTGTGCACCGGTTCCGGCTGCATTGGCATTGCCTGTGCCGATGAGTTCCCGGAGGCCGAAGTGGTGTTGGCCGACCTGTCGTTCGATGCTCTTGAAGTAGCCAACCAGAATATCGAGCGGCATGGCATGGAAGAGCGTGTCTATACCGTGCAGGGCGATGGTTTCGAAGGCCTGCCGGGGCAGCGCTTCGACCTGATCGTGTCCAACCCGCCGTATGTCGATGCCGAAGATTTTGCCGACATGCCCGATGAATACCAGCATGAGCCGGAACTGGCACTGGCCTGTGGCAGCGACGGTCTGAATCTGGTGCGCCGCATGCTGAGCGAGGCGGCCGATCACCTGACCGAAAAAGGCTTGCTGATTGTCGAAGTGGGCAACAGTCAGGTGCATGTCCAGGCGCTGTATCCGGAAGTGGATTTCGCCTGGCTGGACTTCCAGCGCGGCGGGCATGGGGTGTTCATGCTGACTGCCGAACAGTGCCGCGAACATCAGGCGCTGTTTGATTCGAGGATGTAAAGCTGCATCGGCGGGGCTTTACGCCCCCGCCTTCAAACCTAGCGGTGGGTCGCAATCCAGATCAGAAGTCCCGCCTGAAACACTGCAAACGTCACCAGACAGGCGATGGTAAAGCGCAGGCTGCTGTCTTCGCGCTTGTACTTGCTCACCCGGTCTTCATGGGCACGAATCACGACTTCCTGCTCATTCAGATTCTTCTCGGCCTTTTCCAGCATCTGCGACGCTTCGAGGATTTCGATGATCTGCACCTTGTCATTGTTCCAGGTGCTGTGCAGGTTGCCGACGTGGACATCCTTGATGCTGCCTTTCATGTGCTGTGCATCGGCATAGATAACTTCGAAGCCTAGGGTGCGCAGGAAGTGATCGCGGCGCAGGCGGGTGTCTTCGTTCAGGCCGTCCTTGCTTGCCAGTGGAACGCCTTCGATCTTGTAGGATGACCACTTCTTTTGCGCCCAGTGAACCGCATGGGCAATCAGAAAGCGTCCAAGACCACGGTTCCAGGGTTCGATCTGCAACCCCGACTCCGGTCCGAAGCGCACCATATGCTTCTGATGATCGACCCAGATATCCAGATTGTTCTGTTCCCTGCGCACCCGCTGACCCGGCAACTGGATGTTGATGCGCAGCAGGCTCAGTTCCTTGCTGTGGCGCTCGGCACGGCCGAACTGCACGAAGCGCAGCGGTCGTCCGCCGGTTGCGCGGTCGGTCGGCAACGGTGAAAGGCGAAGCATCTGAAAGCTCTCGGGCACCACGTCTTCCCAAGGTTGGGGCGGCAGCGCCTCGGCTTCCGGCTTTTCGGTGGCTTCGGCTTTTTCGGTCACGGTATTTGTATCAGTCATTCACAATGATCCTGTCCATGGCCTTGTGCAGCAAACACAATGCCAGCACACCCCTATCGGCAGGTTTTCCCAGGTCTGAAGGGGCAGGTGGTTTTGTTGACGTCAAATCTTTCGTTCAATCTGCCGGTAACGCACCGATAAAGCGCAGGATGTGCGCTGAAAGCTCGCTCGCCAGGGGCAGGGTCGGGGTTCTGTAGGATTGCAGTTGCTTCTCCAGATCGTCGGGGACGATGCGCAATACGTGATTCATGCCGTCGATCAGTGCCAGTTCTGCATCGGGCCGGGCTTTTTTCAGGAGCAGGGCATCATCGACACTGACCTGGATATCGTTGCGCCCCTGAATGATCAGCGCCGGTATCTGCAACTTGCCGAAAGCGGCGGCCGGGTCCTGACGGAACAGCGAGATCAGATAAGGCTGCACACTGGGCCGGAACACGACTTCCAGATCTGCGGGCACCTTGTCGTCGGTCTTGCCGGCCTTGAGTTCGTCAAGCAACTGGTTGCTGCGTTGCAAAAGTTCTGGCGGCAGACGCTCGCGAAACTGCTCACGCAGCACCTGATCCACAGGGCGACCTGTGCCCGCGACGGAAATCACGGCACGGGCGCCTGCCTTTTCGGCCGCCAGCGACGCGACCAGTGCACCTTCGCTGTGGCCCAGCAGAATCAACGGGCCAAGACGCGGGTTGGCCCTGAGTTTCTGTGCCCAGGCCTGGACATCGGCGACATAGCCTTCGACGCTCAGGTCGCGTTCATCCGGGGTTGCGGCCTTGCTGGCCGCGACGCCACGCTTGTCGTACCGCACGCTGGCAATATTGTTCTTGGCCAGGATCACGGCCAGTCGCTTCATGCTGTCGTTGCGTCCGCCTTCGGGGTTGTTGCCGTCACGGTCGGTCGGGCCGGAGCCGGCAATGATCAGCACCACGGGTACGGGTTTGGTGGATTGCGGCAGCAGAAGGGTGCCGAACAGTTTTCCGTTGTTCGTATCGACGCTGATCGGGCGCTGCACGATGGCGGGGGATGCGGCGTTGGCTACTCCGGCCAGCATGCACAGGGTCAGGAGCAGCATGCGCAGGGCGTGCAGGGGGCGAATCGGGGGAATGCCAGGTAGCATCGTAAGGCTATCATTGGTTCAGGTTTCGCTTTGACGCGCGCCGTTGCATAAGGTTCGAGGATGAACTGCGCGTTCAGCCTGCGTATACTGGCGCGCTTGATTGATTCGATCTGGTTTTTTGGCTGATTTCTCGGAGCGCCCGCATGTCCGGCAACACTTTCGGCAAGCTGTTCACTGTCACCACCGCCGGCGAAAGCCATGGTCCGGCGTTGGTCGCTATCGTCGACGGCTGCCCGCCGGGGTTCGAGCTGTCCCTGGAAGACCTGCAGCGTGATCTGGACCGCCGCAAGCCCGGTACCAGTCGCCACACGACCCAGCGTCAGGAAGCCGACGAGGTGGAAATCCTCTCCGGCGTGTTCGAGGGCAAGACCACGGGCGCGTCCATCGGCCTGCTGATCCGCAATACCGATCAGAAGTCCAAGGACTACTCGGCGATCAAGGATCTGTTTCGTCCGGCCCATGCCGACTACACCTACCATCACAAGTACGGTATCCGCGACTATCGCGGCGGCGGTCGCAGTTCGGCGCGTGAAACCGCCATGCGCGTGGCAGCCGGTGCCATTGCCAAGAAGTATCTGGCGACCCAGGGCATCGTCATTCGTGGCTACATGAGCCAGCTTGGCCCGATCCAGATTCCGTTCAAGACCTGGGATTCGGTCGAGCAGAACGCCTTTTTCTGCCCGGACCCGGACAAGGTGCCGGAGCTGGAAGCCTACATGGACCAACTGCGTCGCGACCAGGATTCGGTCGGTGCCAAAATCACCGTGGTAGCCGAAGGCGTGAAACCGGGCCTGGGCGAACCGATCTTCGACCGTCTGGACGCCGATCTGGCCCATGCGCTGATGAGCATCAACGCTGTCAAGGGCGTGGAAATCGGTGCCGGTTTCGACTGTGTGGCCCAGCGCGGTACCGAACATCGCGACGAACTGACGCCCGAAGGCTTCCTGTCCAATCAGGCGGGCGGCATTCTGGGTGGCATTTCTTCCGGACAGCCGATCATTGCGCATCTGGCGCTCAAGCCGACTTCCAGCATCACCACGCCGGGCCGTTCCATCGATATCGATGGCAATCCGGTGGAGCTCATCACCAAGGGCCGCCATGACCCTTGCGTCGGCATTCGCGCCACGCCTATCGCCGAAGCGATGATGGCTATCGTCCTGCTGGATCATCTGTTGCGTCATCGCGGACAAAACGCCGACGTCAACGTCGATACGCCTGTATTGGGCCAACTCTGATGAGCGGTGCCGCTGCGGTCATTGATCGCGGATGAGTGACGTGGCGCCACTGCCTGCCCGGCAGCTTCCTTATTGGCGGCTGTCGGGTTTCTACATTTTCTACTTTGCCTTGCTGGGTTCGGCGGCACCCTTTCTGTCGCTGTATTTCCATCATCTGGGGTTTTCCAGTGCGCGAATTGGCGAACTGGTCGCCATCCCGATGCTGACCCGCTGCATCGCCCCCAATCTGTGGGGCTGGCTGGGCGATCATACGGGGCAGCGGTTGTTGATCGTGCGCCTTGGGGCGATCTGTACCTTGCTGGCGTTCTCGTTGATTCTGGTCGACAAGAGCTACGCTTGGCTGGCCATGGTCATGGTGCTGTATTCCTTCTTCTGGCATGCCATCCTGCCGCAATTTGAAGTCATCACCCTGGCGCATCTGCACGACCAGCCTTCGCGCTACAGCCAGATCCGGGTCTGGGGGTCGATCGGTTTCATCCTGGCAGTGGTAGCGCTTGGGGAGGTGTTCGAGCGTTTCAGTCTGGACCTGTTTCCCCAGATGTTGCTGATCATCATGGCCGGTATCGCACTCAGCAGCTGGTGGGTGCCCAATGCACAGCCGCGGGTTTCGGCACAGCCCCTGGATGCGGGCGGTTTTCTCAGGCAACTGACCCGTCCAAGCGTGCTGGTCTTCTATATCTGTGTCGCCTTGATGCAACTCAGTCATGGGCCGTATTACACCTTCCTGACCCTGCATCTGGAGCAGTTGGGTTACAGTCGTGGTGTGATCGGCATGCTCTGGGCCGTCGGCGTCGTGGCTGAAGTCCTGATGTTCATGGGCATGAGCCGGATACTGCAGCGTTTTTCCGTGCGTCAGGTCTTGATGGCGAGTTTTCTGCTGGCTTCGCTGCGCTGGTTGCTGCTGGGGAGTTTTGCCGATCATCTGCTGGCGCTGCTGGTTATCCAGCTCATGCATGCGGCGACTTTCGGCAGTTTTCACGCGGCTGCCATCCATTTCGTGCAACGTAGCTTCGGTTCCCGCCAGCAAGGTCAGGGGCAGGCGTTGTATGCCGCCTTGTCCGGAGTGGGCGGCGCGCTGGGAGCGTTGTACTCCGGTTACAGCTGGAATGCGCTCGGGCCGTTCTGGACATTTGCCATCGCCAGCCTTGCGGCATTGGCGGCAGCCGTCATGATTGCGACACCAAAGAAAGAGGAGGGGGCATGACCCGCGAACAACTCAGCCTGGAAATCATCGAAGCCGGGCGCTTCCTGTATGGACGCGGCTGGTCGCCAGCCACCAGCAGCAACTATTCCGTACGCCTGTCCGCTACCGAAGCGCTGTTGACGGTATCCGGCAAGCACAAGGGTCAATTGGGCATGGACGATGTACTGGCGACCGATCTGGCCGGCAACAGTCTGGAACCCGGCAAGAAGCCTTCCGCCGAAACCCTGCTGCATACCCAGCTTTACAGCTGCAAGCCTGAAGTGGGTGCCGTGCTGCATACCCATTCGGTCAATGCCACGGTCCTGTCGCGGCTGACCGATGCCGATCATCTGGTGTTCGAGGATTACGAGCTGCAGAAAGCCTTTGCCGGCGTGGTCACTCATGAATCCCGGGTGGTGGTGCCGATCTTCGATAACGATCAGGATATTGCCCGTCTGGCTTCAAAGGTGCAGCCTTGGCTGGACGCTCACCCCGACTGTGCCGGTTACCTGATCCGTGGGCACGGCCTGTATACCTGGGGAGCGAAGATGAACGATGCGCTGCGTCAGATCGAAGCCTTCGAGTTTCTGTTCGAGTGCGAACTGAAAACCCGTGCGGTCTTGAATCGTTGAGCTTTAACCGTTAACAGGAAACCCAGCCTTAACGGCCTGTAAAAGCCGGAGGCCTGTTTCCAGCCGAGGAATTACGCCATGAGCTGCCTGTCCGTTTACCACGTTTCCAGCCCTGAAGTACCCAACAAGGTTCTGACCCACCTGGAAGATATCGCTTCGACCCTGGCCGAGCACGGCGTCGCTTTCGATCGCTGGCAGGCGTCTGCACCGATCACCCCGGGAGCCAGTCAGGAAGAAGTGATCAGCGCCTATCGCACCCAGATCGACAAGCTGATGACCGAGCGCGGCTATATCACCGTCGATGTGGTCAGCCTCAACAGCGACCACCCGCAAAAGGCCGAACTGCGCGCCAAGTTTCTTGAAGAGCATCGTCATGGCGAAGACGAAGTGCGTTTCTTTGTTGCCGGGCGTGGTCTGTTCACCCTGCATATCGACGATTACGTCTACGCCGTACTGTGCGAAAAGAACGACCTGATCTCGGTGCCCGCCGGAACGCGTCACTGGTTCGACATGGGCGAGAATCCGCATTTCGTCGCCATTCGCCTGTTCAACAACCCTGAAGGCTGGGTAGCGAACTTCACCGGAGAAGATATCGCCGGCCGTTTTCCACGGCTGGACGATTGATTCTTTTCAAGAACAAACGCTGTTGTCTGGAACACCGCCGTCGCGGCCAAGGCTCCTCCCACAGGAAAACACATGCCATGTGGGAGGAGGCTTGCCCGCGACGAGGCCAGACGATCTGTCATTTTTATCCAGGAGCCCGTCCCAGATGCCCATCAAAGTTATCCTCACGGATATCGAAGGCACCACCAGTGCAGTGAGTTTCGTGTTCGATGTGCTGTTCCCGTTCGCCGCGAAGCATTTGCCCGATTTTGTTCGCCAGAACGCTGAAAAGCCCTCGGTGGCGACACAGTTGCAGGCCGTGCGCCAAGACAGCAACGAACCTGATGCCGATGTCGAGCGGGTTATCGGGATTCTTCTCGACTGGATTGCCCAGGACCGCAAGGCAACACCGCTCAAGGCCTTGCAGGGCATGGTCTGGGAGCAGGGTTATAAAGCCGGGCAACTCAAGGGGCATGTCTACCCCGATGCCGTCGAAGCACTCCAGCGCTGGCATCGGGAGGGTTATAAACTTTACGTTTATTCCTCGGGCTCGATCCAGGCTCAGCAACTGATTTTCGGTTGTTCGCAGGCGGGGGATCTGTCCGGTCTGTTCAGCGGCTATTTCGACACCACTTCAGGCCCCAAGCGCGAGGAGCAATCCTATCGCACCATTACCGCCGCCATCGGCTGCCCGGCCGAAGAGATTCTGTTTCTGTCGGATATCGTCGAAGAACTCGATGCCGCACGGGCGGCAGGCATGGCGACATGTGGTCTGGTGCGCGCGGGCGGTGAGCTGCCGGGGCATGAGTCCGTGGCGGATTTTGCCGCGATTGCTCCCGAAAAATTCTGAGCAATGACATCAATCGCTTTTCGCGAATGAATTGGCTCTGTCTGCATCAAGGGTTGCAAGTTCGTCAGCGGACTGTGGAAGGCAGCTTGCTGGCGACAGCCTGAAGTCGCCAGCAAGCTGCCTCCCACTGGCCTGCAACCTTCATTCTTTTTCTGATCTGTCATCCCCGTCTTACTTTCAGGTAGGCCCGTGCCTGTCTGTTTGTGCATAAATCCTGTTTGTTTTACCCCTCGTTTTTAAACGCAATTATTCGTGTAAGTTCTGGCGGTCATTCCCCCTGATTGATCAAAGACAACAACTGTACATAAGAGAGGGGGCGCAACGGGAGCGGCAGCGATGTGCAGTGCCAGGACAGTAAATAAAACGATGGGTTTATTGATAGAGCAGATGGTCAGCAGCATTACCGAGGTCGATGGTCAGGTCGCTATCGAAAATGCACTTCAGTGGCTCAGGCAGGAGTGCCGGTGCGAGCGGGCAATGTTCTATCAGTTCAAGGGCTCGCTGTTGCTGACCCTCATCACTTCCAATGTCGACGATATCTGGGCCGATCTCTATCGAAACCAGCGCCTGCTGACGGAGGATCCGGTTATTCGTTGTTATCGCAATACATTGGGATTTGTCGATTGGCGCGAGGCCTTCAAACAGTATCAGGCCCCCGATTGCTACAGTGCTGCAGCCGAAGCCTGCCAATTGCTGCCAGCGCTGTCCTACGGTTATTCCAGCCATTGTCGAGGCGTAAGCGGGGTGACTTCGATATGCACCTTGAGCGCTATGCAGCGCGGTACGACTACCGAGGATCGATATTTGCTGAGCAGTCTGGTGCCTGTGCTGCATACGGTCGGCAAGGGAACCCGATTCCGTTCTCATGGCCTGACGGTCAAGGAGCTGGAAATCCTGCAGTGGGCGCGGGATGGCAAGACGGCCTGGGAAATCGCCTTGATCCGTGAAGTGTCCGAAGCCACGATCAAATATCACTTCAAGATGATCTACAGCAAGCTGGGGGTCGCCAATCGGGCTCAGGCGGTAGGGGAGGCTCTGTGTCGAGGCCTGATCAAATGAGCAAAAAAAACCGCGAGAACAAGAATGTTTTCGCGGATAACAAGGGAGGAGGTGGCCGCCGATTGCAGTCAGCGGCTGGATGAAGGGTGCAGCGTGTAAAGCGTGTAATCAGTTGATCAGCGAGTGTGATAAGTCGGCAGGTCGAAGCGGTGCTGGCTCTGCAGCATCGTGATTGCAGGCAATTCACTGGCCTGGGCTGCCAGGTCACGACGAATCGCGCTGATGACCCACTCAAGCTGAACAGGTGTGTGCAGTTGGGCGTAGGAAATCGAACGACGGATCTGTTTGCCTTCGTTATCGCGCAGGGTCAGGAGCACACCACCGTCAGGTCGAGGCTGAGTAGTCACGGTGTAGCTGGAGAATACGGAAGCGAATTTTTCTTGAATGAAAGACATGTCTAGCGGCTCCATTGCTCACGGGATAACAAACTTGTGAGTACTGTTGCAGTGTCCATGCCAGCGTTTGATTTTAAAAAAATCATTTAAAATCAATGTCTTGAGAATATGATGGTTTTCATGTGTCGTGCAATTTGCATGAATGGCCATCGTGCATCCTGCATTTTGCTGGTTGTCACAACACTGTGTGAGCGAGGGAATATTTTCCTATGGGACGCATAGCTTGACCTGTCCCCCTCATCTGGCAAGACTTGCGGTCACTGTATCGAGCGCCATAGCGGCATTGAGGAAGAAACCCATGACCGATTCAAACACCAATGCCCCGAAAACCATGACCGATGACGAAGCCGCCGAGTTCGCCGAGCAGGTCTTCGAAGTCGCCCGGCAAGGCGATGCGCAGATGTTGAGCCGGCTGCTGAAGAAAGGGCTGCCTGTCAATCTTCGCAATCACAAGGGCGATACGCTGCTGATGCTCGCCAGTTATTACGGCCAGCAGGAAGCCGTGCGGGTGCTGCTCGAACACAAGGCCGATCCGCAGATCCGTAATGACAATGGCCAGAGCCCGATTGCCGGTGCTGCGTTCAAGGGCGATCTGGCGGTCGTCAAGCTACTGGTCGAGTCTGGCGCAGACGTGGAGGGCGCTTCGGCGGACGGTCGCACAGCCTTGATGATGGCCGCGATGTTCAATCGCAGTGAAATCGTCGACTACCTGATCGGCAAGGGGGCCAACCCCCATGCCCGCGATGCCAAGGGTGTCAACGCCCTCGCGGCAGCCCAGGCAATGGGAGCGACGGAAACCGCCGCTCAGTTGAGCAAACTGATGGTTTGAGTGCGCTGGTCCTGAATCGATAGAGGTGTGCAGCGTTTCCCGCTATCCTGCGCGCCTCGTTTTTTGCCTCTATCAGGATCTGCCCCATGAAAGACTCCCTCATTGAATTAATCAGCAAAATCAGTTCGGGCTGCATGGGGGAAGACGAGATCGCAGGCATCGCCGATGAAGCCGCTCAGGCTTACGCGGACCCCGAAGCCTTTCTGGCAGCCAATCCGGATATCAACTACGACGATACGTTCCCCATCCCTCTGGGCGAGTGGGTGGTAGTCGGTAGCCTGCCGGAAACCGTTCTGTTCCAGGCAGACACCTACATGGATCTGTTCGAGCAGATCGTGCAGTCGTTCGGCAAGGACGTACCTTTCAACATCAAGCCAAAGCAACTGGCGAAGACCGAAGCCCTGACCGCCCTCAATCGTATCCAGATCCAGCTCAGCAGCATGAACAAGGAGATGGGCGGTTATGTGCTTATGGATTTCAGCCAGCCGCTGGATGACGAGTTGCAGGCGGTGCTGGTCTACGGCTGTGATGAGGCGCGGGTGCTGGAGCTGGCTGCTGCTGTCGGCATCCATGCCGCATCGTCCTTGCAGGCCCTGAAAGCCAACGCTTAACCCAGGGCGGTATCGAGGAACATCATCACCCCGAAGCCCAGCATCAGGCCCAGCGTGGCGGAGGTCTGGTGACCATTGCGATGGGTTTCCGGGATGACTTCATGGGACACCACGAAAATCATCGCACCTGCCGCCAGGCCGAGGCTCAGCGGATAGGCAATCGCAAAACCGCTGGAAATCCCCAGGCCGATCAGCGAGCCCAGGGGCTCCATCAGACCTGAGCCGATTGCCACCAGCATGGCCTTGAATGCCGAGAGACCGGTGGCCCGCAACGCCAGGGCAATTGCCAATCCTTCGGGAATATCCTGGATCGCAATGGCGGTGGTCAGGGGCATGCCGACATTCATGTCGCCACCGGCAAAGCTGACGCCAATGGCCATGCCTTCCGGCAGGTTGTGCAGGGTGATTGCCAGCACGAACAGCCAGACCCGGTTGATGCGGTCGGAATCGGGCCCCTGTCGGCCGACGCTTTCGTGTTCGTGGGGAGTGAAACGGTCAAGGCCGAGCATCAACAGCACCCCAAGGCCCAGGCCGGAAACCACGGTGGCCGCAGCGAACGGGCCATTGCCGGTAATCTCGCGGGCTGCCGCCAGCCCGGGCAAGATCAGCGAGAAGGAACTGGCGGCCAGCATCATTCCGGCAGCGAAACCGAGCATGATGTCCTGAGTACGCTGGCTGATATTGCGAAACGCGACAGCCATGATCGCCCCCAGTGCCGTGGCCCCGAAGCCAGCAGAACCGCCGATCAGGGCGTAGGTCAGATTGCTTTGATTGGTTCCGAAGAAGGCGTTGTAGAGGCTGGCCGCCCCCAGGCCCAACACGATGACCAGCGCCAGAATGAACCCCAGGCTTACCAACGGGCTGGTCTGTAACTGAGCCGACCATGTCGCCCAGAGTGTGCGGGGTTGCAGGGGTGTTTGCATGAGGACGACCTGTCTGAAAGCATGATTCAAAGGATAGCGGACCCAGTTTCCGAGCATGAAAATATGCGGATGGTTCAATGAAGCTGACTATTCTCTATTCCATCATTACTCAATCGAGAACAACATCATGGGCTCCACTTTCAATAGCCTGATCGGCTTGATCATTCTTGCTCTGGATATCTGGGCCATCATCAACGTACTGAAGAGTGGCGCCAGCACCGGGGCGAAAATTCTCTGGATACTGCTGATTCTGTTGCTGCCGGTATTGGGCCTGATTATCTGGGCGATTGCCGGGCCGCGTGGCAATGTCCGTATCTGAGGTGGCCGTTTTTATCTGCTGTGGGACGGGCCTTGGCCGCGACGGGATCATCAAGTTTGCGGCCATGCAGTGATGAGGTTCGACCTGTCATCTTTCGCAACGTAGAATGCGCGCCTTTCTTGTGGGCGGTCGGCCGTCCTGTCATCAAGTCTTTAGCGGGAGCTTACCCATGAGCGATTATCAGGAAACGTTGTACGAAGGCTATGGCCAGCGCTTTCGTATGGAAAAAATGCTGCACGAAGTCCGTACCGAACATCAGCATCTGGTGATTTTCCAGAACCCGCGCATGGGGCGGGTAATGGCGCTGGATGGCGTGATCCAGACCACCGAAGCCGATGAATTCATCTACCACGAGATGCTGACCCATGTGCCGATCCTGGCTCATGGCGCTGCCAAGCGCGTGCTGATCATCGGTGGCGGCGATGGTGGCATGCTGCGCGAAGTTGCCAAGCACATGAGTGTCGAGCACATCACCATGGTCGAGATCGACGCCACGGTCGTGGAAATGTGCAAGGAATTCCTGCCCAATCACTCCAGCGGTGCCTTCGAGGACTCGCGCCTGAACCTGGTGATCGATGACGGCATGCGTTTCGTCGCGACCACCGAAGAAAAGTTCGACGTGATCATTTCCGATTCCACCGACCCGATCGGGCCGGGTGAAGTGCTGTTCTCGGAAAACTTCTATCAGGCCTGTCATCGTTGCCTGAACGAAAACGGCATCCTGGTCACCCAGAACGGTACGCCTTTCATGCAGTTGAGCGGTGTGCAGACCACGGCTGGCCGCATGAACGGCCTGTTCGCGGACTGGCATTTCTATCAGGCGGCAATCCCCACTTACATCGGTGGTGCGATGACCTTCGCCTGGGGCTCTACCAATACCACCTATCGCAAGCTGCCACTGGAAACCCTGCGTCAGCGCTTTGTCGGCAGCGGTATTGTTACCCGTTATTACAACCCGGAAATCCACATCGGCGCGTTCGCCTTGCCGCAATACGTGCTGCAGGCTGTGAGCAAACCCAGCAACGATTGAGGTTTTTCTGCCCCGGGCATGACCTGAATCCTTCAAAGGTCATGCCTGTGTGTCAGCCATTACGGTACGGTGTCTGGCGCTTGTCAGTACCGTACAACAATTTTTTCACACCCATTTGTCGAAAATGGCGCGCGATTATTCCGGGCCTCGCCCTGACAAGCGCTAAAAACACGGCAATCACGTAATATCTGCCCCCCATGCGCTGCCCGCCTGTTTCGGGCCGGCAGGTTTCGCATATCCGACTCAACTCCTGAATCCACCGGATCCTGACAAAAATGGCTAACACGGACGCCCAGATTCATCGGCAAGCTTTGTCCCGTTTGCAACACCCAACCGTCAAATCACATCTGGCCTACATCCTGCTCAGCGGCCTGACCCTGATGGTGATGTACACCCTGCTGCGTATCGGCTTGCTGGTCTACAACCGTGAAATGATTGGCGAGACGCCAGCGTCGACCTTTATCGAAGCCTTGTTCAACGGCATGCGTTTCGACCTGCGCCTGACGATCTACCTGCTCATTCCTCTGATGCTGTCGCTGTTCAGTGTCCGGGCCATGGCTGCACGGGGTTTCTTCCGGTTCTGGCTGACCCTGGTCGGCAGCATTACGCTGTTCCTCGGCCTGATGGAAATGGACTTCTATCGCGAGTTCCATCAGCGCCTGAACGGTCTGGTGTTCCAGTACGTGAAGGAAGATCCGAAGACCGTTCTGAGCATGCTCTGGTACGGTTTTCCGGTGGTTCGTTATCTGCTGGCGTGGGCGCTGGTCACCTGGTTGTTGAGCCTGGTGTTCAAGGGCATCGATCGCGTGACTCGTCCGCGTCGCGAATTCAGTGTCGGCAGTGGCAGCAATCGTGCGATTGCGCCCTGGTACATGCGTGTCGGCGTGTTCTTCGTCGTGCTGGTCATCGCGGTCATTTCCGCTCGTGGCACCTTGCGTCAGGGCCCTCCGCTGCGTTGGGGCGATGCCTACACCACTGAGTCGAACTTCGCCAACCAGTTGGGCCTCAACGGCACACTGACGCTGATTACGGCTGCGAAGAGCCGCATGTCCGAAGACCGCGACAATATCTGGAAAGCCACCTTGCCTCAGCCTGAGGCGCAGCAGGTCGTGCGCGACATGCTGCTGACCAGCCATGACCGGTTGATCGATCCGAATATCGCGGCAGTACGCCGTGACTTCACGCCGCCTGTGGAAAACACGCTGCCTATCCGCAACGTGGTGGTCATCCTGATGGAAAGCTTCGCTGGCCATTCGGTCGGCGCTCTGGGCGATAAGGCCAACATCACCCCTTACTTCGACAAATTGTCCAAGGAAGGTCTGCTGTTCGACCACTTCTTCTCCAACGGTACCCACACCCACCAAGGCATGTTCGCCACCATGGCGTGCTTCCCGAACCTGCCGGGCTTCGAGTACCTGATGCAGACTCCCGAAGGCAGCCACAAGCTGTCGGGTCTGCCGCAACTGCTCAGCGCCGGGCGCAATTACGACGATGTCTATGTCTACAACGGCAACTTTGCCTGGGACAACCAGTCGGGTTTCTTCAGCAACCAGGGCATGACCAACTTTGTCGGTCGTGAAGACTTCGTCAACCCGGTGTTCTCCGACCCGACCTGGGGTGTTTCCGACCAGGACATGTTCGACCGTGGTGCCGAGGAACTGAAAGCCCGGCAGAACGGCAAGCCGTTCTATGCCTTGCTGCAGACCCTGTCCAACCACACGCCTTACGCCTTGCCGGAAAACCTGCCGGTGGAGCGCGTTACAGGGCATGGTTCGCTGGATGAGCATTTGACCGCCATGCGTTACTCCGACTGGGCACTGGGACAATTCTTCGAGAAGGCCAAGAAAGAGCCTTACTACAAGAACACCCTGTTCGTCGTGCTGGGTGACCATGGTTTTGGCAACAAGATGCAACTGACCGAAATGGACCTGGGCCGTTTCAACGTGCCATTGCTGCTGATCGGGCCGGGCGTGCAGGAAAAGTTCGGCCAGCGCAGCAGCATCGTGGGTACCCAGGTCGATGTGGTGCCGACCATCATGGGCCGTCTGGGTGGTCAGACCCGTAACCAGTGCTGGGGACGCGATCTGCTGAACCTGCCTGAAGGGGACAAGGGCTTTGGTGTGATCAAGCCGTCAGGCAGCGAGCAGGTGGTGGCCATTATCCATGGCAACCGTATCCTGATCGAACCTACTGAAATGCCAGCCAAGGTCATGACCTATACCCTGGGTGCCAATCCGCATGCCGAAGTGGTTCCCGATGCTCCGGATACGGCCGAGCTCAAGCAGAAGCTGGAAAGCTTCCTGCAGACTGCCACCAAGAGCCTGCTGGATAACACAGCCGGTGTAGAGGCCAGCAAGAACCGCAACTGATCCCGCTGGCTATACCGGGAAAGGCCCTCTGCATCTGTTGCGAGGGCCTTTCTTTTTGCCTGCATTTTTCTTGAACGAATACCGCCGCAAAAAGGTCCAGATCATGTAAGCCAGCGTTCTGGCTTGATTCGGGAGGTATTGATGAAACAGTGGGCCATTTCGTATCTCGATAAGGATGGCGTGCAACAGCGCCATTATATTGATTCACAGGAACGCCCAAGCGAGGAAGTCGCGGCGCGCCTGCTGCGTCCGGTCCTGTTCCCGGTCACGGATGAGCTGGATCTCAACGACCTTGAGGGACGTACAGAGGAGCCGACCGTCAAAACCCTCAAGAACCACAACAGCGTGCAGATCATTTCCATTACAGAAGTAATATGACTCATTTGCACCTGCAAGGACTTGTTTTGTCAGGGACTTGGCAGCGGACCCGAGTTGGGTCTACTCTGCAACCGAGGCTGATACATCGGCCTCCCAATGTCGAAACCGGGTTGCTACAGATCCGGTCTGGTCAGCTTCATGCTTGATTCCCCACTGCGGATTAACTGTCGTGTGACGATCACCAGCCAGGTGTTCGTTCTGGAAGAGTTGAAACTCTATCTATCGTTGCATAGGAGGACGTTTCATGAGCACAGCCTATCAAGAGGACATCAGCAGTAACGTACTGCGCCGCATGAAAGAAGGCGGTTTTGATTTTGCCCGTACTTACCCCATCGAGTTCTATGCCGTCTTCCCGGATGAGGAGCGGGCGCGGCAGGCTGCTGGACAATTTCGTGGTGAATCCATCAATACCCAGATCAAGGTGCGTGACGACGGTGCATGGCACTTGCAATTGAGCAAGGTGATGTATGCCACCTATGACGGCATCGGCGACTTCGAACAAGACTTCCAGAGCGTGATCTCACCGATGGATGGTGAGGTTGAAGGATGGGGAGTCACAGCGGAGATCAGAAGACTGCACGCATGAAACCCCCGTAGATAACGCGACCGGCCAATTGCAGAGAGTGCAATTGGCCGGTTTTTTTTGGCCGAAAGAAAGGTCCTGCCCGGGGCCGTGGGCAAAAAAAAGCCACTCGATGGAGTGGCTTGAAGGGAAGTTCGGTGAGAAAAGCGCCATGGCGCAGATTCCAGAAAAAAATCCGAAACAGGCAGTCGGGCCTTTGTTTGCTCGGTTGCCGGTGATTATGGCGAACTAATATCCCTCCATGAAATCAACACTGACTATGCTGATCATAGATTTCGCTATTGCCTGACGCTTCCGAATGAAGCGTAGGAGAAATGGTTGGGGCAGTTATTGCACAGGAATGGTGCGCTGAATGGCCGTTGTTTGCGTAAATCATTGATATCAAAGCGTTTATGCCGATGGCACGGGCCTTGCGAAGGCCTGTATGTCCATGGTGACAAGGAGTACGGCATGATCCGCACCTTTTATGACGAGATGTACGACGCTGGCGGCCAGGTCCGTCCGCATTACCGGGAATTTGCCCGCTGGTTGGGTGACACGCCTCCTGAGCTTCTGGCTCAGCGTCGACGTGAAGCCGATCTGTTGTTTCATCGCGCCGGGATCACGTTCACGCTCTATGGTGACGAGCAGGGGACCGAAAGGCTGATCCCCTTCGATACGATTCCGCGCAGCATTCCGGCCAGTGAATGGCGGGTTGTGGAGCGCGGCTGCATTCAGCGTGTCAAGGCGCTGAACATGTTTCTCGCGGATCTGTACCACGATCAACGGATCATCAAGGCGGGGATCATTCCCGCCGAACAGGTCCTGGCCAACGAGCAGTATCAGTTGGCAATGCAAGGCCTGAATCTGCATCGCGATCTCTATTCCCATATCTCGGGTGTCGATCTGGTACGCGACGGCGATGGCACCTATTACGTGCTTGAAGACAACCTGCGTACCCCGAGCGGCGTGAGCTACATGCTCGAAGATCGCAAGATGATGATGCGCCTGTTCCCGGAGCTGTTCGCCGCGCAACGCATCGCGCCTATCGATCATTACCCGAACCTGTTGCTCGATACGCTCAAGAGTTCGAGTCATCTGGATAATCCGAGTGTGGTGGTCCTGACACCGGGGCGTTTCAACAGCGCATTTTTCGAGCACGCCTTTCTGGCGCGTGAGATGGGTGTCGAGCTGGTGGAAGGGGCGGATCTTTTCGTGCGCGATGACCGCGTTTTCATGCGCACCACCGACGGCCCTAAAGCCGTGGATGTGATCTATCGCCGTCTGGACGATGCTTTCCTGGATCCGCTGGCCTTCAACCCGGATTCGATGCTCGGTGTGCCGGGGCTGCTGTCGGCCTACCGTTCCGGCAATGTGGTCTTGGCCAATGCCATCGGTACCGGCGTGGCGGACGACAAGTCGATCTATCCCTATGTGACGGACATGATCCGTTTCTATCTGGATGAAGAGCCGATCCTCAAGAACGTGCCGACCTGGCAGTGCCGCAAACCCGAAGAGCTGTCCCATGTGCTGGCCAATCTGGGTGATCTGGTGGTCAAGGAAACCCAGGGTTCCGGCGGTTACGGGATGCTGGTCGGTCCGGCGGCAACCGCTGCGGAAATCGAAGCCTTCCGTGCCCGTCTCAAAGCCAAGCCACACGCTTATATCGCCCAACCGACCTTGTCCCTGTCGACCTGTCCGACCTTCGTCGAGAACGGTATCGCCCCGCGACATATCGACTTGCGCCCATTTGTCCTTTCCGGCCGCGAAACCCGCGTCGTGCCTGGCGGGCTCACCCGAGTAGCGTTGCGTGAAGGCTCGCTGGTGGTGAACTCGTCGCAGGGTGGTGGAACCAAGGACACCTGGGTCGTCGAGGATTAAGGATGACTGCCAATGCTAAGTAGAACTGCCTCGGATCTTTTCTGGATGTCGCGTTACCTGGAGCGAGCGGAGAACCTCGCCCGAATGATGGACGTGAGTTACTCGCTGTCATTGATGCCCCAGGACGGGCGCGGCGGGCTGGATGAAATTGCCATGCCCCTGCTGATCACCGGAACCCTGGACGCCTATGTGGAGCGTCATGGCGCACTGCATGCCGAACGCATGCTGCATTTCTTTGCCCTGGATGCCAGCAACCCGGCCAGCATCTACAGCTGCCTTGGCGCAGCACGGGCCAGTGCCCATGCGGTGCGCGGGCGGATTACCGCTGACATGTGGGAAAACATCAACTCCACCTGGCTGGAGATTCGCGGGATCGCCGAGCAAGGATTGGCGCGCTATGGCATGAGCCATTTCTGTGAATGGGTGAAAGAACGCTCCCATCTGTTCCGGGGCGCGACCTACGGCACCATCATGCGTAACGATGCGTTCCGTTTCATTCGCCTGGGTACCTTTATCGAGCGTGCCGACAACACCTTGCGCATGCTCGACGCCCGCTACGAAATGCTGGAGTTGCGCGGCCCGCAGGCCAACGCAGCGGCTGACAACTCCGCAGCCGGTTACTACCAGTGGAGTGCCTTGTTGCGTGCCTTGTCGTCCTTCGAGGCGTATACCGAGCTGTACCGGGAGGCACCGGGGGCGCGTCACGTCGCCGAGCTGTTGCTGCTGCGCGCCGATATCCCGCGCTCTTTGCGTGCCTGTCTGGAAGCACTGGACCAGATTCTGTCCAGTCTGCCGGGAACCAATGGCCGTCCGGCGCAACGCATGGCCGCAGAAATGGACGCACGCCTGCGCTATACCAGCATCGACGAGATCCTGGGCGAAGGCCTGCATGAATGGTTGAACGAGTTCATTCCTCTGGTCGCCCAATTGGGCGATGCCATCCACACTTCATACCTGGAGGCTGCATGAGACTTTCCATTAGCCACGAGACCACCTATCACTACGATGATCAGGTTCGGGCCAGCATCCAGTATCTGCGCCTGACGCCCCATGACAGCGAGCGCCAACAGATCCTGAGCTGGCAATTGAACCTGCCGCGCCCGGTGCGGGCGCAGATCGATCCATTCGGAAACATCCTGCATGTGCTGACCCTGGACGAGCCCCATGAGTCGATCATCATCGGTGCCCGCGGGCAGGTGGAAATCGACGAAACCCGTGAGGCCGAACATGAAAGCCAGTCGGCACTGCCATTCCTGCGTTTTACCCGCCTGACCGAAGCGGACGAGGCCATGCGGGCATTTGCTGCCAAAGAGAGCGGCAAGCGTACCGACCGTACGGGGCTGATCGATCTGATGCAGGCGCTGAATCAACACATCGTCTATACACCGGGAGCGACGGAGGTCGATACCAGCGCGGCCCAGGCCTTTGCCGGTCGTTCAGGTGTCTGCCAGGACCATACCCACGCCTTCCTGGCCTGTGCCCGCAGTCTTGGTGTGCCGGCGCGTTATGTCTCCGGTTACCTGTACAGCGAAGACAAGGATCATCTGTCCAGCCATGCCTGGGCCGAAGCCTGGATCGAAGATGGCTGGTACAGCTTCGACGTGACCAACACGCTCGCGATTCCTGCCCGTCATCTCAAGCTGGCGGTAGGTCTGGATTATCTGGATGCCTGCCCGGTGCGTGGCATGCGAAGGGGTGGGGGCTACGAGCAGATGCACGCCAAGGTTTCCGTCTCGACGCAGGTTCAGGTGCAGCACCAGTAAGTCACAAAACCCGTGGGAGGCAGCTTGCTGGCGACCAGGCCAGCAAGTTTTGAGTGATTGGTTCCGACCGCGAAAGCCTCAGTGCACTCTGCGCTGCGCCATATGCTGCAAATACGCGATGATCTGCTCCAGCTCTTCATCCGACACTATGTCCGGCGAGATGGCAGGCATTTTCGCCTGTGGCCAATGGCGCAGGCTCTGTGGGTCGCGCAGGTAGCGCTTCAGATAACCTGCAGCAAATCCATCGATAGCGGTGATCTGGAGATGATCCTGTGCCGTGACGCCCTCCAGTAGTCTTGCCATCGGTACAGCCCGATAATGCATGGCCTGCTTATAGGAAACGTCATCGGCAATCTGGACATCCTGCACATCGGGATGATTGAGCAACTGGCCGGTTTCCCAGGTATGGACGCCGTCAGCCAGTTCGATGTTCAGTTGGGCCGCGTGCAGCGGCAGGGCAGTGCAAGACCTGTCAGTATCAACGAGTAACGCCCCCCGGATTACTCCGCCGGATCATCGGTAATGTCATACAGTGCATTATGCAGCTCTTCATAATTGCCGCCGTTGATGACACTGAAGTAACCGGCTTGTCTGAGTTTGTCCTGGGCTCTGCTCGCCTTTTCGTTCGAACTGCTGAAGATGACAAATACAGAGTTGCGGTCGGTGAGCACCTGTTTCAGTTGATTGACCAGGCGTGCATCCTCGACCCGAACCGCATTGAGAACGGTGCCCGCGTCGTATTCGGTCTGGCTGCGCACATCCACTGCCAGTTTCCCTTCCTTCAAGGCGGCCACGGCGGCTGCCTGCTCGACCTCGCCAGCCTGCACTGCAAAGCTGCAAGCCAGAACACCCAGAGCTATCCATTGACGCATAAACCCATCTCCCATCGTTTGACAGGAAGATTGGCACAGATATGAGCACTTCGGTAGCGCACGCCCGATCAGCCGAACAACCGGTTCAGGTTGGGCAGGATCAAGAGAAGAGTGGTTGCAAATACAATAAGCCCCGCCTGACGTATCTTTGAATGCTTGAACATGGCTGACTGCCTTTTGTTGTTATTCCTGAGCGACAAAAGCTCACCGAATTCATCAAGTCCGAAATCGGGCAGCTGGCAAAGGTGGTGCTGATGAACGGGTGGTCTCGGCCATAGCGCCGCAGACCTGACGCTGAAGGTATTTTTATCGCGTCTTCCTGTTACAGATTTAACCTTAGAGGCCGCATTGCCTGTGGCTTAGAACTGTTCGGTATTTAACTTCGATAATTTCTGATTAAAGGTTATTTAGAGGTTGCTGATAACATGGTCAGGCCTTGGCTAGAGGCTTTGAGGGGAGATCATTAGCCTTCTACCGTTCGTCTGGCCGAGGGGTGTCCTGCGAGCTATACCATCTGGGGGCAATGTCGATACTGGCTTCTTGCTTTGGTCGTGCCATTCAGGGCAGGCTTTGCCCGTGCGCTATTGCCTTTTTACTGTTTCAGGTCCTTTTTTATGTCGTTACGCATCTGCATTCTGGAAACCGACATCCTGCGCCCGGAGTTGGTTGAGCAATATCAGGGTTATGGGCGGATGTTCGAGTTACTGTTTGCGCGCCAGCCGTTTGCCGTTCAGCTCAGTGTCTACAACGTGGTGCAGGGCATTTATCCCCCCGATGACGAGCGTTTCGATGCCTATCTGGTGACGGGCAGCAAGGCCGATTCGTTTGGCAGCGATCCGTGGATTCAAACGCTCAAGGCTTACCTGCTCAAGTTGTATGAGCGTGGCGACAAACTGCTGGGGATCTGTTTCGGGCACCAGTTGCTGGCACTGTTGCTGGGCGGCAAGACCGAACGCGCCAGCCAGGGTTGGGGAGTGGGCATTCACCATTACCAACTGGCCGACCCGCAACCCTGGATGACGCCGGCCGTAGACAAGCTGACACTGTTGATCAGTCATCAGGATCAGGTCACGGTATTACCGGAAAATGCGACGGTGATCGCTTCCAGCGATTTCTGCCAGTACGCGGCTTATCACATCAATCATCAGGTCCTGTGTTTCCAGGGACACCCCGAATTCATTCACGAATTTTCCCGCTCCTTGCTGGACCTGCGTCAGCAGACGCTGGGCGAGCAGGTGTATCGCAAGGGGCTGGAAAGCCTGGATCATGAGCACCACGGCGCAACCGTGGCCGAATGGATCACGCGCTTCGTGGCGCACAAGCCGGACTCGAATGTGGCGTGAAGCCTGAGAACTCCGGCGCTGACTGGCGTCGGGAGTTTTTGCCGGTTACAGCCAGCCCGAGCGCTTGAAACTGGTGAACAAGGCTGTACAGCCTCCGACGATCACCCCCAGCACCACGAAGTAGCCGTAGTGCCAGGTCAGTTCCGGCATGTTCTCGAAGTTCATCCCGTAGATCCCGGCGATAGCGGTTGGAAACGCCAGGATCGCCGCCCAGGCCGCGAACTTGCGCTGCACGATGCTTTGCCGCGAAGACTCCAGCAGCAGGCCGATCTCGATGGTCTGGCTGGCGATGTCCCGCAGATTGCCCAGGTCTTCCATTTGCCGCTTGACGTGAATTTCCACGTCGCGAAAGTACGGGCGCATGTTCTTGTCGATAAAGGGGAAGCTCAGTTTCTGCAACTCCTCGCCGACCTCCACCATGGGCGATACATAGCGTCTCAGACGCAGAAGATCGCGGCGCAGGCTGTGGATGCGATGGATGTAGGACTCGTTCAGGATGCCGCCGAGTACGCTTTGCTCCAGCTCTTCCAGTTCGGCATGGATGGCTTCGGTCACCGGCTGATAACTCTCGGTCACGAAGTCCAGCAGGGCGTAGAGTACGAAGTCTTCTCCGTGCTCCAGCAGCAGCGGCCTTGCTTCACAGCGCTGGCGCACAATCCCGTAGGATTTCGAATGGCCGTTGCGCGAGGTGATGATGTAGCCCTTGCCGGCGAAAATATGGGTCTCGATGAACTGCAGCCTGCCGTTTTCCCGCACTGGCGCGTAAGTGACGATAAACAGTGCGTCGCCGAAGGTTTCCAGTTTGGGGCGGCTATGGACCTCCAGCGCATCCTCGATAGCCAGTTCATGCAGGTTGAATTGCTTCTTGAGACTTTCCAGCTCTTGCGGGGTGGGCTGCTCCAGCCCGATCCAGACAAAATGATCCGGTCTGGCTGCCCAGGCTGCGCCTTCTTCAAGGGTGATATTGCTGACTTTCTTGCCTTTGCTGTAAACCGCTGCTGCAACAACTCGGCCCATATCGTTTCGCTTCTTGTTGAAAGGAGTGGCTGTGATGCAAAAAGGATTGCTTCATGGCTCTACACAATAAAGCCCGCACGGGCGGGCTTCATGGATGTCGAGCGCAAGGCTTAGAGCGAATGCTGCTTGTCGAGTTCTATGGCGGCATCCAATGTATCGAGCAGCGCCTTTCTGACCTTGAGCTTGGTTTTTCTGTGGGCGTTCATATTGATCTTCTTCAATTGCAGGGCCGCGGTGCGGGCGGTTTCATGCAACTCGTCGATGCTGACCACCTTGTCCAGAAAACCCGCGTTCAGCGCGCCTTGCGGGTCGAACATCTCGGCATTGATCACCGAGCGGTGAAACTCAGACTTGCGCAGACGGTCACGCGCCAGTTCGATGCCCACATGGTGCATGGTCATGCCGATCTGTACTTCATTGAGGCCGATATTGAACGGACCTTCGACGCCGATCCGGTAATCGGCCGACAGCAGCAGAAACGCACCCTTGGCCACGGCATGACCCGGGCAGGCAACAATGATGGGGAAGGGGTGAGCCAGCATGCGTCGCGCCAGAGTCGACCCTTTGGCCACTAGATCGATGGCTGCCTCGGCGCTGGAAGTCATCACCTTGAGGTCATAGCCGCCCGAGAGAATGCCCGGCTGCCCGGTGAGGATCACCACGGCACGATCTGTCTCGGCCTGATCCAGCGCGGCATTGAACGCGGCGATCACATCCGGCGAGATGGCGTTGACCTTGCCGTTGTTGAGAGTCAGCGTGGCAATGCCATCTTCAAGCTGGTACGAGATCAGATCACTCATGGCGCAATTCCTTCTTGTTGAGATGCGCAGACGTTACTCAGCTCAAACCATCAGGTAAAGCGCTGACTGATCGGTCATGAACGGATTCTTGCCAATGCGTCATGCAAGAGGCGATCTGGCCGTAAACAGTGCCACTTTTCCCGTGACCTCGACCGTGACGTCCTTGAAATGCAAGGCCAGTGCATGACGCAGGCCGGCGACGCTGTCGCTGCGGTTGCCGAAGATGCCTTTCTTGTTATAGACCTCCATCAGCTTGCGGCCAAACCCGTTGTGCCCGGCTTCGTCGCCCAGAATGGTTGCGCCGAACAGTACACCGTCATCCTTCAGGCGGGTCTTGAGGTTGGCGAAAACCTGTGCCTTGTCGCTCATGGTTCCGGGCAGGCAGTGCAGCAGATAGAACAGCGAGATCGAGTCGTAACCTGTCTCATGCCCGGGTTCGAACGGCTTGAACACATCGTGGCGGATCACCCGGACACCCGGCCGCCCAAAGCGCTGGCGTGCCGCTTCCAGGCTGCTGCTGTTTAGGTCCAGCAAGGTGACTTCGGTGCTGATGGGCAGATTGGCATTGGCCAGGTAATAGCCGGTGCCGACGCCCACATCCATATGGCGTGCGCCGACATGGCGATTGAAAAACGGTTGCAACACTTGCGTCGTCGAGCACTGCCAGGCAAAACGGTTGGAAACCCCCAGAACCCACCAGTCATAAAGTTTCAGGGTCAGGGGAGAGTAAACGGCTGCACCCGCTTCGGAGGAATGGTTCATGGCACTTCTATTCCTTGTACAGGCTCTGGATTACTGTTCGATTTCGTTCAGTTCGCAATACTCGTCCCAGTCCATGCCCAGGGCTTCGGCCACCTGTGCGTGGGCTTCAAGGCGCATGCTCTTGAGCTGTTCCGGGGACTCGGCAATCAATTGCAACGCCAGTTCCCAGGGTTCGATACCCAGAGACTCGGCTTCATCCTCGAATGCCCACTGTGTCTGCTGCTTCTGCTCTTCGGGGCTGAGGTTCTTGATTTCATCCTGCAAGGTCGGATGGGTCGCGAGGTATTTCGCCAGGGCGGCTTCGTTCCACTCCAGTGCATTCATGCCGGGTTTCCTCAAACTCATGGGGTAGCCAGACCTGCCACAAAAGCAGGTCTGGCGAGACGGCGAGATTGTGAGGGAACATTTAAAACGCTGCCAGTGCTGGCACTTCTGAATACCTTGTGCAGCAGGCAGTCATTTATCGGACATGAAACCCGATCCCAGCTCGGCTGCCGTGAGCGGATCGGCATCCGGGTCGGACTTGGTGCGTTCCTTCATCATGGTCAGGGTCCGGACATCCTCTTCATCGAGCGCCACCGATGCAGTGCCATCGCCTCCATCGACAGCCGGTTGTGGATTTTCGACATACTCGAACTCTTCATCACTGTTCCATGGTCCGCGAAGGTTCGGTTCGCCACTGGACATGCTGAAGTAGGTGCGGGTGAATTCCGGCATGCCGGGCAGCTTGCCCTGCGGGAAGTTGGGCTGGATCGAGTGCAGTGCTTTCTCGAAGGACTTCTGGTGAGCGATCTCGCGGGTCATCAGAAAGCCAAGCGCTTCCTTGATGCCTGGATCGTCGACCACATTCAGCAGGCGCTCGTAAACGATCTTGGCCCGTGCCTCGGCAGCAATGTTGGAGCGGAAGTCGGCGGTCGGTTCGGTGATGGTGTCGATGTAGGCGGATGTCCATGGAACGCCCGCCGAGTTGACCAGCGGAGCACCGCCACCATAAAGCACGCTGGTGATGTGCGAGTCGTTACCTGCGCCATGGATGCTGCGATACAGCTCACCTTCTTCCTGCACGCCTTCGGCCATCTGTCCTTTCGCGCCCCGGTTGAGCATGACGATGATCGAGCCGACGACCTCAAGGTGACTCAGTTCTTCCGTGGCAATGTCCATCAGCAGGTCCTTGCGACCTGGATCCTCTTCGGCCAGCGCCTGGGTGAAGTAGCGGGTCGCTGCTGCCAGTTCGCCCTGTGCGCCGCCGAACTGTTCCAGCAGAAGATTGGCAAGGCCGGGATTGGGCTCGGCGACACGGACGGTGTACTGAAGTCTCTTGTTGTGTAAAAACATGGTGCGTTCCTCAACTCAGGTTTTTGCGCGTTTGCCACTGCGGGCAATGGCGCAGACATAAGTTTCGAGAAGGCCTGCAGAGCAAAGATTCTTTGTTTATTCGTTTACTGCGATGAGCGGAAGCTGATGAATAGTTCAAGGGGACTGATGAGCTGCGTTTCAGGAAAAACGGGCGGTGTTCGAGAGGGGCATAGCCGCTTGAGCGGCTATGCCCTTGGCTTTACTTCTTGGCTTCAAGATCGGGGTTTCTGGAGCGAGCCAGAAAGGCTGCGGTGATTTCGGGAAGGTGCTCGAGCAGCCACTTCGCCATGGCTTCTTCCTGCTGAAGCGTTTCCTCGCAGGCCCTTTGGGTTTCCGGATCCTGCGCCACCTTCGCCGCTTCGATCAATACCGTGTAAGCCGCGATTTCCACGTTCTCGAACACGTAGCCGGACATCGCACCTTTCACGACCTCATCACTCATCATCGAACCACTTACTGCCTGGCCGAACGCCATGACCTTGCCGGTCAGATCCTTCAGGGTGGAAGGGCTTTCGTCATACCGGGAAAGGCATTCACCGATTCGTTGTTGCTGACCACGTGTCTCTTCGATGTGTTCCTCGATGCGCCTCTTGAGGCTTGGGTAATGCTCCAGACGCTCTGCCTGGGCGGTGAGCATCCTTTCCGCCTGCTGCTCCATTGCATGGGCATCACGCAGCCAATCGACAAGGTTTTCCTGTGGGGTAGCCATGTGTTCGTCCTCATTGTGACGTTAATGGGTAGACGCACGTATGAGCCATTCGACGACTGCTGATTTCCGTCCTTTTCCGTGCCGGGCAAGGCCCGCATTCGGTAGAGCCGGGGAGGGTGGCGGGGTTCGCGGTATTTGTTGGCCGTCCGTCATTAATGACGGGGAAATGGATGCTTCGGGCGGGGCGAAAAGGGTCTGTAGAGAAGTCGATACATATTTGATACAGAAAATTGACGCCATAATGATGTCAGTCTACAATCGCGCCGAATTTGATATCACTATGATATTACAGGGACGCACCGTGTACTCCTACGCCTCAAGGACAGCTCTTTTTCTCCTCCTCGCTGTCACTCCCCTTGCTTCCCTCGCAGCCCCGACTCCCGGTGAACAAGACCTGATCCGCGACCGTCAGGACCGACTGCTCGAAGAGCAACGCCGTCGTCTGGAAGAGCTCAAGGATTTACCCGGTGCTCAGCCCGTCCCGCAAGCCCCCGAGGCTCCGGTCGATACACGCTGTTTCAGGATTGACGTCATTGAACTCAAGGGGGCCGATTCATTGTCGGCCGGTGAGCGCGAAACCTTGCTCAAGCCCTTTCTGGGGGAGTGTCTGGGCGTTGCCCAGCTCAACGATGTTCTCAAGGCCGTCACCGATCACTACATCGACAAGGGATGGGTCACGACTCGTGCCTACCTGCCGCAACAGGATCTGTCCAAGGGCCATCTCGAAGTTCTCGTGGTCGAGGGCAAGATGGAAAATCTGCGCAGCGGTGAGGGCAGCGGCCTGACCCCGCGCGAGCTGGCCATGACCTTTCCGGGCAGTGCAGGCGGCGTGCTGAACCTGCGCGAGATCGAGCAGATGGTCGATCAGCTCAATCGCCTGCCGTCCAACAAGGCGCAGATGGAGCTGACACCGGGCCAGGCTGTCGGCGGCAGCGATGTACTGGTCAATAACACCCCGCAGAAACCCTGGCGAGCGAACCTGTCGCGCAACAACGAAGGTCAGCGCAGCACGGGTAAACAGCAGTGGAACGCCGGTCTGGAATGGGACAGCCCGTTGGGCCTGGCGGACCAGTTGAGTCTGCGCGGCGGTCACGATGCCATCAGCGATCACCAGCAAACCTCCAGAAACCACATGCTGGCCTACAGCCTGCCGTGGGGCTGGTGGACGTTCAGTTACACCTACAGCGAAAGCGAGTATCGCTCGCTGGCCCAGGCCAACGGCTTCAATTTCAAGCAGACCGGTGACAGCCAGAATCACCAGCTACGCATCGAGCGGGTGATTCATCGCGACTCCGTGAGCAAGACCTCCCTCAATACCGGGCTGGCCTATCTGCGCACCAACAATTACATCGAAGACAGCAAGCTGGCCTTGAGCAGCAATCGCTTGAGCGAAGCCCAGTTCGGCATCAACCATGGGCGGCGGATCGGTTCGGCGTTCGTCAACCTCGATCTGGGCATGCAGCAGGGCATCGGCGCTTTCGATGCCCAGGACAATGGTCATCCAGGCCCCGGCGAAGCCGATGCCCGTTATCGCAAATACACCGGCACCCTGAGCTACCTGCAACCCTTTCAGCTCTGGGGCGAGAATTTCAGCTTTACCAGCCTGGCCACCGGCCAGCGCAGCGAGGATGTCCTGTTCAGTCCGCAACGGATGAGCCTTGGCGGATCTTCCTCGGTACGCGGTTACAAGGACCAGTTTCTGTCCGGCGACAGCGGCGGTTACTGGCGCAACGAGTTACGCCTGACCCGTCCGGTGACCCTGGACTGGCTGCGTCCGGTGTTCAGCGAGTATGGCGCGGCGGCCGGTTACGACCAGGGCGTGATCCGCAATGACCGCTACAACGGCGAGGCGCACGGTCGCCTGTCCAGCAACTCGTTTGAAGCTTTCACCCGTGGCCAGCATGTGGCGCTCAGCGTGACCTTTGCGCATTCCCTGGAGCGCCCGGCTGACCAGATCGAGCGCGAAGCGCCGGTCTACCTGCGCATGGATTTCTTCCTCTAAACCCGTTTTTTCGAGAGCGCCCACATGGACGTCCGCCAACTGGCTTTTCTTGCCCGTCAGCCTTCTGCTGCCCTGAAAGAGCGTGAGCGCTTCTGCGGCCTGCCCAAACGCGGCATTGCGCTGATCCTGGCCCATGCGATGTTCTGGCAGCCGATGTGGGCGCAGGCCGATGGCGTGGTGGTCAGTGGCTCGGGCACCGGCCTGGGGCAGGCGGGCAATGGCGTGCCGATCGTCAACATTGCCACCCCCAATGCCGGCGGGCTGTCGCACAACCAGTTCCAGCAGTACAACGTCGACGCCCAGGGCCTGATCCTCAACAACATCGCCCAGCAGACCGGCGCGACCCAGTTGGGCGGGATCATCGTCGGCAACCCGAACCTGAACAGCGGGGTGGCGGCGCAGGTCATCCTCAACGAAGTGGTGGGCGCCAACGCCAGCCAGCTCAAGGGCTACACCGAAGTGGCC
>JAAIGF010245586.1_pt1 | contig 73120 bp, 87 predicted proteins | sample 6487441 | NCBI WGS metagenome assembly JAAIGF01 (sample SAMN13974129, study PRJNA590717) | phyllosphere metagenome | biome: pepper field; feature: multiple bacterial spot infested pepper fields; material: pepper leaves; isolation source: leaves from pepper fields | host: Capsicum annuum ...
CGACGTCCCCCCAATTTTGAGTAGCACCTCAGTTTGGAGTCCAATTCCCTACCCCAAGGAGATTGGACGTGAAGAAGCGTTTTTCCGAAGAACAGATCATCGGCTTCCTGCGCGAAGCCGAAGCGGGCATAGCGATCAAGGACTTATGCCGGCGGCATGGCTTCAGTGAGGCCTCGTACTATCTGTGGCGCAGCAAATTCGGCGGCATGAGCGTGCCCGACGCCAAGCGGCTCAAGGACCTTGAGGCCGAGAACGCGCGGCTAAAGAAGTTGCTGGCCGAGCAGTTGTTCGAGAACGACCTGATCAAGGATGCGTTGCGAAAAAAGTGGTGAGCGCACCGGCGCGTCGTGCGCTGGTGCGCGAGTGGATCGGGCGTGGTGCTAGCGAGCGTCGTGCCTTGGCGGCGATTGGCATGAGCGCCAGCGCGCTGCGCTATTGCCCACGCCAAGACCGCAATGGCGAACTGCGCGAGCGCATTCTTGCGTTGGCGCATCGCCATCGCCGCTACGGCGTGGGGATGATCTATCTCAAGCTGCGACAGGAAGGACGCCTGGTGAACTACAAGCGCGTGGAGCGGTTGTATCGCGAGCAGCAGCTACAAGTGCGGCACCGCAAGCGCAAGAAGGTACCGGTTGGCGAGCGTCAGCCGCTGCTGCGGCCAGCGCAGGCCAACCAGGTCTGGTCGATGGACTTCGTGTTCGACCGCTCCGCCAACGGCCGAGTGATCAAGTGTCTGGTGATCGTGGACGACGCAACGCACGAGGCGGTCGCCATCGAGGTGGAACGCGCGATCTCCGGGCACGGCGTTGCGCGCGTGCTGGATCGGTTGGCACACAGTCGCGGCCTGCCGCAGGTGATCCGCACCGACAACGGCAAGGAGTTTTGCGGCAAAGCGATGGTTGCCTGGGCGCATGACCGGGGTGTGCAGCTACGGCTCATCCAGCCGGGCAAACCAAACCAGAACGCCTACGTCGAATCGTTCAACGGCCGGCTGCGCGACGAATGCCTCAACGAACACTGGTTCCCAACGCTGCTGCACGCGCGCACCGAGATCGAACGCTGGCGACGCGAATACAACGAGGACCGACCCAAGAAAGCAATTGGCGGCATGACGCCGTCCGCTTATGCCCAACATCTGGCAAACACCGATATCATCAACCCCGGACTCTAAACGCGGCCGCTACTCAGGGCGGGGGGACGTCGCCTTGGCAGTACCAGGGATCTTGCAAATTTCCTCTTGCCTCCGGCATAGAGCGCAACCAGCAGCACCACTAGCGATCCGCACAGCCACCGAGGCGACGTTGCAAAGAACGCGCCGGCGATTGCAGGAAGCACTGGGTAAAGCACCAAAGGTAGGTAACGCAGCATTTAAGTCACAACCGACAATGACGGCCTTGCTTCTCGTGCCGCGTCTGCGAGCTGAGCACCCAATTGCGTCTGCGGAACGTAGCGGAGTGAGTGTTCTGCCCCATCAATATGGGTTGAATCGAACCAGTCCTGACCGTTCTTGGCCCACGCTAGACCGCGCTCAGTCAAACTAAACCGATCAGATCCGACCGACCAAATCAGGCGCTCACTTGCCAGCTCGTGGACGGTACGAACTGATGCCATCGATTCGTGCTGGCTTTCAAGCCAAAAGAAAGACAATGTCTCGACCATTGCTTCCTCATCCAGAAGCTGTAGGCAAAGCTCGCTGATTCGTTTTACCAATGCAGGTGCACCATCATCAACATCGCGCAGTGGAGCCGTTTCCATTTCACGAGCGATCGCTTCCCGGTAGAACTGATGGGTATATTTGATGCAGGTTTCCAAGAAAGCGAGCCGCCGCACAAGAACTTGTACCCCACTCGCCTCACCCGGTGTCATCGGAGCAAATACGGTAACCATAGGAACAAGCAGATATCCAACACCGCGGGTCGTGTAGGCATTGAAACCCCCCGAAGAAAAGGTCATCAGCGAACGCACAAATTCAAGCGGCGTCATTTTGTGTTCGTCATAAGCAAACGTCCTACGCACGCGCAGACCCACATCAGGGACGTTCTGCCGCAATGCCTCGGTAATAATTCCCACTGCGCTGGTGGCAATTACTCTATTGTTCTGTTGCATTTACTTACTCCGATGACTTGTTAATTTCAACAGTAGCGGTGCTCAAGGGATTGATCACCGCTCCACCAGTTGTGTTAGCGATTTCGAGCATGATCGTCAAGGCAGCAGAACGGTTCCTGTTAGTAGTCTGGATACCAACCGACTTGGTGCCGACTTCACCGGCGGCCCAGGTCAAGGTCGTGTTCACAGGAATGAAGTCCGTGCCTGAAACTGCCGTGCCTCCGGAAATGGTCCGCAAGGTGACGCTCACGGTTCCCTTACCGCCGTTACGATTGACCTTGACATTCGCGATATGCCCCTGGTCTACAAAGTACAAACCCGGATTAAAGGTGATTGCACCCGGGCTTTCAGGATCCGCAACATCGGTGTTCGCAATATTCGATCGCTTATTGATTGCTCCGTCGATCGCGTCATAACCCTCCACGATATTTGGACTCACCGCATCCATTCGTTCGTCCGTGCGCTGCTGAAGGCCTTTCCGGGTTGGGTCATTGAGCGAATTGCCTGAGCCAAACATCTCCACGTCGAATTCTTCACCCGACAGACCCGACAACTCGGCCATGTTCGGGGTGAATCCGCCGGCAGCCATGCGTGCCTCTACTTCATCCGTACTGAAATTCTCCATGTTGGCGTTGATCAGCTGCGTGAGAGGAATGCCGCCGCACTGCGGTCGCTTGGCCGTGCCCATGCCAAAGCGCCCGTCCTTAGCCATATGGTCCCGGATCGACTTACTCACTGTGGAATTAAAACAGCACGACACATGCATCTTCACGATGCAGATGCCCAACAGTGATTCAGTCTGGCAGTAGGAGCCGAGATAAGTGCATTGGCCTAGGTTCTTCTTGATCGCCAAATCCTTCTCGTGGTCCTTGCAGTACCAGCCCAGCTTCGGACGGATATTGCTTGCTGAGAAGTTGGAAAACTTCTTTGCAAAGTCTTCAAGCGTCGCGTTCGGATCGCCTGCTCCAGGAGTGCCTCCACCATTGATGTTCTCTGCAAGTGAAGTGAAAGACTGATTCAAGGTCATGGAGTCTGAGCTAGCGTCGTAGTTATCCCATACGCCTGTTCCGTCGCCATTTTGTTCGTCGGAAAACTCGCCTAGATCGGCCATCCCATTCTCTCGAGCAAAGTTCCCATACCGTTCCCACCATTGCTTTTGGCTGTCAGGCGGATCCTTGGTGCAGCAATCGAGCAAACCGCCCAGCATCTTCTTGCACGAATCCCGCGTGCCCGTGAATAGCTTGACCTTAGAGAGCATTTCCATGGCCATAGCATCATCCGGGTTACCTGGTGGATCAGGGTCTGGGACCGGAAACGGAAGGGGGACGCCAAATGCATCATCTTTGTTCTCCTGAGCCACTGCGTTCGGGATGATGCCGCTCAGTGCTGCCTCAAACACCTTCGCGATCATGGAGTCAACGTGCGCCCCCTTCTCGATGGGAATAGCCTTGGCCATGCCACCAACACCGGCCGGCGCGCCATCCACCTTGTAGTCCATGAGGATAGTCTGGCTAGTGACCAGCTCGGCCCCGGCCTTAGAGACACTCACCGTGCCCTTGTCGTCATTACTGCAGCTGCCGTCTGCGCATGGAACGGGTTGGGCACCTTCGCAAGTGGTCTCTTCCTTGATCTCAACGTCATCACCAACCACGGTCACCTTGCAAGCGTAGACCTTTGTGCCGGTGTAGCAGTGACCGGTGGACGACATGCCGCCTTCAGAGCACTCCTCCCGCACCTCCGTGCACGATTCGTCATCGGCCAGACGCTTGCACTCGTTTGGAACCTCTCCTGTCGGGGGCTGGGTCACACATTCACGCTTGCCGTCTTCGTCTATGAAGCACTGCTCACCCTCCCAAATACCGCTGCAGTTCATCGTCTTCTCAGCACGCTTGCACGAGCCGTCATCGCCCGGATAGAGCGGGCCTGGGCTTTGACTACGGTACGGAGGGGGGACGTACGGAGGGCGAGCACCTAGCTTGAACGCAAAGTTGGCTCTGCCGCGGGAGAATGTTTGGAGACCTTTCCCAGCCACGTACTCGTACTGAAAACCTTTTGTCGTCAATTGTACGGTCACCCTCCATGCGTTAGCTTTTGACGGCTCAACCACTATCGCCACGTCTACGGTGCCAGAAAGCGAAGAGACTCTGAAGTCATGGATTGCTCCGACATCGCCCATATATTCACGCAGACTAATCGTTACATTGACGGTACCGTTCATTAAATCTGAACCGACCAAGTCAATCTCTCTTGACACTATCTCTGGAGTGTTCGGTGGATCCGGCGGATATCTCTCTAGACAGGTCCACTGCGTTTTGCAGAATTCATCACCGTCCTGGCCGCAGTTCCCTTGATCGACAGTGTCGACGTTCCAATCCGGAATACCTATCTGATCCCATACAAGACGAACGGTCGGCGCCTTCGAATCGACGGTCCAGTCAGTACGGGTTGTTTCAAAAATCGCTCTCCACCCATTGTCCAAAGTAGGTGCTTGGACCTGACGCACACCCACTCCCTGACCAGGATCGACAATCTGCCAGCCATAATTGGCGATCGATTTCACGTTCGCGGGAATTTGATCTGCGAGTGAGATATGAGTCTGATTTGAGCCAGTGCCCTCACACTCTCTACGGTATTCAGCATCAAGGCAGGTGTAATTTTCACCAGGGTACAACTCACCCCGCTGTTGCAAATCAGCTGGGTAGACATAGATCCCATTGGCAGTGCCAGGCGCGGTCTTCGTGCAGTACCAATGTACCGGACAGCTACTAGCAGCCAATGCCGACATGCTCGCAAGTAGCATTGGACTTGCATGAGCTGTTGGAACAATCCCGCTCAGGGCCGCCAGCGCTGTGCGCTCAAACAAACCCGCGCTTTCTGCTTCAGCCTCATCGCTCTTGGCAAGCATCATCTGGACAGCATCAGGCTTGATCTTTTCCCTTAGTGCGGCCGTAGCTATTGAACCGTAAGGATTCGAGCAATCGCCAGTGGTGATGATGCTTGTCCGCACTTTGAGCTCGGATAGGTAGTTCCAGTTTAGTGTCAGACTTGGCTTCACCGGATTGGTTGCGACGGTGTAGTTGCGGGTACCGCGGAACTTGGCTAGCCAGCCATTCGATAATGAAGGGACTTCTACCAGCTCAATTGTCACACCATTTTGAGGATTGTTTACCTTCCAGGCAAATTGCGATATTTCCGTAGAATCCGAAGAAAGCAGATGTCCGATATAGATTGAGGTGATGAGCGCGGATTGCCCATCACACACCCGCGTCAAATGACCAGTCGTACAAGAAGCCAACGCTCCAGGAAAGAGTGGCGCGTGCTTCTGCGCCATCGGAACAGAGACCGCGATACCGTTGACTGTCGTTGGCGCGTTCGCTGCACATGTCCACCGGGTCGGGCATGCAGTAGACCCTGGATCACTGCAGTTGCCGGTGTCTGTCACCCTGGTCGAGATGATGGTAACAGTAGCGCCCCAAGTCATCTTGATTTGGGGACTTACTGGCTGGAAGCTGAAATTGCTTCGATCAATTCGATAGTGGGCATTCCACCCGTTATCTCTTGATGGCGCCTGCGTCAACACCACATTTACCCCTGACTGCGGGTTTAGCGTTTGCACCTGGAAGTTGCTGATGGATACCGTACCTTCAGGCAGCTTGTCAGCGATGCTGATGATTGAACTCATGCTAGCAGTACCGGAACAAACCTTGTCCAAGCTCGCACGCGCACAGTTGTTAGGCGCACCAGGAAACAACGGTGCACGGCTCGCAGCATCCGCAGCGCTAATTGCTACACCGTTCACGGTAGTGGGTGCCCCTGCCGAGCAGGTCCACCTCGTCGGACAGTTCGGGCTTCCTGGGGCGCCGCAATTACCAGATTCGCGTGTACCGATGAAGGTGGTCCACACGTTTGATATCCAATAGAGCCGGATTTGCGGTGCTGCGGGCACATAGGAAAAATTAGTACGCACAACGTTAAACCGTGCTACCCAGCCATTACCTGCACTGGGAACCTGCGTGGTCTGAACGGTAATGCCATCCTGTGGATTGAGAACGTCAACGCGAAAGTTCGATATCGAAGTAGTACCGGCGGCAAGACGGCTCGAGATGTTTACTTCGTTGGAGTTAGTAGCAGCGCCGCCACAGGTCCGGGTGAGCGTTGAGCTGACGCAGGTGTTCCCTGAACCGGGATACAGAGCGCCAAGCTGTGCCACTTCAGCATCCGAGACCCATATGCCATCAACACCTGTCGGTGCAGCCTGTGTGCAACCCCACTGTGTCGGGCACTGAGCCGTACCACCGTCCCAGCAGTTACCACTCTCAGCGATACCCCAAACATTGGAGACTGCCTGAACTTGATAAGTGATCTCGTAGGTCGAAGTGCAGTTGCCACTCCGACACAGATGGTTGCCAGGAGTATCACCTGTTAGCGCCCAACTCGCACCGTCCCACCAAATGCTCACCGAGTTCGTCCAGCTTCCGTCGCCGGGACCAAAGCTGCCAGGTCCAAACGTACCGGAGATCTTCCTAGCAGAGACAAAAACCGGCTGTGCTTGGTTCGGCTCCGGCGGTCCAGCCATCCAGATAGCAGCACTAGCAGTTGAGCCGCTCCTAGAAAACGTCTGCTGCGCCGTGTAGGTCTTGGTGATCGTTTGGTTCTGACGATACAAGGTCCGCCTGCGGGTACAAGACAATCCGCCAACTTCATTGTTGACGTTGAGCGCAGCATCCATCGAGTTCGACGTATGCGCCTCACGTAGCTCGCTGAAGACTTCGCGGGAGCAAAGGTTTGCCGGAATTTGCTGATCGATCGGCAACGCTACTGACTTTTCTCCGGTCACCTGCGTGGTGACGGACTCAGGAATAATTTCCCGACGACACGACAATCCGCCGACTTCGGCCGTTAGATCGATAGTCGACGTAATGGTGCCAGACAACGTGTCCCGGTAGTTTTCAGCGCGGGTTTCGCGCTTACACACTGTTCCATTGCCCTCTGCGGACACAAACAACTGAGACACTTTTTGCTTGCGGTCACTTGTTGGCGTTTCCGTGTACTCAGCCTGGCGCTCGCAGACATCCTTGTTACCATTCTCAGCCGGGATGTTGACTGTGTCGCAATAACGCTCTTCGGTATACGTGTGCGTCTTACTACCCGGCGTTACAACAGTCGTCGTCTTGCACTCTGTGAGCATGTCTCCAAGAGTTTCGCGGGCTCCGCCATCACTCAACTTCTGAAGACTTTTCTCCCAAAGCGTGTTGTCATTGCGCAATTCATCCTGTACGCGGTGCATGTCCCTCGGCACAACGGTGGAGGTGCGCGTAGCTTCAGCCCAGGAAGAAGGGTCCTTATCGATCTGCGGACTAAGGTCGTTATATGCGGACTGCAAGCCATGCAAGTTCTTGGAGCCGTCGATTTGCTTCAAGCGGTCGACGTACGCCTTGTTATCGCCTGACGGTAGGATTTCATCCGCTTGGAAGGAACGGCCATTGATCTGGACCGTGCCTGTCCCGTTTTTGCCAGCACCATCTGTAAAACCCGCTTGGGCCGCGCTTCCTTCCACAGTCCCGTTTGCATCGCCAACAGTCGACTGCGCTGCAGCCGGTATTGCGAGAATACAAAGCAACAACGAGAGAACTAGTTTATTATATGTCTTCATTAGTTCAGTTCTTCATTACCAAAATGTAAAACAACACTCAGCATATGACGAACTGAGGTAGATATAGTCCTCTCCCGTGTAAGGGATATTTCGCCACTCACCCCAACGAAACGGACTAGCGCCAATCCAATGATTGTTCTTTGTCTCACGCAGCGGATAAAAGGTTTGCAACCGATATCCCTGCTTTGGCAGAGTGAAGTAAAAGCGTGCAGCACAAACAGATCCGTTACCATAACGTTTCTTTGCTAGCCCGCGACGGTGCATTTGAGCCCACACACGCGTAGCCAGAAGCGATGTTTCACGAGGAGCGCTTGCCTCGTAACCTAGGTATCCCATGTGCGGATATATCGCACCCCACGATCCAGCACACCAGAAAAGAAGCTCCGAGGGCTTACTGACCGTGCTAGTAACCGCATCAGCCATACAGGCCAGCTGCGCCACAGGATTAGCGAATAGCTTTGATTCAGGGTGGGTCAGATTTGCAAGCCTTTCCTTGGTCCAGACAGGATCGATCTCGCTCAACCACAGATAGTCCATGTCACCGCCACTGCCCGACGAACAAAGTGCCGACTGAATCCAGTCGCTGACATAGCCGTATGGCGATTTAAGCCAGTGGTAGTGGTAGAAGGTCTGGCCCAGGTTCTCGCTGGTAGCGTCAGAAGCCTTATTGGGGCCACCCCAGCGAATCATTTTCATTGCCGTTTGACCAGCGGTGACGTCTTGGCCGCCAGGCATTCCTTTCGCGCTGTCTTTCAACAAGGTAGTTCCGAACAATGGAGCGCAGTATGGCTTTCGGACCACTTCGGTTAAATGCGATGGCTCCCAATATCCCCATGTGATGCCGATCGCTGGATATCCAGACCTTCCCGGACAAAGACAGATAGGGGCAGCCGTTCCATTTGGAATCCGCCTTGAGTTGCCAGATCCAAAAATATCCGGAAGCATGTTGCCGACGCCACTCTCACCGTAGTTTGATGCACCGTCTGCCGGACCAAGATTAATACCCATGACACGTATCGGAAAGATGCAACTCCAGCAAACATTATTGAAAAAGGCTGAACCCAAGAACTTGGAGTCCGGGCAGCCGAACTTTCCGTCCCCGCCATCTTGCGCTTGTGCAACACCGCCGAAAGCTGCCAGCATAAGTGCGCAGGCAATCAATAGTCCTTTCATTGCTTCACCTTTACGCTTTCAGCGGGAATTTCTTGCACAAGGATTTTTTTATCAACCACAGTGATTACTGTCGGAACGCGCTCTACGCGGAAGCGTTCTTTAACGTCACTAGTCAGCAAGAACGGCTGGTCCTTAAAGCGCTGTGTGAGTCGCCCTATAACATCCCAACCATTGCTGCGGTCTAGATCTGTCAGCATCGTGATTACGCCGGTCGAACGATATGCCGAGTTCACTGCCGCCGCGAAGTCGACCTGCTCGGGATCGTTCGCATCCACGATGACTATGACGTCGTCAAAAGCCATCAACTCGTCTTCAAGCGGGTTTACGTAATCACCCTTTCTTGCGAGGAACGTGCCATCTGGAAGCGGAATGTCCTCGGTGACGTAGAAGCCTGGGTCAAGCTCACGGATACGAGGCACCGTGGTTTTCGGGAGAGGAATCATCGGAAGGTTTTGCCAGATGCGCGCCTTCGCGCGCTCAGCCATGGCCTTTGTGTCAGTTGCTTTTGCCTTCTCGATCATTGCTTGCATCATGTCGATTTCGCCGATAGCTGACGTCTGTCCGTGCTTGCCAAGATCGCCTCGGCGTCCGGCTTCTATCTCCGACTCGACCCATTCCGGATTCATCACCCCGGCAACCTTTGCGATAGGCTGGCCCTGCTCATTCATGACCACAAGAGTCGGCGCAACGGTTACATCGTTGTCCGTGAACGAGGGTGGATTGATCTCAATGTTCGGTACCACCGACCCCTCCTTCACTTCGCCCATCAGCTTGACGATGGCAAAGATCAGCGGCTCAAGCTTTTCGCCAGGGCGCGGTCCGCGCAGCGAGAGCACCATCGATTCCCGATACTTAAGTCCGTACTCCAGCGCCTGCCTTATAGCGGCGTCGCCCATGGACCAGGAGATATGAAGGCAGTAGCGAAACTTGGAAGCACCACTGCCCTGCTCCACCTCAAGCTTTTTGGATTCAGGCTTCAAACCGTACTTCACGGCCGCCGCATTCATAGCGTCAGCGTTGTAGCTTGTGGCCGCCTGCAGCAGCGACTTGAAGTAAGCCTCCTGCTCACGCTGAACCTGCAAAACCTTCTCGGTGGCCATCAACTCGTTCGCGTCGCCGACGTAGGCGGCACTGTTGTTGAGCACCTCGACCGATTGCGTCATCAGGTCGTGGGCAAAGGTGTCGGCGGGTTTGCCTTCGGCTGCTTTGGTGCCGATGTCCACAGCACTGGCATCTTGCTGGGCGTAAGCAGAGAGAGACGAAAGCGGCGTAAACGCCGTAGCGAGAAGCAGAGATACAAGCTGGCGAACTACCATAGCGGCGTAGCGGTTCCATTGAGTGCGGATATGTCGACCAAACCGACATATCGGCTGTCGTACGTCTGTGGCAATGTGCCAAGCATCAGCACCTTGCCTTTGGGGACCACGAAACTTGCAAACGGCGCCTGACCTGCAGCAATCAGTCGCTCGACCTGCAGCGGGTGCATTGGTCCCCAGTACTCGCCGTTGATCCACACACCACGTGGATCAAGCTTGATTCGGTCGCCCGGCACGGCAGCCGCGAACTTGACCAGATTGCGGCCTAATAGTTTTTCGTCGCCAGTAAAGCGGTACTGATACAGAATCCCGCGCTTAACCTCTTCTGGCACCACCCTCGTTACCCAATAGACTGACCAAGGCAAGCATCGCGTCGCTTGGAGGTCAAAGCCGAGTGTATATGTGCTCTGGACGTAGGAAACGGCCACCATCGTCGAAATGGCCAGCACTGCAAACAGGTTTTTTACGAAGCGTGCAGACCACCGCGGACGCACAGGGGTCTGCACATAGCTCACGGCTTCGCCTCAATTTCAGCGGGTGAGGAGAACACCTGATTCTTCCTCAGCACCAAGTAGCCATTTTCAGTGAGCGTGGTCGCCGCATGCTCCGAACGCAGAAGTAGTTGCTCAAGGTCCTGTGTCGTCGCATTGGGCTTCAGGTTCTGCTGGATGAAGGTGGCTTCATCAACAACAGCAATTGGCGGTCGCACTGCGAGCTCACTCTTAATAACTGAGTGGCAGACGAAATAGTTTGCCGCACCGATTGCGAGCGGGTATATCAACAGAAAAAAGAGAAGTTTCTTGTCCATGGTAAATCCTTGGAGTTAGCTTGCCAGCCGCTGGCCCGCGTCCTTGACGTGGATGCCGCGGTCCCGCAGTACCGCATAGATGGCGTCCATGAGGTTCATTCCCTTGTCTCGATACGACTTGATCGCCATCACGTCCTGCGCCTTTGATGAGAACATCAATTTCTCCACATCAGAGACGACTAGGCGGCCAATGCCGATACCGAAAGCGTTGTTGATCAAGATTTCCGAGTAGTCACCTGGGACCGTGTGGACAGTCGCGAGTAGACGGAAGCCCACCTCACCCAGCTCCAGACGGCTTTCTTTCTTGACCTGCGCGATGGATTCCTTTTTCTGGCCAAGCAGCAACATGTGGGCCGAATTCTCGACCATCGCGATTGCGCCGGCGTTGACGTACAAGTCGTTAACTGACTGGGTGCAGATGCCTGCGCTACCGCCGAACTTTCGGATCTGACGGTAGAAAGTCTCGATGAACTTCTGGGTCTCGTTCGAAGCCAGCAAGGCAAACGCTTCGTCCACCAGTAGCAGCTTCGGCATGTCGCGCGGCAAACCATCCATCGCCTGCTGGATTTGGTTGAGCAACTGTAAGAGGACCACACGCTGCAAATGCATGCGGCCGGAAAGCTGCTGCAACTCAAGCACAACCATGCGGGCGTCCATCCGCAAATTGTTCACGCCATTGAAGTAGCGACCGAATTCTCCAGCCGACGTGAAGGAGAACAACTGGTGACCAATGTCGTTGAGGCGCTTGTCTTCCTCGGCGATCAATAGGTCCGCGATCATGTCAACCGTGGTTAACGTACCGCTCTTATCCCAGCAGCCCTTCAGTGTTCGCTTCAAGCCCGAGAGCTGGAAGTCACTCAAACCCTGGCCGGGGGCTGCCATAACGGTCAAGATTCCACACAGGATGTCTGCTTCCTCCTCGTAGCTGCGGACCCCCGAGAACGGATTCATGCAGACGTTGGAGTTCGAATCAAACTCGATGTACTGGCCGTCCAGGAATTCGCAGATCTGCTTGTAAGAGAAGCCTTTGTCGATGATCCACGCCCGGCCACCCATACTGAGGAAGTTAGTCGTCAACGCGTTAGCGAGGAAAGATTTTCCCATGCCGGACTGGGCGCAGATCAGGAAGTTGTAGTTGCCGTCCGAGTCATACGGGGAGAAGGACATCAACTGACCGTCGCGGCCGAACAAGGTGAGCATCGGTGTCCCGGTGCCCGACCAGCTGGCAACCAGCGGCAGCATGGCCACGCAGTGCCGCGTCGGCATCAGCTTGTAGCGTCCAAGCGCATCTTCCATGTCGGCGCTTGCCGCGAACGGAAGCATCTGGAAGAACATCGGGCCGACCATGAATGCGTCGTCCTGCAGCGAAAAGCCGATCTCTTGGAAGGCGTTTTTCAGGTCGCTGGACGCTTGAATGAGGCTGTCGCTGTCCTGAGCAAATACTGCTGCTCCCACATACGCACGAATCATCCTGTCGCCGTCGTTGACCGCTCTTACCGCAATGTCGGAGGACTGTTTCTGCTTACCATAGTCGGGGATATATTTCGAGAGCGGACCGTCGGCGTTCTTGGTCGCCCAGGTGTTCTTGGCGAAGAGCTTGGCCCGTTCGTCGTCTGGATCAGGGTAGATTATGTTGACGGTGATCACCGTGGCTTCGCGCAACGCGCGGGTTCCACGCATGAGGTCACCGACGTACTTCATTGCCATACCCGGGTAGACGTCATCCGGGTAATGCTTCACGCTCATTACGCGGACCTGGGCGAACTCGCCTAGATGTAGCTTGTTGCGCTCAATGTCTACGCACGTGTCGAGGTCGAGCAACTGATCGCATAGGAGCTTGTCCTCGTCGTATTGCGACCAAGGCATGGCTCTCCAGGCGGCCTGCGGCGAATGGTTGAGGATCGTTTCCATGACGCGCTTGTAGGACTTGGCGGTCATGGTCTCGGGCCTAAATCCCGCGGTCTTCAGGCCGGCCTTGATGCTGGACATCTGCTCGGTCAACCGGGCTAACTGTGCTTCGTTCGGTGGCGTCTTGCCATGCGGAACTTGCACCGTCACGTAAAGCTGCATGTTCCGCAGCTTGGCCTGGTGGGTCTTTGAGATCGGCTCGCCTGTTAGTGAGCGAAGGTATTCCACTCGTGCGCGAGCCAGCCCCTGCAAGGTCTCGTCCTTCTGATTCTGACGGAGCACCATGTATTGGTGGAGCTTTCCTTCCAGGTCGGGACTCGCATACAGCACGAACTGCATGAGAGACCCAGTTGGAAGTGCGGTGTTCAACAGAGAATTCATGCTCTGCTGCGTCACATCGCTGAAGCCGGTCAACGGATTGCAAATGAAGCCGAAGCCGAGTCTGTCCGGCGAGATGACGAAGATATCGTTGTCGCTGTCGAAGGCATTCATGACACCGAACACCTTCTCGCGAACTTCAGCTCGTTCTTGTGCTTTCACGTTGACCGGCCCCTTGACTTACAGTTGGAAACCGGCGGTGAACACGCCGTCGATAATGCCCGGGCCGAAGGCGAACGCGGCCGCGAACAAGATGCCGATCGCAAAAGCCCAGATGCTCTGCTTTGCCACGCCCATGATCATGCCGATCAGAAATGCGCTGACTGCGATGGTCTTTCCCAGCACCCCCTCCGTCCAGCCAAGCACCAGGTCGTACAGGTCCTGGAATTCCGCACCACCGGTGGCGGCACCACCGCTCGAGGCCAAAGCCTGACCGACGACTACGGCGGCCAGCAACAACAGCAGGCCGTTGTCCTTGACGAAAACGACTGCACGGCTTTCCGGCTTGCTGACAAAGGCAGCACCCGTGTCCAGATTGATATTGTTCATTGCATTCCTCTTAAAGATTTAGCGCGGTGGGTTGAATTTGTTGCTGGTGGTTCCTGTGACCGGCTCGTTCGACGCCACCTCGTCGTCCGCTGCCGCCGCCTGTCCCTTCAGAAGAGCAAACGTGTTGGATGCATCAGGCATGCGCTGCCCTACCCGCCACTTCCGCGGCTCAATTTCCGAATAGATGATTCCGCCCATGTGCAGATCTCCTTGCTCGTCCTCCCAGGGGGCGACGTAGATCCGCATGATCTTTGCCGACTCCCGGTAAGCCTCACCGTCCGGCAATTGAGGTGAGGCGCGTGTTCCGCGATTGAGGGCATCAGCCTGATGCTGCGTGGGGACGATTGGGGACATCGGTCGTGCCAAGGACAGAGAGTCGTTCTTGCCGACCGACAATCCAGTCAGAACTGGATTGCAACAGCGGTCCGGCCCGACCGCGACTGCCTCAGCAACTGCCGGGGCTACCGGCTGCACCACAATCGTCTGCGGCGCCAGCTTGCCACCCTTCTTAACGCGCGGTTGTTCGTCTGCGTTTGACATGTCGTTGGTGGCTTCATAGACCTCCACCGGGTTCATGCAGCTAAAGCCATCCGGAGCGGGGCAAGCGAATTTGCCGCTGGAACCGGTGGCGCACGCGTTTAGCATAAGGAGGCAGCTTGCCGCCGCTAGGCACTTCAGAGCGAGAAGCGGGTTTTTCATGTTCAACATGGGTCCTCCTGACCTAATCAGGCTAAGTCGTCGGTGATGTAATGAACCCACGTATGAGTGGGCGAATAAGGCCTACTTTGCAGGGGTTCGCGCACGCAATGGCGGGAGTGAGATGCCACGTACCAACACCAGCGTTACCTCCCGGCCGGCATCGATCTCGATTACCGGGTGCATCTGATCAGCGAGATTCAGGTAGTACTCCGCAATGCGGTCAAGCGCCGTGCTGGCACCACCAAACGCACCGGATTGGGCAGCGTATGCGGAGTCGATACCATTGCCAGGCGCCACACCGCGAACGTTGCCGCTAAATGCTTGCGAGATACCATCAGCCACACCAGCCAAGCTAGCCTTGGCCAGCACAGCACCTTGCTTGCTTACCAGACGACCACGAACGCCGGCCTTACCGTCATTGCCTACAACCCAACCCTGCAGCTTCACGTCGATGACTGACCGGTCTGTGCGTATGCAGGAGAGGTTCTCGGCACGAAGCATTGCCCGTTCCGATGCAAGGTCACCATGACCTCCGGCGAGGATCATGCATTCGCGAAAGTCCGCGAGATAGCGATTGGGAAGGATCGATTCCTTCTTCACGCGAATCAGAACCGGCGTTGGCTCTTTCATGGCACCTTGACCGGTTGGGGCGTCGAGGCCCGTCAGCAGAACGCCCTGTATCATGGAGCCTGACGGCGTGTAGGTTTCGGCATGGTTACCCGCTTCTTTCTCCTGCGCCGCTTTGGGTGGTGCATCGACCGTGCCAGCGCTGTCCGATCGTGGTGCGGTCAACGGCGCTGAAACGGGCACGCTCGTAAGTGAACTTGGCACTTGCGGAGCACCGATGGTGCGGATGCCGCCATAGGCCTGTGGTGCGGGCTGTCCAACTGGCGTGCCTGCACCGGGAGCACCCTGCCCCGCCGGACCAGCGCCTGCGGCTCCATTCGCTTGCTGCAGTTTCACCAGCTGCTCAACGACGTCACGGATCTCGGTGACTTCTTTGCGCAGAGCCTGTGTCGCCTCCTGGGCCTGGGAAGCGCCACTGTCGCCCTGGGCTTGGCTTTCGACCTGAGATTTCAGTTTGTCGATCATTTCCTTGTCGCGCGCACGATCACGACTCATCGCATCGATCTCGCGAGGCAGCGAGCTCAGGCCCATCTTCTTCGCCGAATCCCCACCAGGCAGTAGCGCGTTTTCGATTCGCGAGGCCGCAACTCGCTCCTTTCGTGGCTTGTCCGAGCCACCGGTCAAGATCACGATGAGCATGCACACCAGGATCAGGGATCCGAAGATGCCCACAGTGATGGCAATCTTCTTCTGCCCCGCAGGCATGCTTTCCCACTTCTGCTGCAGAACTCCGTTCTTCTTCATGTCTGTCCCTTAGTTACTCACACCAGTGCCCAGCAACGACGGACGCTGGTGACCTTCCGTCTCAACGTGCTGCCGTACCGCGACGTACAATTCTGCGGATTGGCCTGGCCCCAATTTCTGGCTAGGCCAGGTGGCGGCGCCGATTACTGCCGGCGACTCGCACTTAGATTCGTCGACACTGATGGGCTTGTAGTTGCGATTGGTGATGCGCGAGACAATTACCACCATGGCATTGCCAGTAATGAGCTGCTGGGGAGCGATCTCTACGCCGGGGATATCGCAGGTCGGCATCTGCGCAGGTACGCGCTTGATGGCTTGGAAGCCGTAACCCTCCGGGACGCGACCGAGGGCGATCTCGCGGAAAGTCGACTTCACCACTTCGACGAATGGCTGATCCGACTCCCATCCCCGAGCCAGGTCGCCATTGGCCACTGAGTGGCCGGTATCGGTATTGGCGACGTAGCCTGCGACATTGACCTTGACGCTCACCGGACTGATTGCATCAGGAACCATGGTGATGGAGATCGCGTTGAACGGATCACCCTTTTCGTAAACCATCAATGCGATTTCATCTTGCAGCAGAGTCGACACATAGATCACACCACGCTCTGCTGAGATCGTCGCCACGCTTGTGGTCTTGATCTCCGGATCACGGAACGGGGTGATGATCCGGTTTACGTGCGAAAGTGCGATACCGAAAGCCTTGTTCTGACCGGACTGCACTTCGATCACCGGCGGCGGGGCCGGAAGCGTCTTACGCGGTCGTACCGGTATCTGATTTGCCGCGGCTTGAGCCTGCATTTCAACCTGCTGCAGCGCTCCTGGATTCAAGGGCCTATTGACTTGGACTTGGGGAGCTGGCGAGGCCGGTAGCGTGCGTGGCTCAGGCGTCACACCCAGCGGACGCTCACCCGGCAGCGTGCTGGCAGTGGCTACAGCTGCGGCGCCAGGCTTCATGTCTTGCGGCGCTAGCACCTGTGCCTGGACCGCCGCGACGAACATGGCTGTAGCCACGCCCACGACGATTTGACGTATACAGATATTCATTGAGTACCTTCAGGGATCAGTTTTTGGACGCGGCAGCGACTTGCGCTTCGAGTTCTTTTTCTTTCGGCTGCGTCCACGGACCTTCGTAGGTCTTCAGACTGGACAGCTGCACGGAATAGTTGCGAACGGTCAGACCCAACTCGTAGGTGCGAACCATCTTTTGCTCGCTGTTTCGAGCGCCACGAATCCAGTAGTCGCCACTGACGATGACCTTCTTGATGCCGGGATGATAGAAAACCTCTTTCGGAGCGAACTGGATCGAAATCTGTTCGCCCTTGATCTGCTCAGCCTGTTCACTGACAGCTGCGATCATCTCGCGATGGGCTTCGGGGGCGACGTATCGCGCCACGTTGTCGGCCAGGAATGGAGCCGTCGTCGGGGTCACATTGCCCATCATGGTCGCAAGCGATAGGCCGAACGACTCCTTGAATGCAGCGTCGGCGTCGTTGGCCGTGACGCTGGCCTCGCCAATAAGACGAGGCGGAACCAGCACGACGGTCTTGTCCTTGGCGATCAGCGCGATACCCAGAAACAGGTTGCAGATGATCATCAGTACACTGAAGGCCAGAAGTAGATGGTTCTGCAGGTGGAGTCCATTCCACGTGCTGGTAAAGAGTCGCAGTTTCATGCGGGATAAACTCGCTTAATGAACGGGTTGATTGCGCAGCGGCCCTTGTAACTGATCATCCCGACCCAGTAGAGGGCGTGGTACATGAAGTGATCGGGGCGGCTGTCGCGATACTTCGTGAGCCAGCGGCTGGCGACGATGCCGAGAGTGATGCAGATCAGGGGACGATCGGTGATGATCCCCGCGCACATGAAGAAGCCGAAGGGAATCAGCTGGTCCAGGGTCCAGAACAGCAGCCGCTGGGGCGTGTTCAAATACCTCGGGAAGGGCATGATCTGGGACACGTCTGTCCTTTGCTGGGGAGTGGGGACAAGGTAGACGGCCCCGCATGTAACGAATCAGCGTTTGGATGTGCAAAAAAGGGGGTAATTGCGTGCCTTCGACGCAGGAGCCGCTCTGTACCAGCGCGCCGACAAGCACGCAGTCCATATTGGACGCGGTGTCCTGAAATGGTCATGCCGGAAAGTGCGCTACAGCCGGCGGTGCAGCCATACGCGCAGGCAAAAAAAAAGCCCGCGGATGCGGGCTTTCTCTTTACGTTGCTTGCGGCTCGAACTCACTGTTCCGTGTCTGGTAGACACCTCGCTCGTCGTCAACGAACTCATCACTGCTTTCGTCAATGGCCATTACGCCGTCGGCAATGTTATAGCGGTCACTCTCTGAGTAATCGAATGTCGGCATTCGACCCTGATACTCAGTCATGTAGTCCCAATAGTCTGGGGGCTCTACAAGCGGAGCATCTTCATCTTCATCGAAGAAAGGATCTTCCAGATGCTCGGCGATCACAACTGGAACCTCGGTCTGCTGAACCACCAGCGTCTCCTGCATTGAGGTGACTGGTTGTAGACCAAGCCTGTTTGCGTCAACAGGCCTCGGCAGCAGCACGGGCGTTGGTAAAGCCTGAGCAGCAGGCAGGACCGGTAGCGCTTCAGGCTCAGGGGGCCGTTTGGCCCGAAGGGCACCAATCGGATCCATGAGAGTGAAGACCACTATCAGGATAGGTAGGACAATTAAGCAAACTGCAGCATTTGAGATCATGGTCGCTCCACAATGGAAAAGGACCATGCGCCTTTGGGCGGATGGCCCAGAGGCTGGAAAAAAGGGGGAAGGAACCCCAGTCATCGTCTGCGTGGCAGATTCCCAGCAATCCTAAGTTCCCAACCTGCAGGAATCAAGCGCCCTAGGCGCCTGCCTATAGGCTGCGATATAGTGGAAACACCACAGGAGGTGCCAAATGGCATATGCGTTCATCATTCTGCTTGTTGCCGCCATCTTCTTGTATGTCGCATTTCGCAAGCCCGCCCCCGTCCAGGAGGATCCGATTGCCGACGACGATATGTCGAGGTTCAATCCAGTTCGGGCAACTTACGATGATTTGTACGCCAAGGCCTGGGGCGTTAAAAACGGCTTGGACGACTAATGAGCAAGGCCCCCTTCCGGGGGCCTTGTAGTGTTGGGATCACTCTGCAATTGGTTTAGGTAGTGGCCGTTCTGCCGCCGACTCTCGAACCATCGCCGAGCCAATCCCAGACCCAGTGAATCCGCCACCGCCGGCAACATTCATCATGTCGTTCGTCGTCGGGTTGCCGCCGAACATCGCATTCTTTTGATGCTGGGACAGGTTCTGCATTGAAGCCTCAACCCTGTCGGCATCGGAGCCGGTCAGGTATGCGTTGCTGAACTCACCCCTGCTTTCGTTAAGCAGTCGAGCTGCAGCAATGACGTTTACCGTGTCCTGATCAGCAACGTTCTTAGAGAAGCCGTTCTCGGCATAGATCTCTCGCCTCAGCTCTTCGTATCGCGTCAGGCCCGAATCCCCGACCATGGCACGATCGTCATCACGCTGGAGGACGGGCCCGCTCGCTCCTGTGGCCTGAGGAATCGTTCCGTCCGTACCGTTGGCCATGTAGCCATTGAAGATCGCAAGCCCCGAGGGGTTGGAGCCTTCAGCGCCCCAGAAGTCACCGATCGAGCGTGCATAGGTCAAATCCGGCGTATTCACGCCCTGGTTGAGATTCTCTCGTAGCGCAGCTCGTCCGCCCTCCTGAACATCCTGGCGAGCAGCACCATAGTTGTTGTTGAAGAAGTCATCACGCTCACCGCGATTTCCGAGGTTCGCAGCACCACCCGCACCTGTATTCACGCGACCAGCATCGACACCAGACCCGGAGGCTATGTCGCCGCTAACGGCGCTTCGAATAGCGCCAGCATCGGGGACATTGGACATCGAGAGCCCGGAAGTTGCTTCGGTCGCCTGGCCATAGGCCGGAGCGGAATCTTGAAGCCCAGCATTGGCGCTTGCGTTTCCGACGCTAGCACCTGCTGCACCGACCGAGTATTTGTTGGTGAGCTCAGCAAGCGCGGAGAAACGATCCCCTTCGCTGCCGGCGTTCGTTGAGTAATAGCCTGCACCATTACCCGCGAGCGTCATACCGGCCGCCATGGCGCGAGCCTGGTTGTCGTCGCCAGCAAAGAGTCCGGCGCCCCTCCAATCCTGTACTTGGCTCAGGTTCTTCTGAAATGCCGCCGCACCGCCTGTGTCGACCGCAGCAGCAACCGCTTCACCGACTGCGCCTGATCCGCGCTGGCTCACCTGCCAGCTCCAATCTTGCACAGAAGTACCAGTGAGATTGCTAACTGTTTGCGACATCCGGTCCGCTTCCGAGTAGTTCTCGCTTGCGGACTTGAGGTCTTGGGCTGCCTGCGACTTTGAGTAGGAATCGAGGATTCCCTGTGCGGCAGAACTGCCTTCCTGTGCCATACGGCCCAACATGTCGACTTTCTGGGCTGCTGTTTCCGCCTTCATCACTCTGTCGAGCCCAGCTCGCTCTGAATCCGAGAGCCTGCTGGTATTACCGAAGGATGAGTCCTCACTTGATGACTGCCTGTTCGACGAGCTAATGCCGCCGGAAACGATGCCGGTGGCTTGGCCGCCGCGCTTGCCCTGTCCTTGGGCCCCGCCATTCCCACCGGACCGGGAGGCACTTTCACCAGAGGCGCTGCCGGCGCCGTTGGCCGACAAGCCTATGTTCTTGTCCAGATTGGTTGCATCGCTGGTCTTCTTGTCCCGACTCGACTGGTCGCTCACGTCCGAACCGACGGACTGACCACGCGTAAAGCTGGTTCCATCGCCGATGCTGTCGCTCACCTGGGAGGTAACGCCACTTGACGTCGTAACGCCCTGTGTCGATGTGAGGGAGCTATTGATCGCGCTGTTGAGCGTAGTGGAGGCCGTCCTACTGGCCGTTTCCATGGCACTCCGTGCGCTCTCAACTGATGCGCTGGCAGATCCACCCATGTTGAAGGAACCGCCCAGGTTCTCGACTCCCGTCATTGACGTGCCGGCGCCGCCAGAGTGAGCCATGCGCGAGCTCACGTTCATCACCTCGCCCATCTTGGCGAGGTCCGGCGAGGTCATCTTCTCGTTCACGTGATCGCCACCGGAAAGGCGCCCGGCAAAGCTGGTCATCGCAACGGCACCACCACTCAGCAACAGGTAGCCCATTGGTGGAACCAGCGTAGCCATCCATCCACCGACAGCAATCCAAGTGGTCAATTCGGAGTTGAGCGCCGCAGCACCGGCAATGCTGGAAAGAGGAACACCATGATTTGCGGCGTGCAAGCGCTCCATTGCCGTGACTGCATGCTGCACCATCGTCAGCTGAAAGAGATCGACCGCAGCAAACATCGGCGCCCACGTCGTTACCCAGAGGATGACGGCGAAGTACTTACCCACGACTCGTTGACCGAAGGTGCCCATCCCGGCGATCAGCGCCATGAAGGGAGCGGCGATGAACACGATGCATTCAAGAAATGCCATGAATGGACGCATGGCTTTGCGGAACATGATCTCTCCAGCGCCCCACTCGTCTTGCCGCTGACGGTTGCCCTGGATAAGCATCAATTGCGCCTGAATGTCCTGAGGCGTCAATGTGGAAGATCCCGCAACAGCTTCGTCCATGATCTCGCGGATCGCGGATGCCATGACGTGATTGTGGATACTGCTCGTCCCGGCACCAATGGCTGCGAATGCCGAGTTAGCTGCAGCAGTGGGATCCGTGGAGTTCGATCTGGCATCGGTCATCGCCATGGCAGAGTTCAAGAACGACGACTCCATGCCAGCGTCATTGGAGTCAACAATTAGGCGTTCCATGGCCACGTCACAATCAAGCACGGCAGGGCCGGTGCTGGTGATGTAGTTGACGGACGTCCACTTGTCCCGGAAGCCAATCCCGCCGTCGGTTTCATGAAAGCTGAGCGGATTGGCAGCCGACATCACTGCGTTCTGATCTATCGCGCCACGCTGAATTGCTGGAATAGTGCATTCAGCGTAGTACGAACGCAGGTTAGTCTTGAAGGTCGATACTTTGCTCTGTGTTCCCTTCAAACCGTCTAAGTCCCACCGTCTGGTCATGTCCAACAACTTCAACGTGTTACCGAACATGCCGCTGTTGACGTCGAACTCCTCCATGCCAGGAACCGCGAAGGCTTGCTGCATCTTTTCGGTAATTACTTTGCCGATTGTCGATACAACCATCGCCGGCGCGGCAACTCCGAAAGGAACATTATCGACAGTGTAAGTCTGGAGTGTATTTGCTCCAGGCGCGCCGTCCAACGCATACAGCGTGGTGTCCACTTTGATAGAGAACATCCCCAGGATCAGCAAAAAGCTGACGAAAAGGTTTGGCAGTTCGACCTTCTGACCACCCGTTTCAATCGCCTTTAGACCCGTCAACAGCAGCCCGACGAGCATGCCGAAACCGCCAAGGGCAAGCAGAAAGCCACTGCTGCTCATCATGGCCACGCCATCGAGCACGCGCTTCATGAAAAGGCCATCGCCCAGCGAGTAGATCTCGAACATACATTCCTTCCTTGATTACTGGGCTGGTGTGGTCGCCAGATACGGCTTTTCGGACGACGTATCACGCACTCGCATGTAGTAGTCCAGATGTGCCGTGCGACTCTTGGTTCGTTCGAAGAACGGCTTTGATTCTTCCCTGAGCCGGGTCGTAGCTTCCCGCGCCTTTTCGCGGAATTCCTGCGTCCCCTCCCCTTCCTCAGAGCTTAGAGAGATCAGGATCGACTGCAGGTACTGACTCATCACCTGGGATACGACAGTCGCCGCCATCTCCTCGGAGAAGGTATCGACAAAGGCGATCGCCGCATCGGGGTTTGTCTTGGCCAGGCTCAGGACGATCTGCCCGTAAGAACCCGTATTGGTGATCCAACCGATCTCCGCAGCCGTTGGTTCCGTCGCGCCTGGTATCCGAGCTTTTGCCACAATGCCGCCATTGCCGGTTTCACCGACGAAGACAGTCTTGATGCGCTCCTCCACACCCTTAAACGCAGGGATCTCCGTAGCACGCGGATTGAGGCACAGTTCATTGTCATTGCAGACAATGCGTGTCACGTTCCTGTTGCCATTGCGCCCTTTGATGAGTTCGCGCAATGTCATCGACGGTTCGACGTAGTGTACGGATACATCTTCCGCAGCACCGCTTGCCTTGGCGCGGGCCGGACAACTTGCGTCCACGTTCGGAACACAGGCCACGATCGTGCCCGTGTACGACATCACGTCTTCCATAAGCTCCTTGGTGACGCCGACACCCCAAGCGCCTAGGCCCTTATCCTTCATCAAACGCCAAGCCTGGTTACCCTTAAACACTTCGTTCCGCATAGCGTTGGTCATGCGAGAGCTCGTCCATGCCGAAGGCGAACGTCCCTCGCCACGGGCTGAAGCGTCTTCGCGGTCATCGCGCAGACCGGTGGCCATGCCGAAAGCTTTCGACTTCTCCTGGATGGCACCTTCCAGCTTTGTGTCTCTTACCAGCTTCTCGCCGATCTCACAGGCGTTGAGGTTGCCCATGTTCCATTTGTCCATCTTGTCCTGAAGTGCCGACAGCTTTTCCTCGCAAGTTGGACACATCGCGGCGAGCGCTATCTTAAACGCGTACATCACCGCTGCTGTGGCGATCGCTCGCATGGCCTGCTGCAGCTGCTCTTTCGTGATGAAGGAGAAACTGCCGAAGAAGGCGCTAATGCCATTGCAACCCACCGACAGGCTTGGCGGTTGAAAATTGTAGGCATTGATGTTCATCATCTTGTTGCGAACCTCAATTCCACCGCCGGACACAACTCCACGCTTTGCTGACATGAAGACGTGCGGATCCGTAGTGTTCGACATGGCACCGAACATGTCGCCCACGGCTCGATCAAAGCCTGTGTCTGCGCGAGCCACTTGGGACGCAAGCGAGAACGAAAGAACCATCACTATCGCGGCTAACATCCTGTAGATGTGCTTCCCCATTACCGATTCCTCCACGGCGTGTTGCCGCCTTCGCTCTGTGTGTTGATTTGCTCCCCGCCTCCGTGGATGCCGCCTCGGCGCATGATGTCGAGCAAATCGCGGTCAGAAGTGCCCGTAGGCACTTCTTCGAGGTCAACGCCATCTGTGAGCAGGCGCCTCGGCAACCCGTGCATCGCAGTTTCGTATTCGTCTTTGCTAATCCAGTTCTGCGCTCGGGCGACTTCCACAAACCGCTGCTTCAGCTCTGGAAGCGACCTCAATCCGGCGGCCAAGAGCACCACTTCATTGGTGTCCGGCTTGACCAGGTAGAGAGTGGGTGTGGTGCTCACTTGAAGCTGCGCAGCCTGTCCGCTGTCGACGACCCAGTTCGGATGGGAGCCATCGACCATCGGCAAGCCATCCAGGCTAATCGGCAGAATCGACAGTGGCACCTCTTGACGCATGTAGTCGAGGATCGGGTTCTGGCGAAGACAGTATTGGCAGGTCGACTGGAAGAAGTACCAAACGCCAACTTGACCAGCGAGCCGTTGGATGATTTCGCTCTGAGCGCCCTCAGTTGCGTCGGAAATCTGCCGGCGTGAAACCGCAGTCACCGGATTCGAGATTGTCTCGTCCAACGCCGTGTTCTGCTCGGCCACGGACCGGTATGTATAGGCGAAGCGTTCGGACAGATCCATCATGTACTTGTGGACATAGAGGAACATCTCCACGTTCTCCTTCGTGGGATTGTTGATTGCCTGATCGCGCAGGCGATCGATGTTGTTCCTGATCCACTCCACACTCAGCGGCTTATCTTGCGACTCAGTGGGGGTGCCTGCCGACTTTGGCGGCTCTATCGGCTTCTTCGGTGGCGGCGCCGGCGGCTCCACGTACCAGAACCAGCCGTCCTCATGGCGACTCAAAAACTGGTTTTTCGTCGCCGAAGGGGGCGCCGTCGTATGCGCCGTAGGCGCTGATTGAGTTTGCAGCTGCGTGCGTTGCGGACCGGCCGGTGCCACGCCGGCACCTTGCCCTACCGGCCGGTTCAAGGCCTGATCGAATACTGCCTTTGGATCAGGGGCAGATTGGGCATAGGCCTGTTGCAGGTCTGCCAAAAGAGCGAGTGATAGCAGGCACGACGCCCAGCCGTGCTGGCGCTTCCTACGACGTGGGTGGCTTCTGGCATTGGTCATACCAGCCAGTTTGGCTCCGCATCCATGTAACGAATGCGGGTATGAGCGGGAGTTTTGGGGGTTCTCTAGGCGTGCTTGTGGCGCCGCCGTAACCTTAGCCCCAGCCGTCTCCGACGATCATCCGGAAGGCTTTGGTCGTCGTTTCCTGGTCACTGATCTTTCGCTTGATCCGCGACACGCGGCGCAGCGTTGGCTCACCGCGGGTGGCATTGGGCCGGCAACCCATGACCGAACTGACTAAGCGGCAATGAGGACACTCACCTTCTAGTGGCTCACGTAGGTCCCGCTGATCAAACGAGAGCTGCAGGAATCGGTTCTTGCAGCGTGGGCAGTCGGTCAGGTATATCTCGCGACTCATGAACCTGCGAGCTAGCACGACGTAGAGGTTATATGGCGTCGACTCGACGTCTTGATGGGTGAACACTTCAAGAGCGTCGATCGCCGCAATGAAGACGTCTGCAGTGAGCGTGTAGTGGGAGTCCGAAGCTAGTACCTGCTCCAGCATGACCAAGAACCCTGATGCTTTGACGTGCGTGTTCGCATCTTGGACGACGGTGCCCACTGATTGAATCTTCCTACCAGTCGGCGCCAAGGCGCGCGCCTCCTTCTTTCCGAGGCGCGTCACCATCTCGCGAGTCAGGCCGGTCAGGTCCGCGATGTCCGGTGACTTCAACTTCATCTTCATCAGTTTGACGGCGTTTCCAAGCTCCTTGGAAACTTCGTCATTCCTTAGGGCAGCGCGAATCAACAGGAGCGCTGAGTTTTGGCCAGCATCAACTGCGTTGAGCGGCATGCGTCGGGGCTTGAGTTTGCGAAGATTGGACATGGCGAGTTAGATCAAGGCGTCGGCGTTGATATGGCGGCTGCTCGTCAGAATTGCGCCACCTGCGATACGCAAGTGGTCTTGCTTCAGGCCGCCAGACAACATCTGGACATAGCTTAGAAATGCCGGCGACAGGCGTAGGCGGGAGTTCCCACCCCAGCTTGCGAGGCGCAAAACCGCCTTACGTGTCAGCATGCGAATGCGATGGATCACTATCGGACTGGGCATGCGGAAGACAGCGCTGGCCACCTGAGGGTTCTCATTCGTCAAGCCACGCAAGACGAACCACCACTGGAGGTCGAACAATCGACGCTCGGCCTGCCAACTCGAAAGCCTCTTACCATTGCCAGCATCGAGCAAGTCAATGGCTCGTTCGCTCGGACCCGGAAGACTTGCTGCCTCCAATTGCCGCTCGAGCTCATCCAAGTCGTTGCATCCGAACAGGATGTCGTTCCTAGCGAGCATCATGAGCTGCTCATCATCCAGGAAGGTCAGGGTACGGAGCTTCTCTTCATGGCCCACGTAACCAAATGCTTCCGCTGCAGCCGCTGGGTCATCAAGCATGGCCATCCGAAGAAGCTTCAGAAAAGCCTGGTTGAACTCGACCAGATCGGCGTTCCATAACCCTGTGTCCATCGCCACGCTTTCAGTTGTTTGACAAATTCAGTATGTAACGGCGATGTCCGCCGTCAATTCAGTCTGGGGGGGGTTACGCAGCTGAGCGAACCGCTCAATTGCGTAAAGACCTTTTCCCGAAAGTGCGGCGAGTGTACTGGTTCTTTTGGCATCGCTACCCGACGTCGCGACAAGACTGTGCGAAGGCCGCTTTTGCTCGCTGAACGTCACTGTGCCAATTGCGTCAAGTTATCGACGTTTTCTGACAAAAATGTCATGTGTCGACACAAGTTTGTCGTTGCATGTAGGAATCCACCTGACAACGATCAAGCGGAAACAACTTTCCCGAATGTCTACGCGGCAGTGGCCTGAGATCCGTGACGGAAATCCGTCGCCAATGATTTTCTTTCTAAAGTATGACGCTCGTCACTGTATGGCCAGTGTGTATTCCGCGGTTTTGCAACAAAGTGCGCAAACGGTGACGTTTATCGTTGTTGCAAATCGACGAGAGCAGGTCATCACTGCTTCCGACGTCTTAGCTTGCCCGGTGATATCTCGGCTTGCGGCGCAACCACCACTTGAGATGGGGTGGTCCGCTCCGCTTCGAGTCGAAGACGGATTGCCGCACGCAGGATCATAGAGGGCAGGCCCTCAACTAATAGATCAACCCGTCTATACCTTCGGATTGCATCTTCCAGCTGAGCCTGCGATAGCGGAGTAAGACCAATGTAGCGGCTAGCTTCGAACTCTTGATTGACCTCCCCTGCCCCGATCTTGGTGACAAAACTGGGATGCTTCAGCAGTTGGCCTATTGCCTCTTCGACCCACCGCGCCGCCCCACGCGGGCCATAGATAGCTGTGTAAGCACTGACGTATTTCTCCGCCATTGCCGCAGTCATGCGTAACGAAGTTGCCTTGGTACGTGGCGGCTTAGGTGCGGTTGCCATCATTGGGTAGTTTCAGCCAGCTTGTTGATCATCTTCTTAAACGCCTTCTCGACGGCCTTCAAGTCGTTCCAATTGATGTCAGGAGGAACGTCATCACCAAGTACTTTGGTCATGACCAACTTGATCACATTGGTATTCCGAACCTTGCCCAGCGTGACGAAGTCCTTGCTTCGGCGCTGCGCCTTGCCCTTTCGCTCATCTCGGGAGTCTTTTGGTTGATCCGCGTCAACGCCGCTGGAAGCACTTGACGATTGGTGGTCAGCTACTCGCGAGGCTAATTCGAGCGCTAGCTCGTCGACTGAAAGCTTCGCGAGGTCGAATGCGTCCATCATGCTGGTCACCAGACCAGAGTTGATGGCTTCGTGCAACGACTCCGAAGCAACCAGGATTACAGCTAGGCGATAACCCTGAATTCGGGCGTAGCCGACTTCCTCTTGAAGCGCCTCCTGCACTCTACTGTGGTCAATGCCGGACGCGACCGGAATGCCGACCTCGTCCATCACGGCGCGTAGTGACGTGATGAGTTCTGCCAGATCAATATCGCGACGCTGCGCATTCTCTACATGCTGAGCCAGCCGTGTAAGGATCCGCGACCGTACGTTGGCACGGATGATCGTCCTACCCGCCAGCTTATGCGCCAAGGTGCGACGATGGCCGGAGATCAGCTGGTAAGAATCACCTCTCCGAAGCACTGTAATCGCATTGATCAACCCAACTTGTGGGTTGGCGATTGACTTGGCCATTTCACGTAGAAGCTCCAGCTCTGCATACTTCTTCCCTGAGTACGGATCATCCTCGGCGATCTGCTCCGGGTTGTCCCAGTCGAGCTTGATGTCTCGATGGTTTTTCGGATCGGGAATGATCTGTGCGATAGGAATTTCTATGAAGGTTCCCGCGTCCTTCGGGGCCGTATGGCCCTCAACCATCGCAGCAATGTTTGTGGTCGCTTTTGTTGGTTGTGAGAACCTATCCGCCTTTGAACCAAGCTTCTTCATGCGGACACTCCCATCACCTGCGCGATGTGCTTAACCACGTTCTCAGCTTCCTTTCGTGCAGCATTCTTGGCTGGCAGCGTGAACACTGAGCCTGGACGTGCGCTGTCGTGATCCGACTCGGCAAATGCTGCTCGCTGTGCCAGATGCAGTTGGATCATCATCGGCCCGATCAAGCGATCATCGATGAGGCTCTTTCGTACGCCTGCATGCAAGGCAACGTTGCTCCGATACATGTTCGGCAGGATGCCGATCATGACAATCTCGTCATTCTCTGCCCTGCTCCTGGACTCCTGAGTCCAGAGGGCGATCATTCCCTCGAGTCCGTCCACGCTGTTCGGCTCCATGACGGAGGGGACAATCACGTGGGTTGCCGCACGAATGGCAGCATGGACCAAGGCGTTCTTCGACGGCGGCGTATCGATAATGATGATGTCGTACTGGCTCTCGACGGCCTCAGTGCGCAGGAACTCGCGCAGGGCTCCATGCACGCTCGCAACGGCACCTTCCAAAGTGACGTGCTCGATCTCCCGAAGGTCTTCGCCATTGCCTGGAAGTACATCCAAATTCGGAATTCCGGTGGGATATGGGACGACCTCTCTGCCCATGAAAATATCGGCGCTGCTAGATGTGCCACTCCAATCCATGTCGGAAGGATCGTACTCCGGGTGTACCGGCGGCCGGCTACCGTCTGGCAAGTCAGGGTCGCGAATCATTTCAAGGAATCGCTTACTCAGGTTGCACTGCGAGTCCAAGTCAATAGCCAGTACGCGTTGACCCATGCGAGCAAACCCGACGGCGAGGATCTTGCAAAGGGAAGTCTTCCCTACTCCGCCCTTGTGCTGAGAGACGCTGAGAATCTTCAATCTTGCACTCCTTGACCCTACGGGCTCGGAGCCCGGCACTGTTGGATGTGCTACTTTACGGCGCAATGCTTTTCTGGTGCAACAACCAGTACGTGATACCGTATTGGTTAATCGATACACAGAGCAGTAAATTCATCGCCAACCAGCTCGTGTTTTCCTTTTAATTCAACAGCTTATTTACTTATCCACAGACTGTTCGTCACGAACAACAAGAGCAATGACGCCGAAGACCTTATGGAAATCGATCCAGGATCAGGCATTTAAGGGCCGAGATCCCAACTGGATCGCAACAAACATCACCCCACTTCAGCCTTGGATTGAAGACGATTCCTTCATCCTGTTCGCGCCGAACGTGTTTGTTTCAGAGGTCATTGCCAGCATTGCCCCAGAGATCAGAGCCGCCCTACCTGTAGGGATACGAGACTTTGTAATAAGCATTGGGGAGCCACCCAAACCCGGGGATGGAACTCCTCGTCATTCTCCGGCTGAGTCGAACACGTCGAAAGTGCCGTCTAAGCACGTTGCAGCTGTTCCGCCGACTTCGCCGCGGAGGAAGCAGATTTCCCAGCAAGCTCAAGTGGAAGGCATGCTGTCGAACATCTGGCCTCGTGACATGCGGGCTATGCCTGCTGACTTCCTGCGAAGCTCTCTCTTCACGATTAACCGTTACGGGCTACAAGCCAAGCGACCAATGCGTTCGCAAACTCTGCTGTTCAGCATGTCGAATTTCGAAATCCGGGTAACAGGCGCAGAGACGAACGTCTTTGATGCAGAGGTGCATGCGCAAATCCTTCACTACGCACGAAACCAGCCCTTCGGAACAACAATCTGGTTTTCGCTACGCGAGCTCTGCACGGATTTGGACCTCAGCACCAGCGGTGAGAGCATCCAGCGAGTGCGCGAATCACTTCATCGCTTGCACGACACTCGAATCGTAATCAGCCGCAAAGGTGCCGATGAGAAGACGGCGATTTCCGGGAACTTGATCGCCTCCTTCTCTTACCAGGAAACGAAAGATGCAGAACGTTGGCGCGTCGAAATTGGCACCCATATGTTGGAGCTGCTTGGGCCAGGGGTTCAGACCCGGTACCTCCTGGAGATGGACCGAGCGTTAAAGTCGAGCCTGGCTCGATACCTGCTTCGCTTTTATTCATCGCACACGAAGCACGTTTACCCCATCAAAGTGGAAACGATGCGGAGTTTTACAGGTACTAACATGAGCCTTCGCGAGTTTCGCCGGGCTTTGAAAAACGCGCTGAACGAACTTTTAGCCGTAAACGCAATCAGCTCTTGGGAAATCGAAGACGACAAGATCAAAGTCGAAAAGGAACCCTACAAACAACTGACTTGAGCTCTGTTCCACTGGATCCGCTTAACTATCGCCCCGAGCAGAAATTTCGGGGCTTTTTTGTGTGGAAATACTTGGGTTTGCGGGCCCATGTTCTCCATTACTGGGACTGACCACAACGGGTGGAAGATCCCCTACACAGGTATTCCGGCATTACCTGCCCAGAGTAGCCACAAGTCGCAGAGCAAACCACGGGCAATCCGTTGATGGGCCCACCTCACGGCTGGCCATGCTGCATTCCTTTCCAGTACGACAAATGAAAGGAGCTGCTACTGATCGTGACGTTTCAGATCGTCGTGAAGCTTGCTGCAGCAGACACTACGTGCCCAGTTGGTGTGCCTTAATGGCCTGCACTATCTGGCCGAGCTAGAGCCTGCGCTTCCTCACAACTGGCAGGAAATGCCCAACCGTGGCAATAGCTGAGTTGGGCACCACAATGCTGGCTCTCGCCGAATATAAGCGTCAGTCGCCGGCGGCAGGTATGTCGATTTCAATGGCGGTTGCTGGAGGTGTCCATGTAGCGATCGACAAGCATTCACGCCTTCGATGCATCGAGACATACAGCGGAGAACGGTTAAGTACGATCGGCGCCTCCGTGAGTCATCCGCGCCTGCGCCACCCACGGCCAGGCCTGCTACAAGCCCCGTACGTTCCTGGCGAGTGGTACGCCAGCTCAGCATGCGTCACCGTCGCAACAAACCATGCGTAATTGGGCCACATCAAAGCCCAACAACGGATGGTTAATAGCAAGCGTGAGCGCCCCCTTACACGTCGTTCGTCAGCGCCTGACATGCGCGAAAGCATTCTCCGTTTAGCAGCGTCAACACAACCGCATCCCCTCTTGCCGGTCTCGGATGTCTGCCTCTCCTCTTCTATGCCTCTTTGAACACCACCCTGAGCCGATCGGCTAACTTTGGAAGCAACAGCGAAGGGACTCGGTCGGTCACTATGGCAGCCGAGGAATCAAGGTTTTCTCTACGATTGCCAAGGTGTGGAGTAATCGTCGCAGTGCATCAGCTCGTGCCTCGCCGCAGGCGTGGAGAAATCGTCGCACTACGGTGTCCACCTAGCCCGAATTCCAGGCCCCAAAATATGTGAAGAGCGTGGAGAAATCGTCGCACCTCAGCCCCCGTCAGCATGTCGACAACGCCACACATGCCGGTGGTGAGCCCAATTGATAGCGAGACCGTGCCAGACAGGGCAGGGAACGAGGCAATACAGGCAGCTCGTGCTCTTCTCCATGTCACGAGAAACTTGACGACCGTCATGTTTTGAATACAAGGAATTGGGAGGGTCTGTAGCACCCACAAGGCGCTAGTTGCAGCGAAGCCGCGACGATTTCTCCACACCACAAGATGGATCAGGGTGCACGATGTCCCCACAGGTGCGACGATTATTCCACGGCCCTGCGATGGTTGATCCACGGACATGCGACGAATTCCCCACGGACCTGCGACGCTTATTCCACACTAGTGCGATAGTTATTCCACAGCAGCGAACCGGCAAGCCAAGTGCCGCAAGCCTTTCCGGGCATTCTTGGGCTCGGCTAGCAGCCTTTTAGCTTTTGATCTAGCAACTCTATAAGCAGCTCTTAAGCTACGCCAAGAGCAGATATGCAAAAGCCGCACGTCAAAAGCACCGGCTACCTCAAGACCCACTCGCCTGGTTGAATAAGCACAAAGAGATCAACGCGGCACCATGTAACAAGCGGAAGAATTGCAGAACATCCGGAGTCGGGAAAGAGGACCGCGAAGCCCTGACGTGCCCCGACGATGAGCACGCCCCCTGGTTTGAAAGGATCTCAGCCACGCCAGCGCTGCCCGGGGAACTAGTGCTGTCAATTGCCATTGATTGCGGTTGCCATCAGCAAAAGGCCTGCACGTCCAGACCGCATCGGGCCATGAGGTGCCTTACCAACTACAAACGAAATGCCTGGGCGCAAAGGCAAACCAACGACTAGGCGGTTTCGAGACTTACGAAAGCATCAATGAGCAACATATGTGGACCGACAACATTGAAGAACGTCGATCCAGTCTTGGTGCCCGTCACACTCTAACTGACATCGGCTTGCCGGCGCTGCCACTAGTAAATCTGCCGCACAGACATCACTGCATGCGATGGTCTGTGCCGACAGGGCCCCCGACCGTCTCGGAACGCATCGCTGGCCAGACAAGATGTCTCCAGAGTACAGATGCCAGTTACTTCGCCAAATCCATCGGCTCAAAGACGATAGCCAGCTCCAGCCGGTCCTTCTGACCATCTGCACCTCGGCGCATTGGCTCAGCCGAGCGCGTCATCCAATTCTCTCGGGGTTAGGTACACACGCCGACGCAGCTCCATCTAATTCGCCAATGACGCGAACCTGGCTTACAGATTACGCATCCTGCTGGGAGGTTCGGACTGTGAAGGCGAGGGCTCGTTTAGGGGCACGATTCCTCAGCAGTCCCGGTGGGTAAGGATTACAGCTGGCTGCGGCTAAGCGTGGACACCTGGCTCGCCAGGACGAGCTGTGATGGAAACGTCCTGCGACGTGGCAAGGACCCCACAAACGATGCAGTGAACACGCAAAATTGTTCCCCAGGAACAAATTCGCGCGCCATCGTATTCCTACAATGTTCCTGAGGAACAAAAGCAGGGAGAGGTGTCGGGTCCGCAGAGCAAGCATTGGCACATAATGTTCCCCAGGAACACAATGCGAATGATTCAACTCCACTATAATGTTCCTGAGGAACAATAGAGGAGTATCGCGGTGGCCAAAGGACGAACCTCCGACGTCGAACGTGTCAAAGGCCAGCTACTGACCAAGGCGAAACAGCGCGAGATCGCTAGCGACATGGGAATGTCTAGGTCGCGCGTAGCCAACATTGCTCGAATCTCTAGGAAAGCTAGGCCTGAATGGCTTCAGTGGGTGGACGTAAGACGGTTGAAACTGAAGCACGTCGAGTACGTGCTAGCTCTCAGAGCGGATCTCGCGGAAGAGCTCTTACGTAGAGCAATGGCGCGAGGATGGTCCACCGAGACTCTCCGACGCGAGGTCATGAAAGCCAAGGGCCGCCGCCTCTTGGAGGAGGCAAGCAAGGATCCCAATGTAGCCAGCCTGGAACGAAAGCTCACGGACAAGTTTGGATCGGGCGTAACGATCGAAACTAGGCCTGGCATGGGTGGAACGCTTACGTTCAGTTTTACGGACAACGACGTGCTCGATGGATTGCTGGAGCAAATGGGCTATCGAGAGGACTGATTTGGGAGACAGGGCTCTGAGCGCAGTGTGGGTGGCAGTCCAAGGGGGCCGAAGCCCCCTGTACATTCGCCCAGGAGTTCAACCGAAACTGGCCGCGAACTCTAGAGTGTCGTCGTCGACCAACGGGGTGACTGGTCCCGTTTGATGTTCGGCGATCGCCGCATGCACCGGTAGTTCAAGTGCTGCGTCCTGCACGGCCACGACGCTCGCAGCAGAAGCGGGCGGAAGCGGGGCGGTGTCAATCAGGCGGGCCTGATCCAGGCTAACCAGAGCAGCTGCCCTAATTTCCAGGCCGGCTGCCATTTCAACTGGAAGCATCAGCCGATAGCCGTCGCCGGAGGCCTCCAGGCGAAAGCCGCGACGCTCCAGCTCGGCCCCGAGCGTGGCCAGCTCCTTGAAGCGCCGGCCCCTCGCCCGTGCCTTGAAAGGCCGAAGGGCATCTAGAAGCACATGATCAGACGGCAGCCACCGAACCAGGAGGGAGGTTCGGGGGGGCTGCTTGCTGTCGTCACTCTGACTCGGAAGGTAGCCGCGCATGCCCTTACTCAGGCCGCCGCCTGGCTTGTGGCAGCACTGGCCTGGGCCTTCTGCTGAGCCGAGATCTTGTGGTGTGCCAAGTGCTGAAAGCCCCGGGCATTGGCCATGACCGGCTCACGACTCAGCGCAACCTTTGAGTGAGGGAAGAACTGCTCGGCGGCCCTTTTGTACAGGGATCCGCCACCTCCGGTAAGGACGACCAGGTTCGGAAAGTCCTCCTCATGGCGCTGCATACGCACCACGTCATTGAACACCTTCGGTGCAATCTCCTCTGCCGCGGTTTCCATCCACTCACCGACATGCAGGGAAACCTGACCCCAGTTCAGCGTCTCCTCGCCGCTGCGGAACGCTGACTCCAAGCGGGCAGCAGAAATCGGGCGTTCGTACTTCATGCCGATCAGCGCCGCAGCCTTCTCCAGCAGAACAGAGGTGGCATTGAGCGACGAACCACTGGAGCGGTCAAGCACCGCGTTGTCGATGACGCGAACCCAATCCACGCTGAAGTAGCCAACGTCGATAACCAGGGTGGGTGAACCCTTGGAGGGCTTTAGATCCGGGCTGCGCGCCAAGATATCCATATAGGCACCGGCTGCCTGTGGCACGACCGTCGTGGCCTTGACCTTGATAGAGGTGGTCGAATTGATCCAGTGGGTGCCGGTCATGGTGTTGCAAATCTGCGTCCGCAAGGCGACGCCGTTATGGCCGTAGTACTGGGCCACAGGAATGCCGGTGTACAGCATGTCGACCTCGGTCAGGCCAGCCTTGACGAGTGCGCCGATCATCAGTGCCTTGTACTCGTTCGTGGCCGGGTAGTTCTCGTGCGTTGGACGTGAGAAGCCCTGCAGGTGCGAAGGTTCCATGCCGGCTGCCCACGCCTGGCCGTCGATAGACACGATCACGCCGTCACGAATGTCGTAGCCACCGACGATTTTCTTCGGCGCCTGCTCTAGAGGAACGGCGCCGATCGGCATGGTCAGCTCGCGCAGGATGGGTTCTCCAGCGGCGCGAGCGCTCAGCTTGACGTTGCCGTATCCAACATCGAGTCCGGCCGCGGTAAAGGGGAAAGCGCTCATTGCAACTACTCCGTGTGGGCGGGGAATTCCGCTTTTCAGTCACATGGGTAGCGTTGACTGCTCAATATGCGCGCGTAAGTAGGGTTGCAGGGTGTTTCAAAAAATCTCGACTCTTCCGTCTCGATCAAAACGTCAGAATCACGGCATGAGTCATAATTCGCAGGCGTTTCGGCGTTCTGAGAATCTGTACTTCGGGCACAAAAAGTGCAGATTCCAACGTGGCTTCTAATTTGGCGGCAGGCGAAACTGCACTTTTAAAGCGGGACAACTCACCGCGGAATGCGCCAAATACTTTGCTGCACAAAGCTATGGCGGCCAACGGAAATCTGTACTTCGCAGGTCACTCGTCAACCAGGAGCGGACCTGTTCGATGATTGAGAGAGCAGGGGCGGATTTCGTCATGCTCCAGCGAAAGCGAGCGAGGCAACGCGGAAAAATGACTTCCCGATCGCATCAGAAAAGCGAATGAGACAGCACGACCAAGGGATTGACGCGCTCGCGAGCAGCTAGACGTGGGGAGAGTAATGCGATCCCACTAAATTTAGTGGGGCTGGGCATGCAGTCCACGCGAGTGGGGTAGAGAGGAAGGAGTGGGACTATGAGGCGTTCCCCACTAATAAGAAAAGGACCGTGATCCATTCCCCACACTAGAGTGTAGAGACGCCAAACGAATCACCCCCAAACCTACCTTACCTTTGCGTTCCTTTAGTGGGATTTTCCTCAGTCCCACGTAAAGTAGATAGATGGGATGAGGACAGAGAACGAACAACACCCGCAACATTTCGACGTCAAGCTGGTCATGGAGCCAGCCGAGACCATAAACAACCAGATCGCGGTCATGGAGACGCTCGCAGAGATGCAGGCACAAGACCTGTGCGAGTGGTTCAAAGAGGAGCGGAAAAAAATCCAAGCATTGCTGGGGGCGGCAACCACCAAGCAGGAATACCGTGAGCGCTTTGCACCCCTGTCGCTCCATGCGCGGATGCACAAGGGGACGCTTGAGATCTATTGGTCGGAGATCAAGGGGAAGACTAAGCCCGATGCGAGCGGCAAGACGGGCTGGTTCAGGACGCGCATGAACAAGGGCAAGCGGCACAGTTACGACGTGAACAAGCTTGCGGCCAAGGCCCGTGACTACGAACTGCCGCTGGTGCTGGAAGCCGAACGCAGGGCTACTTCGCTTCGGGATTTCTGGTCGAGGGTTGTCTCGCTTCGGCTCGCCCTGCGAATGATCAACAAGCAGGTAGAGGAGTTGTCAGCCGTGCCCACGCGCGGCACCGACACGGCGGAGGTGACGCAACTGGTTTCGCCAACGGCTGATCTGGCCTCGAACGAGGCGTTGGCGCATGACACTCAGGTCGCCGCGTCCGCAGAATTCCCCCAAAGCGGTTTGGCCCACCATCAGCGAGCGGTGTATGACTGATACGAAGCCAACGAATGGCCGCCCAGACGATGAGAACCAAGGATTGGATCAGATGCATATCACCGCCACTGCCCACCCAATGACCGCGGCCGACGTCGGCTTGTGGGATGCGCTCCGTAGCTACCTGAACTTGCCGGTCCCGCTGTCAGCGGTGCTGCGCCGCCCCTATGCGTTCCTTCGCCAGGGCGATGCACCTCCAGAGAACGCGAATCCCAAGTCCGCAACCATTCTTCCGCTGCGCCGTCCCGAAACGACTGCTGGCGACCACAAGGAAACCTGATGAGTAACATGGACGAGAAAACGCCGGCGTCGAGCCGTAACGTACTGGCAGACCTGGCGCCGGCTATCAAAGATGCGATGTTTGCGCTATCCGCATTGGCCGATACCGCTACTCGAAACGAGCGCCGAAAGGGGTACTGGAATGCAGCCAAGTTCGCCGCCCTCGCAGCAGTGTTCGTGTTTGCTGTGCTGGTAAACCTGAATAACTTCCGGCGGTTATGGGGCTTGAACGCCGATCCGGTGCGGGACTCGGTAGCACTGATTACGATCAACGGCGGTATCGGCGAGATGGGCAAGGCTTCGGCCACGTCCGTCATCCCTCTCATCGAGCAGGCCTGTCGAGCAGAGCGAGTTACAGAGGTAGTACTGCTGATCGACTCGCCGGGTGGCTCCCCCACCGACGCCGACCGCATCGTGTCCGCACTCAAGATTTGCAAGGCAGCTAAGCGACCGGTGATATCGGTGATTGGCTCGATGGGTGCCAGTGCCGCTTACATGATCGCTATGCACACGGACCGGATCTACGCCTCCCGATACTCGCTCGTCGGTTCCATCGGCGCCATCACCCGCTACGTGGACGCAAGCGGCCTGGCTCAGCGGTTAGGCCTTGTCGAGCAGGTGTACAAGTCCGGTCAGTTGAAGGGTGGGCCTTCCACGCTGTCGGGCAGCTCTCCGGAGGACTCAAAATTGATGGCAGAGCTGGTTGTCCAGGTTGCGAGTGAGTTCTACGGCCAGCTGCAGGCAGCTCGCGGCCCCAGGCTCAAGGGGAGCCGAGAGGACTTGATGTCGGGCCGCATCTGGACAGCGCAGGACGCGGTGGCCTTGGGCTTGGTCGACGAGATAGCGGTACTGGAAGACCTGAAGCTGACCCGTTTCAAAGACAAGCGGATCTACCAGTACCGCGCGAAGTCGTCCTTCATGACAGACATGGGGCTTACTGCTGAAGCTGTGTCGCGATCGTTCGTCGCTGGCGCGAAGCAGGGAGTGATCGAGTGAAGCGTTCGCGCCAAGTTCGGCGTTACAAGCCTGTGGACTACCTCCCGGCGTCTGAGTTGGCACGTTTCGGTCGTTGCGAGCACCTGGTCGAAATAGAGAGGAAGCACGGCCAGGTCGTATCGGAGAGGGGAGAAGCAGCTCGAAGGGCGGGTATCGCAGAGCACCTTCGATTCCACAAGCAGGTGACCTCGGCCCACAACCGTAACAATCGTGTGGAAGTGAAAGGCCGCCGCGGCCCTTGTTTCGTGGCATCAGCGGTGTATGGGCACGACGACAGCAGAACAGACGAACTTCGGGCATTTCGCGATCAGGTGTTGTTGCGTACGAAGTGGACGGCGTGGTCGGTGGTCATCTACTACGCCATCAGCCCACCGCTTGCGCGCTGGCTTTCGATGAGGCCGAGAGCAGCTGCATTGGTGGCCAATATGTTGGACTGGGCAAGGACCAGGATGGTTCGCCCGCTACTGGAGAAAGGAAGTGATGGAGAGCATGAGCGCACGCAATAACCGGAAGCTGGTTGAGCCGGTTGGAAACCATGAGCCCTACTGGATGAGCCACGTGGCGCGAATCGCGACCGTCGCGGATCTGTGGTTGCGGGTGCGCGAGCTCGCGCAGACCGTCCGTAACGATGCAGTCGCGGCCAGTACGGCATGGCAGAGGCTGGAGTTCTACCTTCGGGACTATTCGCTCCACATGACGCGAAAGCTGCGGGATCACTCTGCGCCGTACAAGTTCCGCCAGATGGAGGAGATCACGCAGTGGGTCGACCATCCGCAGGAACTTAGCTCCGACCCGCGGTGTTGGGCGCTTTTGGGATCCCTAGAAGCCACTACGATCCTTCTGGGTGGCATGCACGCTGCCCGGGCGTTTCACCGAAGCGACATTTCGCGGGCTACCGCAAGCCTGTGCCACCAGCTTGGCACCTACCAAGCCAAGACGCTCGTCGCTTATGAGGAACTGCGCTCGGTGATGGCGTCTTTGTGCGAAGACGCACGGCCAAAGTCGGTAACGCTGGTAATCAAGGAAACCGATGATGGTCCGATCCTGATGGTCCAGTACGAGCGAGCCCCGGACTTGGGGACCGAGTGATGAGCTTGCTCCAGCTTGGAATGGTGGTTGGCGGCGGACTGCTCGTCATTGCCATCTACTTGGTCCATCGCCAGCCCGTCGAGAGTGGACGGGCTGGCGATTTGGACTATGGCGACCAGGAGCGTCATTTCCAGCCTGCCGAGATCGCCAATGGAACCCTGGTCTTGTCGGAGCGGTATCTCCGCTGCGAGGTCCCGCGTCGCTTGGGGGCTCGCGCCGACCAGGTGTATCGCACGACGGAAGGGATTTTGGTTCCCGTTGACACGAAGACCGGGTACCGCCGTGTCGTTCGACGGGAGGATATGGTGGAGCTTTCAGTGCAGGCTACTGTGCTGCGCCACAGTTCGTCCGCAGATAGGCCCTCCGGTCGTGTGGCGACGTGGGGCTACATCCGCAAAATTGCGCCTGGCCGGAACCCGGTCTATCTGAGGACGCCGCTACTCACTGATAGAGAGCTGGTCGATCTGTACGACCGCTACTGGAAAGTGAATGCAGGAGCGACGGCACTCCCCACCCGGGAGCCGGATAACTGCCGGCACTGTCCCGTTGCGAGTCGTTGCTCCCAGAGCCCCGCCGTTAGGCCAATGAGAGCGGTACGCGACAGTCGATAACCGATATGGGACGGGAGCGTTTCGCCTCGCAATCCCTGCTGCAGCTGGACAGCCACCAATATCCCGAAGTGCGGCCGCCAAGCTACGCGTCGATCGATTGCATGTAACGAATGCGCTTTGGTGGGGGCTTTTTCAGCTGCCCATACGGGGGTTCATTACATCCCACACCACCGACCATGTGTCGCATCTGCTCAACCCATGAGTTCCGATGCGAAAGCACAAGGAAACACTGCTCACTGCGACCCTCTGCGCCGGCCTACTGATCGGCTGTGGAGAGAAGGGTGGCCGCTTAATCGAGTTCGACGGAAGCGAGGCGGGGTTGCGAAAGGCCGTGGCCACGATGGCTGCTGCGAGCAAAAAAGAGACTGGCGATGAGCTGAAGAAAGCCCTAGACATCTACTTGTCGCACCTGAAAGGAAGCGATCAGTCTGATGTGGACACAGCGACGCCACTGAAAGCCTTAAGCGGTATCACCGTCGCAGAGTTCATCAATCAGGCGCGCCAGATCCAGGATACAAAGATGACGGAGCTACCGGCCGATCATCCGACTTGGATCAACTCCCGCATGGTCGAAACGATGCAGATGGAGCTGAAAGCGCTGGAGAGTAATCGCCTTTCGCTCAATCAGGCCGGTTACTTCTCCCTGGATCAGCTGCAGTTTAATCCGCCCTCATTTATTCCGCCGCCGGATGGCGACGTCAAGGTTGCGAATAATCGCGCAATCTTCGCTTTCCGTATGTCAAACGCAACTGGGTTGACGATCTACAAGCCGACGTTCGATGTACGCATCGAGGTTCCCGGTGAGCAGATGCCAGCTTACACAGGCCGTCTATCTTGGAATGATCCGATCGGCATTCCGGATGGAACCTCGCGCCTGGTGGAGCTCACCTGCTGCAGCATTCTGGAGCAGCCGTTCCTCAACAAACGTCTTCGTCAGCTGCCGGAGAAGGCACACATCAAAGCCGAACTCGTGGGAGTCGAAGACTTCCGCAAGCGCAATCCGCTACGGACGGTGGGATACGGAGCGAGCGACCTGACGCGCGAACGCCTGCTTGAGGCCTGTGTGAAAGATATAGAGGCCCATCTGGATACGTGGACGCCCAAGCGTTCCGCCGCGCCTTGCCGCGCCCTCGCCAAGAACCACAAAACCGGTTCCGAGCAGCTCGCCGACGGGCTGCAGGCCACCAGCAATCGCCGAAGGTAACGTCATGCAAACCAACAAACGTTCCGACAAGCATCTTACCCTTTACCACATTCTCCCGAGCGAGCGAGCTTGTCTATTGGTGGAGGGGCTGCTTGCGACGGGCCAGGTGGTTCCGCGCTCCATGGTGCTGATCGCTACGGCTGATGCTGTGAACTGGGACGACGAAGTGATGTTGGTGCGCCCCCTTCGCGTGTGGGTAGATCACATAATCTCCCTGCTATGCGCAGGCGGTTACGTGCGACGCATCCACTCCCAGGCTCAGCTGTCCTATCAGGCCACGCTGAGGTGGAAGCACGTCGATGAGGTGCTGCAAACGCTTCGTCATCCGACGGGAAGGAAGCCGATCGAGAAGGGGAAGACGTACCGTCGAAACGGAAATGATCCGAGCGATGTGGTGATCAACATGCGCGAATGGCAGGAAGCCAGGAGCGTGATGGATGCGAGGCCCCGGCGCAGTCGAAAGATGGCGTCGTGAATGAACAAGCGAATTACTGGGGCCGCCACTGTGCGGCCCTATCTGTTTGAATCGCGATCGCCGAAATATAGGCGCTCAAACCCACCTTCGTTGCAGCTGACGCCCGATAGGATGCAACTGTCAAATCTCTCAGAGGAGGGAACATGCTCGACAAGATCAAGTTCGGTACCGAAAACCAGACCGTCTACATCGGCATCCTCAAGACGAAGTTGGGTGCAGATATCGTTGTGGAAACCACCCGCAAAGTGCTAGGTCTCGACGCGACGGGCCCACTGCCCCCAACCATCTCACCTGAGGTGGTGTCGTCGATCATTAGCGAACTGAAGAAGGTGCCGCCGAAGAAATTCCGCAAGCCTACCGATACAGGGCCACAACGCATGACGGGGCGCGAGCTGCTGGACTTGGCAGATTTGTCAAAAGAGCTGCCGACGGGCCTGGATCCTGATCTTCTCTCCGTGATTACACGCTTGCGTCGTCTTCACCTGGTGCAGGATACCGTCTCCAAGTCATTGATCGATAGACCAATCGCCGTCAATGGCTGCAGCCCGATCCAGGTCAACCATCTGATTGAGGTTCTGGGAAGCTCGTCTGAGGCTGCCAAAGCCTTGGGTGTTACGATTAAGACCCTGGAAGGATGGGGAGACTACCTTCCGGAATCTCATGAGAGCAGGGCTCAGCTGGTGACTGCTGGAGCAGTACGAGCGCGTTTGCCTTCTTGATGTCAAATTGCGTTTCTGGAATCTAAATTGCACCTTTGGCCGCGGGTAGTGGCACACCTAACATGCCTGACAACGAAGAGAAAACAGCAGGCATGGAACATGGTGATTTTGGCCAAGCGTATAAGGGTGCACGCAAGTTTGAAGTTCAGCGAAAGCGGGCTCTAGCCGAACTCAATTTGGCAGACCTTTGGCCACGACCGGACTTCCGCGCTGCGGCGTTGAGTGGTGACGTAAAGCCGTCGGTTGCTCTTCTCTACATGGCCGTGTACGACAACCTTCGCCGCAAAGCGGTGAGCAGACCTGAGACCGATGAGCTGACCCTGGGCTTCTGGTCGCGCATGTACCGCTCGGGTGTAGGATTCATGCGTCGCGCGTGGGAGTTGCGCCAATACCACACGGCCGATCGGCTAACGCGGGCCTTTCGCGCTTCGCAGGAGTCGCTAACCCTAACTGAAGGGGAGCGTCGCTTTGCTACTGCCGCAACGGCAAAAGGCCGCCTCACGCCCAGCACGTCACCTACTGATTTCCCAGCCAGCATCAGGATGCGGATGTACAGCTTGCAGGCGATGGGTTGGCCTGAAGACCAGGATGTACCAGATGACTCCAATATTGGAGTCATCCATGTGACGGCTGAAAAACCTGTTTCAGACTACCAAGACGGTTACTACCCTGCGCTGACCACGGTAGGTGGGCGCGTAGTCCCTATTCGACACGACCCGTTCGCAACGAAAGCTGCAGCTGCGCGTGACGCAGCAGAGGAGCTGAGGCGCCGCGCTGAGATGTCCCAGCTGCAAGGTGGCTCCGCCGTGCTGGCCTATGAACGAACAGGGCAGGACTGGCGCCAGGGTGAAGACGTCACGGAAGAGATTTTGCTTACGGCATTTGGCTTCAAGGGGCTAGAGTTCGGAAAGAGCATCACAGCCTCCGAGCGCCAAGCATTCCTCAATGGACTCTACGACGCCTCGCTTGATCTATGCGAAATCCTACAGGCGCCTTTGTACCGTGCATCTTGTTCGGGGCGTTTGGGTATTGGTTTCGGCAGCCAGGGTAGGGGAGCAGCAACAGGTGCCGCACATTTTGATCGCGAGCAATGGCTGATGCATCTGACAAAGACCCGCGGCGGCGGTGCGCTGTGCCACGAGTTTGCTCATGCGCTAGACGCCATGATGTTGGACGCTTTTTTCGACGCAGATAAATTGCCCGCTGACACGTACTTCTTGTCCGACCTAATGGCGTCCTATTACGACGAGGATGGTCGATACACGATCAGTAGCGGTGTAGTTGAAATGCTGCGGGGCGGAATTCATGTATACAACGTACGCGCGATGGACTCGTTGTTCGAAAGCCTTTTTACCAGGAAACGCAATGACTCGTTCTATCGGCGCAGCGAGGAACGAGATACACACGCGGGAAAGTCCTATTGGGCGCAGCCGCGGGAGTTGTTTGCTCGTGCGTTTGAGACATTTGCACTGGATAGGATGCTCGCTGCAAAGGTCCACAACGAATTCTTGGTTCGACACGTGGACGAGTACATCCGCGACCGCGACTCGCATGCCAACAGCATCTATCCTCAGGGATACCAGCGACAGGAGTTGGAGAAGCTGTTCTCTGAACTGCTGAAACACGTGAATAATCTTCACTTGTAGCGAGGTTCTGTTTTTTGCACGCCCAAGTGAGCTATCGCAACTGATACATGCTCTCTGTATCCCGACAAGGAACTTAGGCATGAACGGCAAACTGGTTTCACCTCTCACTCTTACCCAAGTTCCGCGCTGGCGAATCACGCGACTTCTCGAGATGGTGCAGCGCGATTATCGCGCCGATGAGGTGGAAGCCGAATTGAAGGGCTGGTTGGCTACCGGAGTGGAGCGCGTTCCAAGCTCATTCAATCTTCAGGCTGCAGCTGCTCGCGCCGTACATGCTGTTAACACAAATGGTGACTCCCTAATGACGATGTTGTCGACAGATCTGACTGGTCGCTTGACAACCAAGTGTCGTGACGTTGTCGAAACAGCCTTGTACGCGGCACTAGCTCCGCACCTCGATCAGATATTCCCAAATGCACAAGAGCTGCGGACCTACCAATGCAGCTTCGGGTTCAGCGAATCCAGCCAAAACCCCACTTACGAGACCCCCTGAGGGACGGAATACTTTTCATCGAGAAGGAGGTGACGCGTGCCGGCAGTTGCTTTTGACCAGTTCCATCCGACACACGGCGATGTTTGTGATGGCAAGCGAGTAGTGATGGCGGATGGAACCACGGCAACGATTGCCGCAGTGAGAGATGGCTGGCTGGTGGTGCATGAAGGTGCTGAGTATGGGCCCGCCCACTCAGCATGGCAGGTACTCCACCAGCTCGCTCAAATTCAGAAGAACGCAGAATGTCTCGACGGCCTAGGGTCTGATGTAAGCAAACGCAATGCGCAGCAATTTCGTTCCCTCAAGGTCATGATTGGCAACGTAGTTCAATAGATCCATGAAAATATTCCACATCCTCGACGGCACTCCCCTCGATCCGAGCATCCTCAATCACGATGCGATCATCTTCGTGTTCTCACGGGATCGCGTGGAGCGGGGCGACATTGGCGACACATTGGGCCAGCTCAATGCATTGAGCGACAACCCCGAGAATGTGCGCCGTTTTGTGGGTCGTGTCTTCTTCATGTTCGACGGCTACAACGATGATCCCCGGCAGATCTACCAGGTGCCTGAGGCGCGCGACTTCTTCGCTAAGCTGACAGCGATGCTGCCCTTGTGGGCCCACTATCTGCACCGCGATGCCGAGACCGTAGGGATTGCCTACCTTCTGCTGTGCCAGTCCGAGCCCTTTTACGAGAACAAGCAGCGGGTGAGCGTCTCGATCGACATGGCAGAGGCCAACAGCCTTACGCGTCGCCTGGTGTCTTCGGCCACGGGCTTGCATGCGTTGCACGGTCTGACCGAGGAGGAGTCCCGAGCGATCATCGAAGATTTCATCAAGACCCTGCCGTTCTGAGCGGGGCCATCGACTCAGCCGCACGCCCCTCCATTAGTCGAGTATGGACATGAACACCTCGCAAATTTCGCGCAACACCGCGAACAGCCTCTCTTCCCAGCGCTGCCCGGTCACCCAGCAGCTGGCGACGAACCGTGTCCGAAACTTCGATCGATTCCACATCAGCTACAACAACCACACTTCCGACTATGGGTGCGTCACCACTGCCCTTGTGCTGGACGAGCGTGTCTTCTTCGTACTAAACAAATGTCACGTCCGCGAGATGGTCGATGCTGCAGAGCGCGATGGGATTCAGGGATGCGTGGACCTCTTCATCACCCGCATCCATGATGCAAACGAACGAAGTGAGCACCGGATGGCAGCAGGCCTGGCTGCGGACCCGTTCGGGCTCCATCGCACAACGATAGACGTGATCGGGCAGGCCAATGTGGACCGCATTGCTGGGGCAATGGCGTAATCGACTTCGGGTGGCCTACCCGGTATACGTATCGATCCAGCGTATTGCCCAATGGCTGGCGAACTAGAAGGCGGCTTCTGGTGTTAGGGAGGAGAATTCGCCAGGAGACGATGCGATCAACGTTTCATCGCCACGGACAGTGACCGCATTGGCCACGAATCCATCGCCAGGCGCCCTGTTGGGGTCGCACATAGCAATGCAGCCGCGATAGGTTAAGCAGCAGCCGTCCCCGTCCATGCCCCAGTAGTACTGCGGAGGTGGCGGGGGATTCGCTGGTTACAGCAGGAATCGCGCGCCCGCATGTGGGCATGTTTCCGGATCCGATGATGGGACATCACCTCAACGGGTTGTCCCATGGAAATGCCGATCGTCCCTGACGACCAGCTGGCCGCACTGGTCGACACTATCCCCACCAAGTTCACCTACACGCCGTGGCGCGATGGGGGCTGGTATGTCCCCAGCATTCGATACGCCAACGGCGCTATCGGCTGCGTCTCACGCAACTACCCGGACAAGAGGTGGCGCGTCGTGTGCGACCCACGCGGCGATGCAGCACCGACATACAAGAGCCGTCATCAAGCAGCAGCAGCTGAGTGCTTGTTGGCTGCGCTGGATAGGTGCAAGGCCGCACCTGGAAATGGTTAAAAACCCACTAGCGCAGGAGGGGTCGAGGACGGATCATGTCGTTAGGCTACGTCCACGAGTGAAGATCCATGAATGAAGAACCTCTCGCTGTAGGGCGCGAATGCGGTCCATGTTCGGTGTGCTGCGTTGCATGGACGCAAATGTGAACATGGACGCAACATCGGTATTCATGCACTTGGCGACTCTTGCACCTTTAGGCGTGCTGGTTTGGTTTCTGGTGCTGCCGACCAACGGGGCTTTCTATAGCCGTGTGGTGTGCTGGCCTCTTGCCGCCGTCGTCATCGTTCCGCTGGGTGGGTACATCGGAGCGACAGTGGGCGTTGCGTTCGATGAGCCGCTTCGGCTTGCCCCGTTCTCGTGGGTCGAGCGGCCATTGTTTGCGGCCAAGGTCTATGCGACTTGCGCGGTCGTTGGCGGAGGTTGGAGTTACGGCGTGGCCTGCCTGGTCGCCAAGCTGTTGCACAGACTTGGAGTTCCGAATCTTCCGCGACAACTTGTGGGCACCAACAGTTGAATCCGGATAGCTGAAAAATTCAGCGCCCCAATGTGGCAGCTCACAAAAGGCAGATACTCGCAAACGTTCCATACAGCGATGGAGTAAACCAGGTCCAGCTCTGAATCGATTACTAATAAGTAGGATGAACGTTCGGAAGCACGTTTATTCGTGCCAATACTCCCCAGCCATAACGTAGCAATACCAACTCCGAAGAGCACGATGAAACTTCTCCTGATTGCCGCCCTCACCGTCATCGATCCCGTCAGTGCGGTTCGTCCGAATGAGACGGTCACTGACATGTTCCGTGCCCAATTTCCCAATGGCGCCAGCTGCGTTATCGAGTTCACTCCGGAGGAGCTAGCGCAGATGCCGCCGGGTCCACTTCTTATTCGGAACGGAAAGCAATACCGCTGCAACAGCAGAGATGCCGAAAAGAAGACGAAGCCACCCAGCATCTTGGCCTGATTTAAATCTACTCCAAACTGCTGTAACCCTTCATTCGTGCAAACTTGGACCTGATTAATCATGGACAAAAATACCCCTGAACATCTCTTCCCGGGAGCATTGATGCCGCGCGATCCCGCTGCGCAGCTTCTCTCATCGGCACCCAGGGGACTAGGATTGGCCTGCACGATCGCCTGGTCGGAACTCGTTTTGGCGCTGCGTGCAGATGGGCACGAGGTGCGCGACAGCAGTGGTCCGAACACCCGCCAGTGGATGGAGACAATCGTGCGAGACACGTTCGCCGCGTTCAGTTGCGACACCATTGCCATGACGGTCATCAACCCGGACGAGTGGGAACCGTGCAGTCCTGCCTACTTAGCCAACGGCGGCAGTTGTGATGCGCCTCGCGTGTGGAATGCGCAGGATCATAACCACTGGCACCCGCGCAGACATGCCATTACGCTTACCGACACTTTCGTGCAGCAGGTACCCGATAAGTGCGACCGGATTTTGTGGCGTGGCCATTATTACCATTTGCCCCTTAAGAATGCCGACCCGTGCGGTTCGCAGGCGGTACGCGACGACTAGGAGATGACCTGTCGCACTCGTGATGCAAAAAATTTATAGCTTGTCATCCAAACGACATGGCGATGCATAAACCGGAACGAATATGTCCAATTCAAAAAATCACGCTGTTTATACCGATGAAGAAGCAAGAAAGGTAAAAAAACTGTCAGTTTCATTTTGTCAGAATACTACGTAGGATTTATCGTAGTCATCGCGTTCGCTCTTTTATTTCCGGCAACCTTATCGACGAACATCTACTGGATGATGGACCTTGCATTTCTGACGGTAACCGCATTGTTCCTTCCCTATTTTGGCCTTGTGCCTCGCAGCGGTAGTCTTGAGCCTCTGGATAATGGAGAGCTCAAAAGGCTCAAGATGCTTGCTCAGGCTCATGCCGATATTTTGGAATGGGTCAGGCCAGCAGCTGCTGCCGGTTTTGTCTTCCGAATGCGTGACCTTGAAGCCGCTGAAGAGGTAGCTGGTGCAGTAGAAGACCAGGCCTTATTGTTAAAAGAGCCAGCCGAGCGTCAATCGATTTATGAGGAGTTAGCCGGTAGAACTTATGAAGCTGATGAAAAGTAGTATTTCTCAAAGATCCTAAAGTTATGCAATTTAGGGGATTTGCAGTCCAGCAATCACCAGGCAAGTCCGACATGGATTTCCAAATTATGACGATTAATGAGGATAAAATGGTAAAAAACGTAGTGGACATAATTAATTCTGGATATTTGGAATGGGTGGTGATCTTTACCTTTGTCATCCTGGCGTTTTTCATTGCTGGAGTTCTCGCGTTCCGCTACAACTGGTTTGGCAATGCACTGCATCAGCCCCCTGAACAACTCGCTTCCAAGCCAGACTCCAAACCCCTCCGGCCAACGGCAGATACCCAATCTTCGCGGTCTGTCAGGCGGAGCGCTTACAGTGAGAAGCATGAAAGCGGGGATTTCAGCTTGTCGCTAGCAACCGCCGCTGCGACAAACAGCGCGTTGATAGGCTTTGCCGCAGGCGGATCGATTACGGGTGCCATAATCGGCGACGCTCTCGTACCCAACATTTCATCAGCAAATTGCACTGACAGTGCCGTAGCTTCTTCAGACGGGAGCGTCTTCAGTAGCTGTTCGTCTGACAGCACCAGCATCGGTGGTACGGACTGGTAAGCCGTGTCTCCACTTAACTAGGAAAGGACATGAAAACCACTACATATCGAGCGAGGTTGCAAAACATATCGATAGCATTAATTGCCGTCGTCAATCACCTTGCTCGTGCCGCCAGCATACTGTGCTGCACTGCTGTGCTTATATTCTGGTTTTTCGCTGAGGTAGAAGCTTATAGGGAAGATTGGACCTTCATGCATTGCATGGCTATGGTCTTCAGCTCGAAGCCTGTTATCGCGTTTTTGGTATGTATTGCGATCGAACGAACAACGTTCGCGCTCTTCCGGTATTTCAACCCTGACGATGGTCTATGACACCCGAGTGTGAAGGTAAAAGTGGCATCCGGGTGTAGGGCTTACGCCTCGTTTTGCGACATGCCAGTTTTCCTATGAAGACCACGACTGCGTTTACCAGCGTCGCGATCTAGGAGATGATCCCTCGCAGATTGCCAAACTGGAGCTTAGGATCTTCGGTCGCGTTTTGACGGTATCATTGTTCGCTTCAAGAAACCTCATTGAACCTGAAAATGCAATCAGAAGATCGTAAGCCGACCTACAGCACGCTTTCCCAGCTAATCGGAGCGGCAGCGGTCTGTTACGGTGTCCTTCAAGCCCTCGCATGGTGGAGCTATTGGCATCCCCGTCCAGCGGAGGTAACGGTGAGGCTCGACTCTCAAGCTTGCGTCGCGATCAATGGACAGATGCGAGAACGCTCATGTGTGGTATCTGGGCGCTACTCTGTACATCCATGGACTAACAACCTGGTCATGCGGCAAGACAACGGCGTCACGGTCGAACTGCCCGACTGGGTCTCGATTGCCGTCCCCGTCGATCACAGCAGGTAGAGTGGGACTTGCTACGCCTATGGTAGGAGTTCGATCCAATTGAGCGTGGCGCGATCGCTCACTTTTTTACTTCCTACTAGCGCAGGTTGGTCGAGACGGAATCTGTATCTGTGGAGCGCAGCCGAGAGATCTCCTACGAGCGGGATAGCTGATAAGCGGTAGGAATACCGCGCCCGCGTGTCGCGGCAGCGCAAGGGCTGATACTGGTTTCGTTACCCACCGGAACCGCATCGATGTCCCCAATCGCTCGCCAGCTCGCCCAGGCCATCCCCCCTGTTCTGCTTGACTATCGGAGGCTGCTCGCGAGGGTGCAGGAGTCGGCTCCGGCAAGTGAGGAGCATGCCGAGGTGGAGCATATGTCCGTGGCCACTATCGAGCAGCTAGTCCATCAGCTGGAGCGTGAACCTGAGACCGCACCGGCGCCGCCAGCACACTTGACCGGACAGCTAGCTAATGCCTTGGACTCCTCCGTGGCCACGCTGCTAGCACTAGCCAAGCTTCTAACCGGCGAATCGCGGCGCATGGCCGAGGTCACAGCTCAGACGCATCATGAGCTTGTGGCGAACTCTCGCGCCGAAGCAAAGCTGGGCATGACGCTGGGCTACGCCTGGCGGGCGAGGGAGGACAGCACCGCCCGTGGCGAGAAGGGCCTTCGGATAGACAGCGACGAAGTATCGCTGCTGGCGTGGTTTGCCTACGGCCTCGATGCGGAAGGGCCGAATCGAGCACAGGCCTCTGTCCGTCGCATGCTGGCTTGCATGCGTGCGTGTGAGGGAATCGATACCGAGCTGCTGGAATCGCTTGATCCCGGCGAGCTGGATGCCGCCATGAACGATGGCAGTCGCGATGCCAGCCACCCGATGTTGAGCCGCTGAGTACTGTATGGACGAGCTACCCACAATCCAGCAGTTGATCGAGCGGAACGCTCTCTTCGTGGTCAGCCACTCCGGTGGCAAGGACTCGCAGGCAATGCTCATCAAGCTGATCGATCGAATTCCGCCTGCGCAGTTGTTGGTGATCCATGCCTCGCTCGGTGAGTCGGAGTGGCACGGCGCGCTAGAGTTAGCGAAGGAACAGGCAGAGGTTGCAGGCTTGCCGTTCCTTGTGGCGCGTGCACCTAAAACGTTCCTGCAAATGGTTGAGCGGCGCTACGAGGTGCGACCTGGTCCGAACTCTAGCTGTTGGCCAGGGGCAAAAAGTCGTCAATGCACGTCCGATCTCAAGCGGGGCCCAATAGAGCGCGAGGTGCGCCGATATGCAAAAGACAAGCTCTTCTCAACGGTTGTCAGTTGCATGGGAATGCGTGCAGCGGAGAGCCCTGCCAGGGCAAAGCGCATCGCACTCACGATCAACAAACGAGGCACAGTTCGTGGCCGCGATTGGTTCGAGTGGTTGCCGATCCACGACATGACTACCGCAGAGGTCTGGCGTACGATCGCTGCCGCCGGCCAAGTACCCCACCCAGCCTATCTCTCAGGCAGCAGCCGCTTGTCATGCGTGTTCTGCTTCTTTGCAGGTCCCCGCGATATCGCCAACGGTGCCAGGTATCGCCCTGAACTGTACAAACAGTACAGAGACATCGAGCAGCGCACGGGCTACACGTTGCATCAATCCAGGCGCCCACTCGATGAGATGGTGCGGCTGGGAAACGAGCAATTGGAGAGCTTAGTGTCCTACCCGAACCCCGTCGACGACGATGGCCAACCGCTTTGGCTTGGAGGCGTGTTTGCTGTAGGGAGGCCGCCGCTACTGCCTGCGTGAGAACAATCGTGCACCCGCAAGCACATCTCGACGGGTGCGAGAAAATGCGAGTTGTGAGTTCGTTAGGATCCCGCATCCGCATGTCGGATCTGGTTTGCGAACCGCACAGCCCCTAAAATTCGCTTGTCATCGGCCGATATCGCCACATCTGCAAATAAGGAAACCAAATGAAACTGAGCCTTGACGAAATGAAGTTGCTGCACTCGCTTGCCCAAATTCGTCTTGGCAAGGCTTGGACTTATCTTGCGTTCGCGGCAGTCGCGATCATGGTGTGGAATCTTGCCGCAAGCCCCATGTCTTTCGTTGCCCTAGCAACAGTGAGTGCAGCGGTGCTGCTCATTGTCGGCGGCGTTGCGAGTGACACATTAGTAAAGTCAGCAGTGATGGCATTCGTCTGCGTCTGGGCTCCGATATTCAGGTTCTTCTTCTTGGATCTGTTTCAGGGAACAGCCTCCGCAGCGCAGCCAGCCGCAATGCAAAATTACTTCGAAACTATGTTGCCGTTTCTGGACTACTTGTTGTACATCATGCCCTTGACAGGCTGCCTCGTGGGCGGCTTGCGCCTTGCAGTTGCAGTGGTCGAGGTGCGAGCATTTGCGAATGAAATACGGGTGCTTGAAGGCAGGTCAGTGCGGGTATGACTTCCGAATCCAGAGACATCGACATGAAAATTGTTCCCTCAGTTCCCGGCACGAGGCTACCTACCTACATGTTCTTCCATGTCGCCATCATGCTATGCATTAGCTTGCTGGTCATGGCTCTCGCTAACTGGAGAGCAGTCAACGAACTTATTGTCAGCATCATCACTTTCGGTGGTAAATTTTGGCCCCCCGCAATTGTCGCGGCACTTGCAGCTACCTTTCCTCTCGCTAAATCGCTTGCCGAAGGCGATAAGGAGGATCCTCCTTGCGGCGTCGCCTTCGGTTCATTGGCCCTATGCCTTGTTGGAGCCCGTGGAGCATGGCTGGTCCAACCCGATTTCTCAGGCAGCGAGCTGGAGTTGTGGGCCATGGTGGCGCTTGTAGTTCTAGCTTTTTTTAGTGCTGTTTGGGCAATTATGACAATAATCATTAAACGCAGTGAATACTAATGGGATTCTTATTATTTAAAGTTCGCATCGTATATGGTTGGCTACTAGGACTGTATGAAAAAGAGCGAAGAGATGAACGTCTCGCGATAGTAAACAAGTACGCGAGAGAGCCGATTCCGCATGATGTCGGGTGGACCCCTAGTCGTCTCATCATCCTCCGGCATGACAGATTCATGTGGGTAGTGGAGACTGTTCTGCTCTTCGCTATGCTGATTTTGACCATACCCGTGGCTGCTTTTTATGGGGTAACTTTTAAGGACGGGTTGCCAGCTTTGGTTTTTTCACTGGTGGCTGTCATTCTCATCTACCGTTGCGTCCGACTTCACCCTAATTTACGGACGGTCTACAGAAGAGAACTTTTGGACCAGGCAATGTTAGAGGTCGCCAAAATGACTCTCTATTCGAGCGATGACCATCAGAAGCACTAACGAGAAATTGATTTAGCAAGCAATTGGGCGGCCAAGGAGCCGCCCATTTTGTTGGTCGCATACAGTCACCATGTTCTTCATAAGGCTCGGCACTTCTATGCCGCAGGTGACGACATCACCCAGTAGCTCTATCTGTACCTCACGCCTCGAAGCGTTGGTCCTTGAGCAGCACCGTTCGTTGCGTCGCTACGAACGACCTGGATCTGCAGTGCCAACGAATTACCCCCCAACCCCGGTTACGGCAGGAAAAGTTGTTTCGCAGACTTGCTAAACCACTTTTGCGTTCCGCAGGAAATGCGCGCCCCCGACTGATGGCGGCCGATGCTGTGAAAGTGGGTTCGTCCACTCAATCGCACCGAGACCAGCATGAGCACAGCCCTGCCTACCTCCGAAGTCGAAACCAGCCTGGTCCCAGGCAACGTAAAGGTCATCAAGAACGCGAACCGCCGATCGGATTCCTTGTACTTCATCGACCCGGCCACGATCCACGTCATCCCCGGCTACAACGTTCGCTATGAGGGAGATGACTATCACTCCTACGTGCGAAGCATGGCCGACTCTATGAAGGCTGAGGGCTTCCATGCCGACTCGCCGGTGGTCGTGTACGTGGCAAAGATCGACGGCGAAGACCGGGTGACTTTGATCCGCGGCCACTCACGCATGAAGGCTCTGCAGCTGGCCAACAATGAGGGCGCCGGAATCACAGAGGTCCCGGTCATCTTCAAGCCTAAGACCATCTCCCCGCAGGAGCTGGAATTCGATCTCATCGACAGTAACAACGGCCGTAACCTCACCACATACGAAACCGCAATCGTCGTCAAACGCCTCATGAACCTTGGTATCACCGAAGAGGAACTGCTAGCGAAGAAGCGCTTTAGCCCACCACAGCTTCAGCTGCTGATTACGTTGGCCAGCGCCCCGCCGCGGCTAGCTGAACTGGTGGCCAGTGGCCAGGCCTCAGCCAAGGTTGCTGTGGAACTGATCCGTAAGCACGGCCCGGTGGCAGCGCAGCGCATGGCGCTGGAGATGGTCGAGCGCGCCAAGAACGCCGGGCACAAGCAACTGACCGTCCGCAACCTGCCGCAGGCAGCCTTCAAGAAGGCGCTCAAGAAGGCGGCTCCACGGCTCCACGAAGCAACATCCGCCGTCACCAGCGACCCGGGGTACGACGGCCTTTCCAAGGAAACCCGTGCGCTGCTTGAGGCAGTCCTCGGTGAGCTGAAGCGACCAGAGGCGACCTAATGAAAGCCTCCGGGCAGAGCGGCATCCCTGAGCTGCGCAAACACTCGCCCTTGTCCGCTTTCGACAGGGACATGGAGCGGATCAAGCTGCATCTGAACCACAAGCAGAACCTACTTCGGGTCGCAATCGGCGCAGGTGTGGCCATTGGACTTCTCCTGATGACGGTTGGTGCTCTCTCCGTGCTCGAGTTGGTGTCCTTACGCATAGCCGGTTTGACGCTAGGTGCGGGCGCGATGTTGGTCGGTCTAACTCGATGGCTAATCAATGCATCCGTTCACCGCGCTCGTCTTGCAGCGGCGAAACGCTTGCAACCATTGACTCATGATGAAGTCGCCTATCTCCACTCCCTTGCAGAACACAGTTTGGACCTTCAGGTCGAGCTCGACATCTGGAACGTGCTATCCGACGAGCTCTCAAAGACCGAATTGGAACTCGCTCAGAAGTGGAGTAGCCGGCGACATTCGGATGTGAGGAGGCAATAGCCGTGTGCCCACAAGTGTGTCAGATCGAACCACACACTGAGAGAGGGTTGCTACCAGCAGCAATCACATCATCCAACAAGGAACTTCCAATAGCATGAGCCTAGAGGTCACATCGCATCGCTCCGCAATTCGTCGTTTGGTGGCCAGTCACGGCGCCACAAACCCGCGGTTGGTGGGAGCGGGATCCCCAAATGTCGACGCATCGATTCTGGTGGATCTCAAGCCCGGAACATCCGACGCAGACATGACACGCCTGCATGCTGAGCTGGAGGAGTTGTTGCGCCGTCGTGTCGACCTGCTAACGCCGAGGAATGTGCCAGCGCGCCAGCGCGCCACGCTCCTGCAGGGCGTCCAAGTCATCTAGTTCGGCACCACGAAGGATCAATTACATGAAGTACCGCTACATCATCACTAACACGATGGAAGGGCAGATAGAGGGAACATGCGATGAAGCAGTTGCCCGCGACCTGGCTGAATCCGAAGACCATTACGTTGTCGACGTCGTAGCTGGGCGCTGGCTCATGCCGGGCGGCGTCGAGCAAGAAGTGAAAGGTCGCGACTGATGGACGTTGAAGAGTCCATTTCCGTCTGGGAATGTTGCTAAGCGCAGGCTTGATACTCCCTGCGCTGTCATCGCATGGATGTGCCTGCCGATGTCGCATCGCGACCGAGCAAGACCATGCGATCGTTGAAAGACAGCAGCAGTCGCTGACCTTGCGTCGCTGCTGAGGTCGCAGAAAGCCCGGGCCCGATGGTGCGGATCTGCGAATCCGTCAACGTGAGTCGATCGTCTTCGCAGCAGCGAAGTCTATGACTCTCACTTCCCTGACGGATGACAAAATGACCGGCCGGTCCAGCACCAGTAAGCTCGAATCTCATACCTTCGAGTTCTCCTCAGCGTTCCTGATACACGCCGTAAATTCGCAATCAAGCACCCTCGGGAGGAGTTCCCTTGCTTGTATCATGAATTCGATTGACGCGGGCGCGAGCAAGATCTGCATCGACTTGTCGTCCGCCGCGATGTCGATTACCGATGACGGTCATGGATTCAGGACCAGGGAAGAAGTTCTCGAATGCTTTAACGTTTTTGGTTTCGACCACGCGAATCATGTTCGTGAGTTTGGACGCTTCGGACTTGGGCGCGCGCAGCTATGGGCGTGGTGCAAGTCGAAGATGTACTCCCACAACTTCCTGTTCGACGTGGACGTTCGCCAGCGCGGATTCAACTGGTATCTCGGCACCGAAGAACCCCACGTTCACGGTTTGCGTATCGAAGCAACGTTCTACAATCCGTTGACGAACGTAGAGATGGTGGAGTTCCGCACTGAGCTGGAGAAGCTGGTCCGCTACTCGGAAGTACCTGTCGTGTTCAACGGCGAGCAGCTGTCAAGAGCGCCCTCTGAGTCCATGTGGACGATCTCCACGGAGGAAGCATTCCTGCGCGTCTCCGATGGCTATTCTCTCGCCATCTACAATCAGGGCATATTTGTCGCAAGTTTGTCTTCTAGCAACGTGGGCATCGCTGGCACGCTAGTGACTCGCCGAGGTCACGACCTCACGCTGAACGTTTCTCGGAATGAGATCATGCGCCAGAGCTGTCCGGTTTGGGCCAAACTTCGGCCCAAGATCGCGGAGTTGGCGTCTAGAACTAAGTCGAAGCGTCTTAACGATTCGGACCGGACCTATCTCGCGTTACAGACTGCCGATCCGGCTAACGTTGACAACTTCGATAGGCCTATCATCACACTTTCCAACGGCAAGCACGTCACGCTTTATGACGTCCTAAAGCCTGGCTACTACGGCGGCACGCCAATCACAGTCGCAGAGATGGGTAACCGTATGGCGGAAGCAATGATCCGCGATAAGACGGCTGTGGTGCTTGGGCAGGTGACACTGGAACGCTTCGGGGTTGAGTCGGTGGCCGCGTTGGTTCAAGTCTGGAGGCGTCGGTTGGAAGCGGCCGGCGATCGGCTGACGTGGAGCCTCCCTGAGCACCTTAAGGCTAGCGAAGACGTCATTGCGGCATGGGATGCACTGCAGAGCAACCGTCGAGAGCTGACGATCTACGAGAACTTCGCGGACTGCCCGGGCTACAAGCAAATGCAGTCGTCCAAGATCATGGCGACTGAGCTTTCGAGCAAGCAGCGATTGTTCTTGCGCTGTGCGGAAGAAACCCACAACACTGTGCTTGCGTCGATCCGGCAGCAAACCGGGACGATAACTGCCAGGCGGGAGCTGATGCTCGGCCGCGGTGACGGTATCGATGCGTACACAGACGGGCAGAGCTATGTAGCCGTGGTCGATAGTGTTGCGGCCGACATGATGAAGCAGGGCCTGCCAGGCTTCATGCGACTGGCGCATCTGCTGGTGCATGAGTACCTCCACGACACCGAGGATTCGGGCAGCCACGCGCACGACCTGGAATTCATGGAAACCTTCCATGACATCGTGCTGGATCAGGGCGATGCGCTTTTCGCGGCAGCCAGTTACGGATTCAAGCTGATGCTGAAGGAAACCACCAAGGTCAGCCGGCGAGAGGCTAAGCAGTTGGACCAGCTGGCATCGTCTGAGAAGAAAACAAGGCCTGAAAGCTGACTCCACTGTCGGCAGGCTGATCTTCGGCAGGGAAGGGCTGTGAGCATGTTTTCTGCACCCCAATTTCGCATCCTCTCAACTGCATAACCTGTGTGCATACCGGAGACATCACATGCACGCCTACCGCATCGAATTCCACTGGCAGTCCGCTCTGAGAGGGCAGGAGACCCGGGCGCAAGGGTTCCGTGCCAACAAGGGCGAGCGACTGGTTTTCTCCCGCGAGAAGTATTCTGCTGAAGCGCTGCCAAAGTACCGGGAGCTCATCGTGTCGGAGGCTATCAGAGCGGGCATGAAGGATGTCCGGGTGAAGATCACCGCCATTGTGTGCTTGCCCCAACAGACCTCAGCGGCACGCAAGTCCAGCATGTCAGCGTCTTCGGTGAGCCTGCACTGATGCTTCACGGTAACGAGAGCCGTCGAGCAAACCTGCGAATAGCCCAAAGACAAGTGGAGCGCAGCTCAGGGCAAGACGACATGCAGTACCGTTTTCGGCTCTTTGGCGAACGATGCCTGGCCTCCTTCATCCGCATGCACTTCAGCATCGATCGATCCCGCCGGGAGATAACGAAGGCGCTAAGGCAGGCCCTTCCCGTGCACGCGGGGTGGGGTGCACGGCACAAGGCCCGCACCCCTTTCCACCCGAACTGGGCAGCGACTCGCTGTCGAAAGTGCGGTTCGCATGACCTGAGACGCCTCCCACGCACACTGCGTCGGTGGCCACCGAGTAGTAATTTCTTATCACTGGAGATACTCGCCTAATTCGCGGCCTGGCCAGCCGATCGCATCCCTAATCGACCCCCGTAAGCAAGGAATCAATCGTGGCAAAGGAAAAAATCTTCCATGTGGTCCGCAAAAGCGACCAGTCCGAGAACCTGGTGCGTGCCCCCAAGGAATCCGGTGTCCTGCTGGTTCTGGCCGGTAACAGCTGGAAGCCGAGCATCGCCACTCAGGACGACATCACCAATCACTACGCCGCCGGCGGCACGCTGCATCCGGCCAGCATTGAGGCCGATATCAAGGGCGCCAAGATTGTCCGCCTAGCGCCAGCCGAAGGTTCCAACAAGAAGCCGGTGCTGATCCGCGCCAAGAACGTCGGCAGCGCCATCGAGGCGCTGACCAACGGCGACATCGAGATCAAGCTGGCCGACCAGGAAACGTTGGTGCGCCTCCTTGAGGCTGGAACGAAGGTGCTGGAAGCCCCCAAGCCCGAAGTCAAGACCAACCCCGATTCCGATCCTGATCCCACCCGCAATGACGGTGCCAATGCGGACACCGGCACGGGCAAGGGCGTGAGTGAGGTCGGCGCCGGCGACAATGCGGCGAATGATGGCCAGAATCCGGGTGAGAAGGCACTCGTCGCCTAACCTTCTCGATGATTGAAAGCTGGGCTGCGCGATGCTGCCCAGCTTTCACTGGCCTGCAGCGGGCAAACCTCGTGTCCGTTGAACGTGGACCGTGAGGACCATGGTCCACATCTACCAAGGTACCCGCCTGATTAGGCGGTGTTACTCGTCCACGGCGTCGTAATGGCGGCGGACAGACACTCCGGTCGCGGCCTGGCCCCGGCACGCGCGATTTGGCGAGGCGAGCTAGGGCGTCCGCACGCTGCATCCTTGTCGCCGTAGATCGACACTCTGATTGGCAACCACAGCCGGCCCGGATACTCAGAGCAGAAAACCTGTACCCCCATGTGCCGAACGCTGCGCTTGCGAAAGTAGGGTGAATTCTCAAGGAAAGCTTGCGGCCAGGGTGAAATCCGATGGCGGGCGACAGCCCGACCGCGGGTAGCTCGATGCCGTCCACCCTCCCATGTCCCAGCCCGAAACCAGCCGGTCGCTGACCGAAGATCAGCGCACGAGGATCCGCAGCACTTACGCTGAGCTGCAGGCGAACACACCTGGCTTTGCCGTGCGTCGCTCCCAGAGCCATATGATCGGCATCGCTTCTCGTGCGTTGGGTACAACTGGCGGCGTAGCGCTTATTGAAGCGGGCACGGGCGTCGGCAAGAGTCTAGGCTACCTGACTCCAGGTGTGCCCTTGGCGCTGGACACTGGACGGAAGCTGGTCCTCAGCACTGGAACAGTTGCGTTGCAGTCGCAGCTATACGACCGCGATGTTCCCGCGTTCCTGAAGGCCACCGGCATCAACGCTTCCGTGGCTCTGCTAAAGGGCAGGGCACGCTACTTCTGTCCCTTTAAGGCGTCCGGAACAAACGGCAACGCCAGCGGTGGGCAGGACGAGCTGTTTGGGGACATCGGCCCGCTATATGAAGCTCCATTGTCCGGTTCCGACACGACTGTCATCAACGAGCTGATCGCTCGCTTTGAGCTCCAGAAGTGGGATGGAGATCTGGACAATCCGCCGGTGCCAGTTCCACCATCCGTGCGCCCGCACGTGTCCACGAACGCCAGCGGCTGCATCGGACGCAAATGCCCCTTCGTGGGGGCATGCCCCGCGTTGAAGGCCCGGAAGACGGCGCAGGATGCTCAGATCGTGGTCGTGAACCATGCACTGCTGCTCTCGGCGTTGGAGCTGGCGCAGGTGTCGGAGGAGCCAATGTTAGGCGATCCTATGAAGATGATCGTGGTGCTGGACGAAGGCCATCACTTGCCGTCCATTGCGATCGACACCGGTGCTGCGTCGATCGCATTGTCGTCGTCGATCCGCAAGCTGGTAAAGCTGCCCTCGGTCATGGCCAGGGTCTACAGCGGACTGGAAGCCGAGAAGCTGGCCCACACGAGCCCGCCCGAGTTCGTGGAAGCGACAAGCGAATACAGCCGCCGACTGCGGATGCTCAAAACGGAAATCGACAACGCCTGGACGCCGGATCCCGGGGAGTATGAAGCGATGTGGCGAGCGCCCCTCGGTGAGTTGCCGATGGGCTGGGCTGAGCACTGCGAGCAGCTGCTCCATTGGGGGCAGAAGATTCACAACGTGCTAGAGGCGGCAAGTAGCAGGCTTCAGAGTTCAAGCAAGATCAGCGAAGGTGACCGTGGCAAGTTCGTTACAACGGTGGGCATGTTCGCTGAGTCGATGGCAGAGCACGTCACGCTCTGGAGTACCTGGGCAAAGTCCGACGTTCCTGGTGCGCCGCCCAATGCGCGGTGGATCACCCTGACTAAGGACGCCACGGACATCATTTGCCACTGCTCGCCGTCAAGCGCCGGCCAGCTGCTCCGAAGCCTGCTGTGGGGTAAGGTTGATTCAGTGGTAGTGACTTCGGCCACGATTTCAGCAGGCGGAAACTTCGACGGTATCGCAACCGAAATGGGAGTGCCGAGTGATGCGGAAATGGTCAGCCTTCCGTCTCCTTTTGACCTGCCAAATCAGGCGAAGCTGTATGTGCCGCGTATGCGCTCCACGCCGCAGGACCGAGATGCTCACACGCGTGAGGTAGTTCAGTACATCGACAAAAATCTGGACCTTGCAGCGGGAAGTATCGTCTTGTTCACGGCTAAGACGAAGATGAAAGCCGTTTTCGATCTGCTGCCGACGCACATCACTTCAAGAGTCCTGGTGCAAGGCCAAGAGCCTGTGCAGCAACTGGTCAAACGACATATCGAACGCATTGAGAAAGGTGAAGGATCAATCATTTTTGGGATGCAGAGTGTAGGTGAGGGACTAGACCTCAAAGGCAAATACTGCACAAACGTGGTCATCACGCAATTGCCTTTCCCGGTCCCCACAGACCCGATCATTGCTACGCTCAGCGAATGGTATGAGTCACGAAAGCTCAATAGCTTCGCGATGATTTCTGTGCCGCATGCAATCCGTGTTCTAACCCAGTTTGCAGGCAGATTGATTCGTACTGCGACCGACACCGGATCGATCCATCTTCTAGATTCCCGCCTGCTGACCAAGGGTTATGGGAAACGGATCCTCGGCGCGCTGCCGCCGTTTGGCAGAAGCATCGGATAGCCGCGAATCACTCCACAAACCCCCTTTCAGGGCTAGGGGGTGTGGCATACCCTGGGTATCAGCCACGCTGATCGCTTCTCCATATGCACACGCACGAGACCAAATTCCTGGAAGCCGTCAAGGCCGCAGCCCTACTGACACCCGAGCTGTTCGGTGGTCAGGCGGTCATCTGCGGCGCGACGCGAATCTCGCAGATCACGCTCGATGCGGCACGAATAGACCGTAATTCGGTGCGGCACACGGAGAGGGCATTCGCGCTTCTGGTGCAAGCCCTGACCAATCCTGAACGAGCTGAACGGATCAGCGGCATCACAGGGTCGACCTTGACCGCCGGCAGGCTAATGGCGACGCTGGATCACCCAAAAAAACTGGCTCTCGCGCGTTTGTTGCTGGCATTTCCCACACATGCGGCAAAGGATGTCGCGTGAAAGTCGCGCCCCAGTGTCAGGGGCATTTGACGGGGAAAACTTGCTGCATGACCGATATCAACCCCCTGCGCGCGAAGGCGTCCTATAATGCGATGCTTGAAGTTCCGACACATTCAGGCCAGCGCGTCAACCTGTTCGATCCCGATCCCAGCACCATTAAGATCGTGGACATCAGTACTGGCCTGAGCAATTGCTGCCGCTTTGCCGGGCAGCTGGCGAACTTCTATTCAGTTGCACAGCACAGCATCGTTGTGAGCCGGATCGTTCATCCTCGGCTCGCCCTCTACGGCCTGCTGCACGATGCAACGGAGGCCTACATGCATCATCTAGGCCCTGCTGTGTTTAACTTGGTCGGCTCCCTTTACCGTCCGATTGAGGACCAGTTGCAGGGAGTCATTTTTCGCGCTTACGGACTGCCGCCACTTTCAGCGGAAGACATGGCGCATTTGAAGTGGGCGGACAGGCTGGCCAATGCTGCTGAAATGCGCCACTTCGGGATTGCATCTGGAGAGCCGCTATCAATGGGGCTGGATCACGTGTTGGATGAGCCGATCATTCCGCTCGATCCTCGCCCAGCACGGATTAGCTTCACGACGCGATTTGCAGGACTTTACTGACATGCCAACAATCCTGGTGGTTGATGATCAGGCCTCCAACCTGCACCTCTTCGCAAGCATTCTCCGTAAGTCCGGATACGAGGTGGATACCTGCGACAACGGCAACACTTGTCTGCAGATCCTTGAGCACAAGAGGTATCAGCTTGTACTCACCGATATAATGCTCGGTGGCAAGTCAGGTCTCGATGTCCTGGAGCTGGTTCGCAAAGGGCAGGGCATTAATAAGGACACGCCGATCATCGTGTACACATCCGACGGATCACCGGTTATGCGGCAGCAGGCCGCGACGCTCGGAGCAAGCATGTTCCTCGAGCGCCCGATACCGGCCAAAGAGCTGCTCTATGCCGTCGACCTCATGGTCGGCGACGACGCCGACACCTCCAACCAGGACTGACCATGCAAGTACTGCTTCTCGTCATGGCGCTGGCCAGCGCGCCAGCGCAGGTTGTCGTCGAACTCGCGCCGGAGGTCGGGACCTCGGCCACCGGCCAGCCGATCGTCGCCTACGACCGCCAGCTAGCTGCGGAGCTTGTTCGGGATCTGGATGGGCTGGGGATCCCTGCCGCTGTCGCGAACGGGCCTCAGACCGACTCCGCGGCCCGCCTGACGGTTCGTCTCGGTCACCATGCAATTCCTGCCCAATGGGTCGCAGCCGGCCACGCCAAAGCGTTCTATGGCTACGCCATCACCTTGGGCCACTCCAACCCGGAGATGGCGACCGCGGTCTCCTGTGCTCGCCTGATCGGCACCGGTTTGCGCGAGGTAGGCGAGATGCCGTCTCTCTACCGAAGCATGAAGCTCCCGGGCTTAGACATGCCTCTGGTGGACCAATCCCTGGGCATCCATCGCACCCGTGGTGAGTCCCACCTGGACCTACGTACGCATGCCACGCTTGATTTGCAGGTTGGTATCGTCAGCCATCCCGATGAAGCCCGGCGCCTGGTTAACCCCGTCGTGGTCGCCGGCATCTCCAGCGCGATCGCGAACGGCATCCAAGCCTGCTTCAACCCTGCTCAGGACGAAAACGCCGAATGAAGCCGATTACCAAGATCAAGCCGGTCTATCCGGTCGTCACCGAGACCGTTGAATATGCTGCCGTCGGCGCGGCTGCGCGCGATCTATCGTTCCTGTTCCCCGCGATGCTCATTCGCTCTGATCAACCTGCGGTCCAGCTTTTTGTGGCGTTGACGCAATACCGTGATCAGGCGGCACAGGAGCGCAAGGACGCGAAGCAACCCACTCTTCTGCAGCGTCGCTACTTGGCAATGCGGGAGGAAGTTTTGAGCAAAGTGGTTGATGACTTGCTGAAGGCAAAGCGCGAGTCGCGCCTTGATGCCTTACTGAAGATCTACCGTAGTTATCTGGATTCCATAGTGGCGACCAGCGCAAAGATCCTGCCGGCAGCGGCGCCGCGCCTGCCGGTGGGCGATCAGTCCTGGTTGCTAGAGTTCGATGGCGCGCCGGAGCAGAGCCACGTGGACCGCCTGTTCCAGCTGTTTACCAGCGAGCATGGCCACTATCTGGGAATGAATGCCGCCGCTTAAGCGCTGGCAAGATCTTCGAGACAATAACGACGAAGGCGGCCGAGAGATCGGCCGCCTTCGTCGTTTCAGGTCGGGCGTCAGGCTACTTTGTCCAGCACGTCCTCATCCATCTGGATGATGCCCTGCGCGAGGACGCTCATTCCCCACCGCTTTCGCGAACCACGACGCGTGCCAATCACCTCGACATGACCACTTGGATGAACGGCCGAGATTACGACGGTGCTGAAGCAGCCAAGGCCCGATATGCGTACATTGCGTAGCTTGGTACCAACGCGCCAGTGCGTGGACTGAAGATGTCTAATCGCTACGGACTGGATCTTCAAGCGTTCATACTCTTTACGACTATCGTAGATCTCCATCTCGGCCATGCGCGTGGATAACGCCTGGAAGTCATAGGCCTTGCTGGGGGATCCAGAGAATACGCCGCCGGCGCCATTGGCCATGAAAGATGCCTTCTCGACATGGCCGTCCTCACGCGTGTAGGTTGCCGTGGCCCAAGTACCGCGCGTGCGCTCCTTGAGCACCGCCTGCAGACGAAGTCGCACGGCCAGGTAGTGCTGGAAGCTGTTGGTGTGAAGCTCCAAGGTGTCTTCGAAAAGCTGGACGTCACTGATTGGAAAAGACGTATTCCACTCCAGCGCTGCCGCTTTGGTAAAGGCATCCTGGTAGAAGACTCCTGCTTCTGCAACCCTGGTGACGATGGAGAGGCAGATGTCGTGGTCGATCATGGGGTGTTCCTCGATGGCGAGGGCACCACGATAGTGAGACGTCCCGCGTTGAATTTCGGGAGCAATGATCTGGCCGTTACTCAAACAGATGCAGCTGATCAGTGCCCGATGATTCTACTGCGCTGCCGCATCTGGAGTAGCAGCTTCACGCTGTGCACGCAGGTTTGGAAACCATCCCATAGAGATCGAGGTTCTAACAAGCGACGATCAACGGCCCTCGTCGTGTATGTAGTGCTTGAGTGGCTTGTCCATGCACGCCTTGGTTGGACGCAGTGTGTTGCAGCTGCTAAGCAGCGAGATGGCGGACAGAACAGCAACCATCAAGAAGCACTTATTGCGCATCGGAATTTTGGCCATAAAGTCCGCTTGAAGAAGATGGGGCCTTAGCGGAACCGTGCGACGGGGGGGGGTGCTATCGCACGGAGTGGGTCGGCCCCTGGGGAAAAAAAGTGGCTGTGCAGAAGCGCGTGAGGGGAAGCACGCGCTGCTGCACAGCCGAGGGGACTGATAAATTACTTCGCTGCGGTCTTGAGGCCGGTCTTGCGTGTGTTGTGCGTGTCGAGCTGCTGGACCAGCTGGTCGGCTGGTACATAGCCGCCCATATGGTTGCCGTACTGGTCATAGATAGCCGGAGTACCGTCCACGCCCAGCTTGTCGCCCAGCTGGTACATGGCGGCCACAGAATCGGCGCACTTCACCTCTGGCGGCGTGGCGCCTTGGTAGGCCGCATCAAGCGCCTTCTTCTGGTCCTTGGCACACCAAGCACTCTGCATGGTGGCGAACACCGGGGACTCCAGGCCACCGCGCGGGAAAGGGACATAATCCACCGCGATACCCTTGTCCAGGTACGACTGCATGTTCTTGTGGAGCATCTGGCAATAACCACACGACACGTCTGTGAAGACAGTGATTCGGTGCTTCACATCCTTCGGCTCATAGCTGATGACGGCATTTTTTGGGATCGTCGAAAGCAGCGCCTGGCGACTCAGGGACTGGGCTTCCTCGGACAGGTTGCGTTTTTCCACCATGTCCAGCATCAGGCCTGAGAATACAAAGCGGCCATCGTCGCTGATGTACACGACGGAAGTGTCAGCCACGACCTGCTTGACGCCCGGCATGCCGAAATCGCTGATCGACTTCACCTCGGCCTTCGGGTTGATTAGCTTGACCGCGTCGCGGATGGTCGCCTCGCTTGCGCTGGCGGCGGTAAACGAAAGCGCGGCGGCGAGGCCGACGGCCAGAGCCGTCATGGTGATGAACTTCAAGGGATGTCTCCGGGTTGGGGCTCTGTTGGGCACATCGTAGAAGTGGTTGTGTGTAGCGAACCCTCCTTAGACCGCCCATTTCACCCCTTCATTCCGTGTATTCGTTACGGCTGCTGGGCCAGATAATTCCTGCCATGAAATCACCGGCACCGTTTTCCAATGACTTCGGGGTGCGGCCAACCCGCATTCTCGCGATTGCTATCGTGTTGATCGTGCACGCTGGCTTTGCGCTAATACTTCTGGCACCGATCTCCAGCCCGCCGGCGGTCAAGGATGCCGGCGGCGGGCGCGAGGAAGGACTGCGCATGACGTTCATCGCACAGACTCCTCGGCAAACGCCGGCGCCTCCGCCTCCGATCAGTGCGGCGCCGGCGCAACCGAAGCAGCGCAAGCCTCCAGCGGAGGTGATGCCTGCTGAAGCTAATCCCTCACCTCCGACGTCGACGTCGCTCGCCCAGGTGGAGTCGCTGCCGCGTCCGAATGAGTCCTATGACGACGGTCGTCTACCTTTCATGACCGCCGAACCCATCGAGGTAGAGGAGGATGAGGGGACGGTCCCCCATATCTATGGTCAGGCTGACGAGCTGCCGGCTGAGTTCATGGAGGCAGTGGATGTGCTGCCGATCGAAATGGCTGAGTACCGAAAAGTCAGCCAACCCAACTACCTACGAGAAGCTCGCGACGCCGGCGAACAGGGCATTGTCATCGTGCGCGTACTGGTGGATGAGCTGGGCTATCCCAAGGGGCTGAAGGTGATGCGCTCAACTGCGGGCCAACTTCTCACCGCTGAGGCGCTCCGGGCAATCTCGACTTGGCAATTCAAACCCGCCATGCGCAATGGGAATGCGGTTAAGGGAGCGCTTCTGGTTCCGATCTACTTCTTTCTGGATGGAATGCCGCCATCGCTCAAGCAGTGGCGCTCGATGGGAGGCTCGCAGAGACCCGACGCGTGAAACTGTCAGCATGATCGTCGGGCCCCGAAGGGGTAACGGAGCATGCGCATAGGGTGGCAATACCGAATGGGAACTACACCATGGCCACCCCACAACACAGTTTCAACGTCGTTATCAGAGATAGATCCTCAGGAATCTCGCTCAATGAAGAGGTGTTGCCGTGACACCTCAGGATCTGACGATGATGTCGCGACAGCTCCCGTCAACGGTACGCAAGGCCTTTGGGCTTCGTGAGACGCAGCCTGACCCGGGTCTGATCGCTTACCAACGCTGGCCACGCGCCGCCCAACTTAGGCGAATGATTCACTGCGTGCATGCGGTGCATTGGAGGTCAAATAGATTGGGCCTCGTTTTCTCGGTGCACCTCACAGGAGGCCGCCTGCGCGAGTTGCCTGACCAGCCGCGAGCGTTCAGTCAGGACTGGACCGGGGATATCGAATGGCCTGCCGGCTTCAGAGCTCGAGCGCTCGAACTCCGCACCACTCCAGCCAACCTCAATGCTGCGATCGGGATGCTCAAAGATCTCGCTCGTTGGAACCCTCGCAACGACCGCATTACCTTCCCACGATAAGTAGGAACAACCATGCTTGATTTTCTGCAGAAGAGCTTTGCCCCTTTCAGCTTGCGTAGTGTTCGGACAGTGCGTCCCGGTGCGAAGCACGAATGGTCCGCCACCATCTGCGTCAACGGTTCTGCCGTCGGCAAGCTCATCACCCTGCCTGTGGAGTTCGGCCAGGCGGACAGTGCGGGTCTCAATAACGAGCAGGATGCGTTGGCCCAGTACGCAATGGATCTGTGCTTCCTTGATAGCTGCCATCAGATGCACTTCGAACAGCACACTCGGGCCCTGATGAACGCAGGCATCCTGGTTGAGGATGATCTCCAGGTGGCGATGGTCGATCTGATTACGCTCATGGCTGACGCGTATCTGGGCGACAAGGCCATGTTCCGCCTGGCCAAGGAAGGCGTCACGATCTATCGCCTGCGATCGGATCCGCTCAACACATACCGACGCCTTAACCGTGCTTACACCCCGTACTTGGGCCAGGAGCTGAAGCTGCTACATGGAGATGTGGATTGGGTGCTCAATGAACGACTGGGAGCCGAAGGCGTCCAAGGTGAGCATGTGTTGCATCTGGTCACCACTACCAACACCACGCACCACTGAGATCGGAATGAGACAGGGAAACTTCGTTCACCAAGTGGCGATGTCATTTAGCCTGGATCCCTATCATCAGGCCTGTAGCACGATCGACCCCTCTAGCGAGGAGAGCCACGTATTGCCGAAGCGTGGCTACTTGCTGATGGTCGCGGCCAACATCGGCGCTACACCTGCATGGCAGTGCCGTTACGCCGGTACCGCGGTTCAGATTCGCCAAGCCTGGTCCAGCGACCCTAACCTGAGCATGGAAGCCGGAGTCGACAGCGCGAGGCTGTGCCAATGGTTCGACGGGTTGGTCTCTTCAGCAGTGCCTGCCAGTAGGGTGAGCACCGACATGTTTGCGGACCTGGTCGCCCATCTGCGTTGGGACGCCAAGGCCTTGGAGAGGGGCAGGAGGGATCCGCTCACCTTGGCTCTCGCTTCTAGTGGTGCCCTGCATGCGGAAGGCTCCACCCTCAGCTTGGATACAAACAATCTCCCCGCGGTTGAGATGCGGCTGGGATGGCTGCTTGCCACCAGCAAGGGAGCCCCGGGTCCAAAGTTCACGCTCGAGTCGCAGGCGTCTCTCAGCCGCCTCTGCCTGAAGTTGTGCCGACTGCACGCCATGACGATTGAGCTGGCTGGGCGATGACGGTCTGGGTCGAGCAGGCGCGCTGGATCCGAGGCGAGCAGAACTGCGGGAATCTGCTGGCCGATGACCTTCAAGCTCTGCATGAGCTGGCTGAACGGATCGAGCTCGCTCGACCACGATTCTTCAACGGGCATGCCCTGATACCGCACTACTCGATCCCGGAGGGGCTAGTCCAAGCGGCGATGGACGCCGGAGCCACGGAACTGCAGCTGCCTGAACGCGAACGCGTGCTGCAGAATGTTCGGCACGCTTTGGCGAGTCGTCAGCGCACTTCGGCAGAGCGAGGGCCGGATGCGTTGCCACGGCGGCGTAAGGGTCAGCAGAATCTTTTCGAGGTCTAAATACATGCGGTGAACCCCCCAAATTGGTGTGGGTTTTTGCCGTTCAAACGAGGGTTCGTTACAGGTTGGGGCAGATACCTTGGCTGCAATCTAAGAACTGGTTTCGGACGAATGGACAGAGACTGTTTCCACAACATCAGTCAAGGCAAGCTGCATTCGTGCGCAGCGGCATTGGCGGTCGTCCTTTTGCTGACATGCTTCCCTAAGGCAGAGGCGTCTCAGTCTGGCGTGGGGCGCCCGCAGGTGATTCGCACCATCTCGGAATCGGGAGGCGATGTCATCAACGCGGTCGCGATTATCGCCATGCCCACCACCTACTTCAGAGCTGCTCCGATGCAGAGATTGCCTTCGGTGCTGAAGCAGCCATCCGTATGCCCTGGAACGCCACGCAACAATGTTTCGATGCTACGCGAAGGCTTCGTGCTGGAGATCATGGATCTGGCGCTCAACGCTGGGCGAGAGCTGGGAGTTGACTCAAGGGCAATTGTTGCCCAAGCAGCGCTGGAAACCGGTTGGGGAACAAGCCATATCCGTCGAAGCGACGGGACAAGTGCATTCAACCTGTTTGGAATAAAAGCAAGCCGCTGGAATGGAGACGTAGTAAGGACATCAACTCATGAACAGGTCGGAGGCATCCTTAGGCGCGAGATTGCAGCGTTCCGCGCATACGGCTCACATGCGGAGAGCTTCACCGACTATGTGCAGTTGTTAAAGACAAGCCCGCGGTACCAGTCCGCCCTTCAGTCCGGAGGTAGTGTCTTGAGCTTTGCCTATGCCCTCCAGCAGGCTGGCTACGCGACAGATCCGAACTACGCGGCGAAGATTTACGACATCGCCAACAGCGAGACCATGGCTTGTGCGTATCGGACTTATGCTGCCACCAACCGATCTGCCTACAGCATTGCTGCCATCAACTAACTTATGCCGCCACGTCCACACATCGACAAAATTTACCAGCTCGCACAAGAGCTGGCGACTATCGTCCCGAGAGTCCGTGTCTCGAGCACAGAGCCCAGGCCGATGCACAGGGGCCACAACCAGATCAGCGATACACCCATGGTCACGCTCATGGCGATGGAGCCAGCCAGGGCCCATAACCGTTCCTACATCGTCTCGGCGCGGGAACACGCTGAGCAGGTAATCGTCAATCGGGAGCAAGGAGTGTCACCGGAACGTGCCCGACAGGCGTGGGGGCTAATGCGCGACTTGTATGAGGCACTGCCTCAGGCCCGCATCTGCAACAACCCGGACAGTAGCTTGGGTCGCTCGGTGGGCAGCGATGGAACGATCACCGAGGCCGATGGCGACGTGCTGCCGCCCAATGCGCTGCTCAGTTCCACGATGAGCACCATCAGCCAAGCAGCCCCGCATGCGTCACGGTTGATGGTCAGGGGCATACGCGAGGGCCGTGCACGGAACTTCGTGGTGCTGATCGATGCAGCAGGCGGCGTAATGCTTGCAACCGACGTCAATGCTCTGGCATTCGCAGTGCGTTCGATCTTGGTTCCGTCAGACGACGCCGACGCCCGCTACCAGAAGCGCCGCCTGCACCAGTGGATGCAAGCGATGGGCATCGAATATGAGCAAGATGCCTTGCAGGCAATCGCAGCAATCCACTCAATCGCGCGATTCGATATCGCCGATACGTGGCACCTCAACACCAGCAACTGAAAGAAAACATCAATGAACAGGAAAGACCTGGTGGAACTTCTGGCGCACGAACTGGACCTGCCGAAGCATAAGACGACGAGATTAGTTGCAATGTTGTTCGAAGCCATCGTTGCCCAGCTCGGTAAGGGGCGGGAAGTGAACATCAGTGGCTTTGGTGTGTTCGGCAGCGAACCGGTGACCATCCACGCTGCCAGCACGCGTCGCTTGGCGCCTTCGTTGCAATCTACGCACACGATCCGCCGGCCGACCTTCCGTCCAAGCGACGGCCTAACGCGGAAGTTGTCCAAATGAAGATAGGTTATGGCCAGCATTGTGCGTGGGAGCGCCATCCGAAGAGCGCCCAATTTCTTGCGCTTGCGGTGGCCACGCGTTCGATCCAGGCCGCGGAGCAGGATGGGATATCGATCATCCAGCCGCAATGCATGTGGCGATGACCCATGAGCGCCGTCCTCGTCCCGAATTTCATCAGTCGCGGAGAAAGAAGCCAGAACCCCAAAGAGGGCACAGGTGGCGGCGTTAATGTTGGGTCTCTGCCGTTTGGACTTCTTGATGTGACTCCAGATCCGAAAATCCGCAAGCGCTCGGTAGATGCATCGATCTTGCGAGCCGCAGAGCGCGATGGGTTCACGCCGCTGCAGGCTCGTGTGATTGCCGGCCGCATGAAGGCTGAGGATAGTGATCTGTCCGTTCGCCAGCGCGTGCTGCCACGCATCGCTGATCTAGATTCCTATCATCAGCTGCCTGACATCGACATCGCGGTGGATCGCATTTGCACCGCGATACAGGGTCGCGAAGTTATTGCATGTGTGGTCGATCATGACGCAGACGGCAGTACTGCCGGCGCAGTGATGTTGGCCTCGCTGGTTGACTATTTTGGCATGGCCCAGCAGGACGTGCTCCTGTTCAACTCGCACCGCATGAAGGAGGGATACGGTGTCAGCAACGCCGTGGTCGATCGCATTCTGCAGCACCATCCTCTTCCTTCACTCATCATCACCGGTGACCAGGGCAGCGCGGACCATGACCGGATAACGCGCATGAGGGAGGAGGGCATCGACACGGTGGTGACCGACCATCACGAAATTCCGGCACGAGGCATCCCCCAGGACGCTGTTGCCGTGGTCAATCCCGCTCGTGCTGATTCCAGCTTCGCCGACAAGAATGTGGCCGGCTGCCATGTGGCGTGGCTGGTCATGTGTGCAGTGCGAACCGAGCTGATTAATCGTGGCCACCTGCCTGCTGATGCACCGCGCCTGGGCGACCTACTGGACTGGGTTGCGCTGGGTAGTGCCTGCGACGCAGTGAGCTTGTCGAAATCGATCAACAACCGCGCGCTCATCGCGCACGGACTGAAGGTGATGAACGCCAGGCGTAGACCTGCGTGGGAAGGGATGGCGGTTGTACTGGGTAAAAAGGATGCGTATTCGGCGCCTGATTTGGCCTGGAGAATTGGCCCACGATTGAATGCCCGCTCACGACTGAGTGAGGCCATGACCGGTGTCCAATTCCTGATGAGCAAGGACTACGACGAAGCGGTCCGGTTGGCCACCGTCCTGGAAGAAGACAACACGACTCGCCGTGGCATCGAGAAGGAGATGACTGCCACTGCGATGGCGATCGCGGCGCTGCAGGCGAGCAGCGACAGTCCTGCCATTGTCGTATGCCTAGAGAACGGTCACGCAGGTTGTCACGGTATAACTGCGAGCAGGCTCACTGAAGCTCTGGGCCGCCCCACCATGATGCTCTCCCCGAAAGAGGGTGAGATGGGCGTCTTCACCGGCTCACTTCGTACCGCCGCCGGCGTGAACATCAAGCAGGCCATGGACCAAGTGGTCGAATGGGAGCCGGGCTTGCTGCTATCGCATGGCGGCCACCACGGCGCCGGCGGATTGCGGGTGCAGGCGGGCAACATCCATCTGCTGCAGGAGCTGTTCTGCGAAGCGGTACTACTGCAAGTTCATCCATCGCAACTGCATCCCCTGATTCATACGGACGGGGAACTGGACGCCTCGCCGTCGCTGGCCATGGTTGATGAGCTGGCTCAACTGGAGCCCTACGGTCGCGAGTTCGACCCGCCCGTTTTCCATGGCCAGTTCCAAGTTCTCAGTGCCCGGGTCATCGGTGCCGATAAGACGCACGTCAAGCTCAGCCTGAAGGATCGATACGGCGGTGTCACATCGGCCATCTGGTTCGGGGCGATTAAGACGTCAGTGTTTCGCCCAGAGCCTTCGGAAGCCGACGTGCCAGTTGCCGCAGGCGACATGGTCAATGCCGCATACACGCTTACCTCCAACACCTATCGTGGCAAC